>Ga0272442_10000765_pt1 | contig 50324 bp, 61 predicted proteins | sample SSMForm2O_FD_200262 | JGI IMG/M metagenome (GOLD analysis project Ga0272442, IMG submission 200262) | Marine sediment archaeal communities from Little Sippewissett salt marsh, Falmouth, MA, United States - SSM-Form-2O | ecosystem: Environmental > Aquatic > Marine > Wetlands > Sediment ... | reverse complement strand
AAAAACAGGAACCCCTATTCAAAAAAAGAATTATCAAAAACTTATTCAGATTTCTTTTGATACAAATTTAATAAGCACTTCAAGATACCAAAAACTATTTGGATTATCCTGTACAACCTCTTCTTGTGAAGAAGCCAGATGTCAAATCTATAAGTTGTCTTGTTGTAAAAAATATCCTCTGTCCCCGCACTGTTAATCTTCACTATTTATTTAAAACCATATATTTTTTAAAAATATCAAAGAATTTTTTCCATGTAAATGTTTTTCAAGTTCAAGAAGATGAGTTACAACTCCACTTTTCATAGGTTTGTAAGAATCAGTAAAAATAACTATTCTTTTTTCTTTATTTTTTTCTCTTTTTTTTGTTTTAGCCATCCTAATTCTTCTTCAAAAAAAGGAAGATCAAGTGCACTCAATACGTGCTGTATATCTAAGAATCCAAATTTTTTATATCTTTTCTTTGAAAGCTTCTTTATTTTGTTCTCAAGTTTTTTAAAAAAATCTTTATTTTTTCCAAATTTAACTTTTTTTAGATTTCTTCTAATACTGGTTTGTTTATTTAGAAAATCTTTGAGATTTTTTTCTGTTAAGTTTTCAACATAAATCCCCCACCCTTTTTTTTCTAAATGTCTTGCATTTAAAATCTGTTCATAACTTTGTTTTACTGGAATAGATAAGACTGGTTTTTTTAAATAAAGAGATTCACACATCAAAGTATAACCCCCATTCATGATAACTGCTTTTGCATTTGAAAGATGTTTTAAATAAATATCATTATTTGTTTTTTTAAACACCAGATTCCCATCTTTTTTATCGATATCAAAACCATAAACAATAAATTTCTGATCTTTAAACTTTTTTAAAATTGGGAACATAGCTTTATTTGATTTAGATGTTTGGTAAACTAAAATATGTTTTCCAAATTTTGGTTTTTGTTTTCTTATTTCTTTTCTAATTAGGGGGGGGAATAAATAAGCATTTTTTAAATGATTTGGCCTTCTTTTTGGAAAATAAAAAGAAGTAACAAAAAAATAATCAGGATTTTGCATAATAAGGTGAGAAAAAAACTTGGCAATAGATGCGCCAAAAAGCTCTTTTTTCCCAACTTTTGGTCTACAGGTAGTTAATAGAGATTGGTGACATATGCTAATTAAAGGCAAGTTAAATCTTCCAGCCATAATTGATGAAAACGGTTCAAAATCACTTATAATCACACGTGGTTTTTTTTGATTAACATATCTTTCTATTTTTGCCAATGTTTCTAACCACTCTTTTTGATGTGCAAAATTTCTTAAAAATGTTTCAACCCCCATTAATTCATTATTTCTATAAACCATATACAAGGAGTGTGTTTTTGTTATATTTTTAAAATATTTAGAAAGAAATTGATATGCTTTTGCACCCGCAAAAATATCCACTGTATGGCCTTTTTTAATCAAATATTCGATAATTATTCTGCTCCTAAGAGTGTGACCCATCCCTTCTCCACTAAGAGCATACATTATCCTTACCATCTTAGCCTTTAAAAAAAGCAGTAAAAACAGTATTTAAACCCTATGTTTTATTTTATTTTTGAATAATCTTGTCTTTGTTTTTTGAGTATTTCAATAACAATTCTTTTGCTTTTTTTTCTCCATTTTTTCCTTGTAATAGAACACTTGGACCCGGTTTATTTTTAAATTCAAAAATTTTTTCTTTTTTTTCTTTTAATTTTTGAATAATAAGATTTTCTGAATGATTTCTTCCTACAATTATTCTATATTCTTTAAATAAAAAATGCCTTCCAATCTTTAATAATTCTATATCTCTTGGTTCTATCTTTTTTTTTCTTTTGAAAAGATCTTTCAATCTTTTACTAAATACATATTCACATAATAAACATCCTCCTGCGGGACTAGGATATTTTATTTTATATTTTTTAGCAAGTTCAATTTGTTTTTTTCTTCCCCGACCTTGTATGGAAAATAATTTTTTTCTATCAATAATTTCTTTTTTTTCAACATCTGTTTCTTCGAGTAATCTAGCTGATAAGGGTCTTAATATTTTACCTTTTAATTCAGAAGTTTTTTCTATTAGCAACATTGCTCTTTTATGCTGTGACATTGGTCTTTCTCCAAGAACCTCTCCTGTTACAATAAAATCATTTTTTTTCAGTAATTTCCTCACATATTTTAAAATAAAAATTCTACAATCAATACAGGGATTTATAGCTGTTCCATAACCATATTTTGGTTTTTTAATTATTTTCAAATATTCTTGGAATAATTTTCCTTTTGTACAATCTATAATTTTTGTTTTTTTAAAGAATTTTTTTATTTCTTTTTCTGAATCTTTTAAAAAAGGAAATTTAAAATAAAGGGCAATTATTTTAAATCTTGATTTTGCCTGTTCTTGCATTATTTTCAAAGCTAAACGAGAATCCAAACCATTTGAAAACAAAACGTATGCTGTTGGTTTCATTTTTATTGGCTTTTTTATAATATATCTAAAGGACTTTTAACTTTAATCATATTTGGTTTTAATAAATGTAAGTATGTAAATGTTGTTTCTGGACTTTTATGTCCAAGCAAAGATTGGACTTCTGAAACACTTGATCCTTGTTCAATTAAGTGTGTAGCAAAAGAATGTCTCAAAGTATGGCAAGATACTTTTTTATTTATTTTTGCCTTTTTGCAAGCTTTTTTTATTATTTCATTTAAAGTTCTATTATCATAATTTTTTTCTCTTAAACTGCAAAATAAAAACATCTCAGATTCTAATTTTTCTTTTTTAATTAAATCCTTTATTTTATCTTTTAATCTAGATGGAATAAGAAATAATCTATCTTTATTTCCTTTACCTTTTCTTACAAATCCAAATCCCTTATCTATTTCAAGATCTTTAATACATAAATTAGTCAATTCTGAAACTCTCATTCCAGACCCATACATTAATTCAACCATTAATTTATGTTTATTATTCTTTATAGAATTAATCAATCTTTTAATCTCATCTTTATCTAAAACAACAGGCAATTTTTTATTTTCTTTACTATATCTTATATTAATCCACATTTTTTTATGTAAAACATCTTCAAAAAGAAATTTTATAGCCATATGATAAACATTCATTGTTTTCCCAGCCATTCCTTTTTCTGAAAGTGCTTCTAAAAATTCACGAACATCTTTTTTGCTTATTTTTCCAAGTTCTTTTCTAGACCATTTTAAGAATCTATTAATGCAATAAAGATAAGTGCTAATTGTTTTATTAGAATACCTTCTTCTTTCACACTCTCTTTTAACAGCTTTATTAATATCAATTGGATAATAAACCATAAAAACAATAATAATTTAATATTTTTATAAGTTTCCAAAATGAAAAATTTCCAGAGTCATTGTTTATAAATATCCCTTTTAAGCCCCAAATCCCCCATATCTTTAAGATTTCTTTTAAAGTCTGTTATACGCAATAAATTAGGAGTCCTAGAAAAATGAAAGAGTAATTTTTAAAAAGATTTAATTTGCTTCAAGACAGGAAATTCTTTTCTAAACTTTCGCAAAGCTTCTAAATCAAGTTCAGCTGAAATAATCCCTTCTTCTGATTCAATATTTTCAATTGTTAAACCATCATAAGAAATTATTCTTGTATTTCCACATCTTTCTTTTATGCCTGTTTCACCAGTTTGATCACATGCACAAAAATAAACTTGATTTTCAATAGCTCTTGCATGAGTTAACTTTTCCCAAGCAATTAATCCTGTTTTTTTTCTAAAATTTGACGGTAAAAAGATTATTTCCGCACCCTCTTTCGCTAAAGCTTGAAAATATTCAGGATACCTTAAATCATAACAAATACTCAGGCCAATCTTTACACCGTCTAATGTACAAATTCCTAATGTGTTCCCAGGTATTGTTGAATCAGATTCTTTTACAACAATATCTTCTTTTTCAACATTAAACATGTAAATCTTATTATACTGATGAACTATTTCACCTTTACGATCAATTACGATTGCAGTATTTGTTACTTTTTCAGAATTATTATTCTTCAAAGCCACACTACCAAGAATAATATTAATATTATTATCGCTAGCAAATTTTTGAAATTCAGAAATATATTTTGAATCTATTTCTTCAGATTCTTCAAGTTTTTCATTTCCCCAGTATAGGAATCTTTCTGAAAAACAAATAATATCAGGATTATCAGTCAAACTCTTTTTAGCATAACTCATTGCTTTAGAAAAGTTTTCTTCCTTATTGTCTCTTGAATCAATTTGTATTAATGAAACTTTCATAATAAAACAAAATATAAGTTAGTATTTAAAAATTACTCTATTTTTGCAGTCTATGGTATGTCGTTTCACTTTTTAAAATGACGGACTCCTAATTTACTGAGCCTTCGGCTTTTTTTCTTGCAGAAAAAACGTATAACAAGGATTAAACGAAATAGAATTTTCACTTTAACGAAAGAGTCGGTAACCTTAAAAAAGCAAACCTTATAAAATCAGTCAATTTAATAAGATTATGATAGTCAAAAAATTCCTTATTGCAGGTGGAAACTCAACCGCATTAGTCTATGATTGTTCTAATGCAGATAGAGATAAAACATCAAAAAAACTTCTCAAAGATGTTGAGCAAGTCGGTTTCGTTTCCACAAAAGCGACACTCCCTAAAATGACTATGATGGGCGGAGAGCTTTGTATTAACGCAACTTTAGCATTTGCTTCCACCTTAGATAAAAATGGAGAACTCACCACAAGCGGTTTGAAAAATCCAATCCCTTACTCAAATAATGGTTCTACTACCATTCAAATTCCTTTCAAATTCAAACAAGATGAAAATGTGATTTTATTGGACGGGATTGGATTTATTCTTTATGACACAAAAGAAAAATCTGAAATAAAAAAATCAGAGCTTTCAGATTTATCAAAGAAATATAAACTCCCTGCTTTCGGTGGAATTATTTACAAGAAGAACAAGATAATTCCTTATGTCTATGTAGCAGGGGTTAATTCTTTTGTTAAAGAAACTGCTTGTGGTTCGGGGAGTGTCGCTTTTAGTATTTTCTCTGGAATTAATGATGTTGTTCAGCCGACAGAGAAAATAATCAGCATTAAGAAGAAAGCGGAATTTTTTGACATTACTGCAAAAGTTATTAGTTATGAATAACGGTTACCGACTCTTAAATATTGTTGCTTCGCAATTATTGATAAAAGTGAAAATTCTACTCACTCCGCTTTGCTCCGTGCCACGCTGCGCTCTCACTTCGTTCGGGACGTCTAACAAGGATTAAACTCAATAAAAAAATCGGCTAAATATAGAAAGTGGCAAAACACCAAAAACGAAATATTTATATACTATTTGTCTCTATATAGTGGTAATATGAATGATACAGAAATAGATGCGTTATTTGATCAAGCGGATATGCTTGAAGCACAAAAAAGGGAAAGACTTCCATATTTAGATAATCCTAGATATGCATCTGAAAGAGATTTTGATTCCCCTTTTTATGTAGTTGTTCACGCAGACCAAATAGATGTTGAAATGGGTGCAGGAAACCTTCAAAGAGATCTTGGATTAAAAGTCAAAGCAGAAATTGAAGGTTTAAAATCACGGCACCCAACAAGCTGGACAAAAGCAGGACCACATATTCTCGCAACAGGAGTTCCTTCAGATAGACCTGTTTTAGTTTGTGGTGCTTTTGAAGATGTCTGCGTTTCACAACAATATAGAAGATTGCTTCAAGCAGGTTATGACGCATATATTTCTAGAGAAGGTGTTTTGCCCCTTAATTCTTTAAATTGATTGGACTTCGTCCTTGATACGCCGACTTCTGAACTTGCTCACTACGTTCGCACCCCGCCTTGCAGACTTTCGCTTCGCTCACCCGAATTTAACAGGGCTTATGTGCAATTAAGAAAATGGCCTACATATACCTTTTCTGATATTCTTTTAACAATAAAATAGTTGTTTGAGTATAGTTTTCTGATTCTTCATCAATCTTTGTTAATACTTCATTTATGTCTTCAAAATATGAAAATTCTACTTCTTCAGGATCTGGCGTAAAAGGTCCTTCACAGATCATTCTAAAAAGAGTCATATATTCGTAATCATCATCAGTAAATTTTTTGATTTTAAATAAATCTTCAAATTCAAAATTATCATTTACTTTTGAATTAAATTGTTCTTCAAAAAATTCCCTTTTAGCACCTTCTAGATATGACTCTCCAACTCCTAGGTGCCCTCCAGGAGTACATATTTTAGAAGGATTAGACCTTTTACTTTTACTTCTTTTTTGAAGTAGAATTTCCTTAAATGATTTGTCTTTGAATACAAAAATATTTGCTCCACGATGAAGAATCTTATTTTTATGACAATTTGATTTTAATTCTTGTCCAATGACATTGTCATTTTCATCAACCACATCAATCATTTCATCCATATAGAATCAGAAAATTACCTTAATTATATACTTTACTACCACCTTCTTAACTGAGCCTTCGGCATTTTTTCTTGCAGAAAAAACACATAACAAGGATTTAGAGATTTTATTTTACAGACTCTATCCAAATTTTTGTTTCATATAAGATATTAATACAAAGAAAGATTACTTTACAGGAATCTCAAAAGTTATTCCGCTATCCGATCTTCCAGTATATTCTGGTCCTGGTCTTTCTAATGCTTGCATACATAATTCTAAACTTCCAGCAGCTTTGGGCCGAATTTGTTTGACTTCTTCGTAATGTGGTCTTAACATTGGATCCACTTCGGGTCCTCTATTAAGTATTTGACCCGGACCACTTAGGAACCCATAATTGAAACCAATAATTCGACTATCTTTAAAAAAGTGCTGTGCAATTTTAACTGGACCATGTTCACGATTAGTCCATTTTTTAGCAATGGATACAACTTCTTTTTCATCTCTGATAGCAACAACAAGTTCATTTACTGTCCTGCCGTTACCATAACGAATTGTTGGCATTTTCTTTAACCATTCAACTCCATCTTTTTTGTTTTCTGTTTCCCATTCAGCATACAATGCTGAAATCTTTTTATAAAGTCTTGAAATTTCTTCTGCGTCAGTTCCACTTGATACCAGATTATGCAAAGTGCGAATAGCATCGGCCAAGGCATTAAGACCTTCTTGAGAATCAATATGATATGAATCAATCATTCCCTTATCATTTAACCATTTTTCAGGCGGGGGGCATCCACAATTACCTGCAACTCTTACTACGTGGCCATATGTATTATGTGGTTCTTTACCTTTTCCATCATATTTTCTTTTGTGAAGTTCAGTAGCAACTTCTAAAGGTAAACCTTTTTCAGCATTAGCTACCCAATAACACCAAGCTCTTAAAAAATTCCAATCGGCAAGTTTTCCTGTAAGAGTATACGGAACCTCTCCTTGTGATCTTTCGCCTTCAACAATTTCTATACCTGCTTCCTCAAGTTCATTAAGAATGTGCAAATCTGCTCTTGTTTTTCCTGCTAAGTTTTCCATTTTGAATGCTTTTAAAAAATAAAATTATAATTACTATTTAAATCTTTCGTACTGTAACTACTTCCAAATTAATAATTTATAAAAAATTTTGCTAATAAGAATTTTGTCTATTTTTTAGCAAAAAATACAGAATAAACTGCAGTATCTAAAACTTTTTTTATTTTTTTAAAACCAATTTCAACTAACCATCTAGCCTGATCCGAAAATCTATCTGGAATATCTTCTTTTTGAAACATATTAAATTTTTTAGTTGCTTCTTTTTCACCAATATTTTTAATAAGTATTTTTTTCCATTTCTTTATTTTATTAAATTCTTTTATTAATTTCTATTAAACTAGTATAAGTATTCATCTAAGTTTATTCTAGCTTTTCATAAGATTCTCTTATTTGTGCTCTAGCAGAATCAATTTCACGCTCCACACTTTGTTCATCATCTGAAACCACAATTACTCTTGCCAACTCATGCATTTTTAAAAAAGGAGCTAGTCTAGTTCCTGCTCTTGGAAAATTTAAGACACTAACTTTGTTAGGTCCTCCATCAGGTCTAAAAATAGAAATATCATCATATTGTGGTTTTATATCCCTAGTTATTATTCCTCTCCCATGTGTTTTATATAATTGCATAGCCCATCTTAAATTGGGATAATTCCAAACAGGAGTTTCTTGAATATCTTCTCCTATAGCAGTTTTAATTTCTAATTCAGTTAGACTAGGTGTATCTTGATCTCTATGGGATTCAAGATAACTGATTAACATAGAAGAAGATCTATTTTTTCTAGGATTTATTTCTGAGAAATAAACAGCATCTTCTTTATCAACCATCCAATCATAACCAACAAAACCCCTATATCCATTACTCCACATTTCTTTTGCAAGCATAATTGAGTATTTCTTTATTTTTTCTTGAACTTCTTCAGAAGTTTGAGATGGGAAAGAATTTCCATAGTATACAACATCTCTTTTTATAATTTGATCAGTTAATCCAACATAAATTAATCTATTATTACCAACAAGAACTAGTGAGTTTGGCGAAGCAACCTTATCCAACCACCTAGTCATTAAATAAGGTGGAATTGCTTCAAAAGATCTAATACTCTCTACATCTGAAACATGTAGAGCACTTCTTCCCCCTGAACCCAATTCAGAAGAGATAAAAACAGAGTCATGATCTCCAGAAACCCTATCATGTTGTTTTATTGCTTCCTCTAAAGAGTTTACAATTGTTCCAAATGGAACAGGTATTCCTAATTTTTGAGCAAGCCGATATCCATTAGTTTTTTTAGCATATTCCACAACCAAATCTGAATCTGGTCCAGTTAGAACAAAACCAAACTTTCTTAATTTTTGAGATTCAACTGAATTAAAATAAGTATTTAAAACAACTTTTCTACCCCCATCAATTATTCTTTGTAATTCTTTTCTAAAGTCAGAACCAAAACCCACCATATGTGAAAAAAAAGCCTCTGGTTCATAATCCGGATGTGTAAATGTTTCTGGACGATAACTTGGATCAATTAAAGCACCTTGGAGAAATGTTTCGCTTACAGGAAGAGATTCAGGAGGATTAAATCGAGAACCTAGCGAAAATTCATTTATATCTGTTTCAGTGTATGAAGCAGAATTAACAGTTGCAACTAGATCCGGATTTCTTAGATGTTGGGTACATGCAAGAATAAGAGTGGGATCTTTACCTGCAGCAACCAAATACATATTAGGGGGTATCATTTTTTTAATAAAAAGCAGATTTGGTAGTTTCTTTCTTTTTATAAATATTACTATATATTTTGTTATAAAATCCTGCTTTTATTAATTTCTATTAAACTAGTATAGATTTTAATTTAAAAATTAAAAAGTATTTTTAAATTCTTATTCTTTTAATTTAAACATAATAGTTGTAGTAATTACAAAAATTATAGCAACAATGTAAAATACAATTTCAAAACCAAATTTTCCAGCTAAAAAACCACCTGCAAAAATAGCAATGGCCTCTGCAATCCCAACAAAAGCATCATATTTTCCTATATCTGCTCCACGACTTTCTTTTTTAGTGATGTCTCCTAAAAAAGATGCTTCTGAAGTTTCAAAAAGTGCAACAATTAATCCATTAAATATTTGAAGTACATATAATTGCCACATAGATCCAATTATAGTATATAAAAAAACAAGAATGGCAGATGCGTAACCTGCAAAAATCAAAAATGGTTTTCTTCCAAATTTATCAGAATATTTTCCAGCTAAAAGAGAAACTAAGGCCCCAGATAAAACAACTAATCCTACTGCAATTCCAAAGTTTTCTATACTCCCCCCAAAATCATTAATAAAAATAAAATAAAAAGGACCAAACAATCCAAAAGCAAAAGCCATTAATGAATTAGATAGGGTAAATATTCTTAGATTTCTTTTTCTCATCCTCTTTGAATTCATTAAAAATAAAAAAAGTTAATTACTTAAATATCTTTCTAGTTTTTAAAATTGTTTTAATAATCTATACTTTTCCTTTAAGCATTAACCAATAAATTGACCAATTTCTTTCTTTTAGTTCTTTTTTAGGATCATAACTGCCTCTTTCAGCATCAATTAAACTCATATTATCTTTTTCAATGCCTGAACCTTGCAACATAAACTTAGAATCTACCACATAACAGATATCTGGAATGGGGCTTCTATCTACCCTTACATATGTAACTCTTGGAATCATCCACCCTTTTTCTTTAATAATCATAAAGTATCTCACCCCATGAAAAAGATTATCTGCATTTCCACCATTATGTCTTCTTAGATATTCTTCAAGATCTCCATGAATCTCAGGAGAGTATGGTTTGAACATATCAAATGCATTCATAAATAAACCATATTAAAAAAACTTATAAAAATATGTGGGTTAAACCAATAGATTTATTAATTTTAATTCTTTAAATAAATCATCCAAAAGAGGTAAATTAAGAAATAAAATGATTTTAACAAAACTAGTCCCCTATAATAAGATTAGAAGACAGTTAAACAAGAAAGATAAAATTGGTATTGTTTCTTGTAACAGTTGTGCAAGAATGTGTGGAACTGGCGGAGAAAAAGAATTAAAAATTCTAGGAAATAAATTAAAAAAAGATGGTTATAATGTTGTTGATATGGATTTAATTGGTGCCCCCTGTATGATGAATCAATTAAAAAAAGAAGAACTTCATGGAGATACCACAATTGTTCTAGCTTGTGAGTCTGCAGTTTATAATCTTAAAAAAATATTTCCAAATAAAAAGATAATCTCTGGTTTAATCACATTAGGTTTAGCAGCTCTTGATAAAAAAAACAAACCCAAACTAATTAAGAAATTTAATTAGTTATTTTATTTTTCCTAACATTCTACAAGCTTTACAAATTTCTTGTCTTGTAGGTTCCCCACATAATTTGCAATATTTAATAGATTTATCTTTCATATTTTTCCTCATTTTAGCTTGCAAAGTTAAAAATGATTTAACAAGATTTTCTTTTATCTTAGGATTCTTTTTTTCCAACTCATCTAATTTTTTTCTTATTTTATGACGTAATGCCCCAATAACACACGGACACCTTTCATATAAAACTGGAAACCTCATTTTTCTAGAATAAGTTTCCACTTCTTTTTCTTTTAGAAAATAAAGGGGCTTGATTCTAGGAATAAATTTCTTATCTTTTATACTTCCAGTCATAGGCCCAAGATTAATTCCTAGCTTAGGATTTCCACTAATAAAGTTCATAATTACATTTTGGGCTTCATCATCTAAATTATGTCCTGTTGCTAGTCTGGTTGCTTTTAATTGCCTGGATTTTTTATTTAAAATCCATCTTCTTATAATTCCACAGACAGTACACTGTCTTAGTTTTTCTTTACTTTTTAAAACAGATTTAACATAACAGATTCCATAACCAATTTCTTTTCTAATTGGATAAATATATAGTTTAATTTTATGTTTCTTACAGAATTCTCGCACATTTTTTTCATTATCAGCAGACCATTTTCCCATCAAAAGATTAATATGGACGGCCTCTATTTTATATCCCAGTTTTTTTAAGATATAAGCAACAGTTGTAGAATCTTTCCCTCCAGACATTGCAACTAGAATTTTATCTCTTTTACTACACAAATTATATTTTTTTATTGTTTCTTTAACTTTAGATTCTACTTTCATTTAAGAATAATCTATTAAGATTTTATAAAACTATTTAAAAATAAAAAAATAAAAAAAAGAAAAATAAAAGAATTTACCTTCTTCTTTTTTTATTACAACTACCTGCTGAAAACATGAATATTGCTGCGACAATTATCAATATTCCTGCAAAGATTACCCAGGGTACAATCAACAGAGCAGCATTCAATATTAACAACACACCAAAAATCAACATAAACCATGCTTTCATTCGAATAAAATGGCTCATATGTTCCATTGGTTTTATCATTTTTTACCTCTTTTTTATTTAAATTTTATATAATAATACAAGTTTTTACTATTTTTAATATTTGCGTTTTATTAAGAAACTTTTATTAACTATTTTTTCTTTAATTTGCTATGAAATCAACTTATTTTATCATTATTATTTTATTAGTTCTTATTTTATTTGTTTCTGGGTGTGGAAAAACACATCCCGAGATAACAAGATATGATAATCTTCCTTCTAATAAGCAAAAGATGACCCCTGACTTAGATGAATATCCTCCTGTTTTACATTCAAACGAATTTGAAAAACCCGTTCCCCTAGCTGCTATTAGTACTGCTGGTGCAGAAGATTCTCCTTTTATACCTGGAGATAGGAAAGAAATGTATTATGTTTTTGTTCCAGATCCAGCAGTTCCAATACAAGAACAAGTTTTAGATCCAACTATTGGAATCTGGCTTTCAAAATATGAAAACGGGGCCTGGCAAACACCAACACGTGTTTGGTTACAAAAACCCGGAAAATTAAGTTTAGATGGGTGCACTTTTGTAGATGGTAATGTTATGTTATTTTGTTCAGCTAGAGAAGGATATACTGGCGTTCACTGGTTTTCTGCTGAATATGAAGAAGGAAAATGGAATTTTGGAAAACATGTTCAATTTCCTGAAGAATGGGAAGTAGGCGAACTTCATGAATATGAAAATGAGTTATATTATGGTTCTTTTGTAGATGGTGGAAAAGGTGGGCAAGATATATGGATGATTGAAAGAAAAAGTGATGGATCTTGGACAGATCCTATAAACATTGAAAATGTTAATTCCCCAGATAATGAAGGGTATCCATATATAAGTCCAGATGGAAAAGAAATGTGGATTAATAAATGGTATTTGGGAAGTCCAAGTGTATGGCGTTCAAAAAAAATAAATGGAGAATGGCAAGAACCAGAATTAATTGTTTCTTGGTTTGCAGGGGAACCCACACTAGATTGGGAAGGCAATCTCTATTTTGTACATCATTATTATAAAGATTCAGTAATGTTAGAAGCAGATATTTATGTGGCATATAGAAAATGAGATCTAAAAAAAAGAAGTATGTTAAATTTTGTCCAAAATGCAAAAGCATTAATATACAAGTATCCAATCAAGGGTTTAAAGCTTTAGAATTATTTGGTGCACCTACAATTTATAGATGTCTAGATTGTGGTTATAGTTCTGGAATCTTTCCAGAAATAGAAAGAGATAATCTTAAATCTTCAAAAAAGAAAAAATGTTGAATTTAAAATATCAACCAAAACCTGAATTTAAACAAAGAATTGAAACGTTGCTTGGTTCAGAAACAGAAAAGTTTTGGAGATTTTGTGAGAAACCCCTAAGAAATATTATTAGGTGTAATACTCTAAAAATAAAACCAATTGAATTAAAAAAAAGATTAGATAAGAAATGGAAAGTTTTTCAACCATATAAAAGTCATCCTGAAATTATGATTATTGAATCAGATCTTAAACCAGGAGAACTTGGAAAAGCAATTGAACATCAAACAGGTTTATATTATGTTCAAGAATTAGCAAGTATGCAATCTCCTATAGTACTAAATACCAAACCAGGTGAAAAAATTCTTGATCTTTGTGCTGCTCCTGGAAGTAAAACAACACAGATAGCATCTATGTTACAAAATACTGGATTGATAATTGCAAATGATGTGTCTTTTTCAAGAATAAAACCATTAACAACTAATTTAGAAAGATGTGGTGTAATGAACACAATTGTTACAAGAATGGCAGGACATATTTTATGCGAAAAACTTTCTAAAAAGAAATTTCTTTTTGATAAAATCCTTGTTGATGCACCTTGTTCGGGAGAAGGAACAATCAGATTTGATTCTAAAGTATTAAAAATGTGGAATCCAAAGATAGGAAAAAAATTATCTGGATTACAGAAAAAATTATTAGCATCTGCACTTTCTTGTTTAAAATCTGGGGGAATTTTAGTTTATTCAACATGTACTTTTGATCCTCTTGAAAATGAAGCAGTTATTCAATTTGCACATGATAAGTTTCCTATTGAAATTGAAGAAGTTAAACTCCCTCTAAAAACACATTCAGGAATATTAAATTGGAAAAATAAAGAATTTGATAAACAAATAAAAAAATGCAAAAGAATTTATCCCCATGAAAACGATTCAGAGGGTTTTTTTGTTGCAAAACTGAGAAAAAAATGAGATTAAGAGGACACCATTTAGTTTGTATTCCAAGATATCGTGGAGGAAGTTATGATAAAAAATCAGCAAACAGATTTACTTTAATGCAAAAAAGATTTAGAGCAAATCCAAATTTAAAAGTTAAAATAATTATTGGAACGGATTTTGGATGTATAGCTTGTCCACATTATAAAAATAAAAAATGCATCAAAAGAAAAGGAATTCATGAAAAGTTATTGAATTTTGATAGACAAGTTTTAAAAAAATTAAAATTAAAAAGAAATAAAATATACAAAGCAAAAGATGTTTTTTTATTATCTGTTAAAAAAATCCAAGATAAGGAAATGAAAAAATTTTGTAAGGGATGTGAATTTTTGAATTATTGTTTAAAACATGGAATAAATAAATCTTTTATTAATGATTTAAAATGAACATAGATATTTTATCAAGAAAAAAAAGGAAAGAAATTCATCAATATCTCAAAGATAATTTTGATATTACTTTAGATTTTCCACATTATTTTATCCAGACAGCAAAAGAAAAGATAAGATTATTTACAGGAGAGATTTCTGAAACAGAACTTTCAATTTTAAAGCACATAGTGAGAATTGAAAATCTGGGATTATATTTTTCTTTTTTTAAAGATCAAGAATATAGGTTTAATTTTGATTTTGCAACTGCATTTGGAAATCTTGCTAAAAAAAATATTCTTGAATTAAATGAAGAACAAACTTTATTATGGATGCAAGGAAAAAACCTTGATTTAAATAAAGAAACAGATTCAAATATAATTTTTATTAAATATAATGATAATATTTTGGGAGTTGGAAAAATTTCTAATGGAAGGATATGGAATTTTGTTCCTAAAGAAAGAAGAACTAACTTTATAAACTAGGATTTTATGAATTAACCAATGAAAAATCTAGAAAAATGGAGAGAAGCCGGAAAAATTGGAAGCGAAGCTTTAGCTTATGCAAAATCTATTGTTAAAAAAGATATGAAATTACTCGAACTTGCAAAAAAAGTTGAATCTTTTATTAAAGATAAGGGTGCAAAATTTGCATTTCCAATTAATTTAAGTGTTGATGCTGTTGCTGCTCATTCTTCTCCAGGATATAATGATGAAGAATTAGCATCAGGATTATTAAAAATAGATGTAGGAGTAAGTAAAGATGGTTTTATTTCAGATTTAGCATGCTCTGTTGATTTAACAGAAGATAAAAAACATACCAAACTTATTGAAGCAAGCCGTGCGGCATTAAATTCTGCAATTAAACTAATTAAACCAGGGATAACTTTAGGAGAAATTGGAAAAAAAATTCAAGAAACAATTGAAAGTTTTGGATTTGCACCAATAATAAATTTATGTGGGCATCAATTAAAACAATATAAATTACATGCTGGGTTTAATATTCCAAATTATGATAATGGTGAAACTACCAAACTAGAAGAAGGGATGTTTATTGCGATCGAACCTTTTGCAACATCTGGAACCGGATTAGTACAAGATGGAAGATCTTCTGGGATTTACAAATATGAAGCAGACCATAAATCTCGCGATCATTTAGGAAGAGAAATTTTATCTTATGTTAAAGAAGAATTTAAAGAACTTCCTTTTTCAGGTAGGTGGATGGTAGAAAAATATGGTGCTAAAGCACTTTTTTCTTTACGTGCATTAGAGCAAGTAAAATCATTACATAATTTTAAACAATTGGTTGAAAAAACAAAAGCCCCGGTAAGCCAGGCAGAAGCAACCATTCTTGTTACAAAAGATGGTTGTGAGGTTTTAGCGAGTTAATTTTTTGGAAAACGATATGGGACAGCATTAATATTCATTCCAGCACCAACAGAAGCAAAAACAACTAAATCATGTGGTTTTAATTCATGTCCTGCAAGCTCTTTTTTTCGTATTAAATCTAATAGGGTGGGAAGTGTTGCAACAGAACTATTTCCAAGCCAAGAAATTGTCATCGGCATAATTTTTTCAGGAACTTCATCCAATCTAATCCCATATTTTTTAAACAAATTTTTAACAATTGCTTCGTCTAATCTAGCATTAGCTTGATGAATAAGAATCTTTTTTACATCCTTGATATCTGTTATTTCTGCTTTTTCAAGAGCTTCTTGAACAACTAAAGGAACTGTTTTTGCAGCATACTTAAATAAATCGCGTCCATCCATATGTAAATATAATTCATCTCCATTATGATCTGGGCCATAAGATGTTTCCATTCTTAACATAAATGCTTCTTTGAATGTATCAGATCTTGCAGAATAACTTAAAATTCCAACAGGTTTTTCACTTAATCTTGCTTCTAAAAGGCCAGCACCTGCCCCTGCAGAATATAATGTAATATCTCTATCATGTGGATCACAAACTCTTTCAAGAGTTTCAGCGCCAATAACTAAAATTTTTTTTGCATCTCCCGATTTAATTCGTTGATTGGCCTGTATTACTCCTTGTAACCAACCAGGACAACCAAATTGTAAATCATAACAAATTGTTTTAGGATTTTTTATTTTTAAGTAATGTTTTACCCTTGCAGCTAAACTTGGTACAATATCACTTCTTCTATTATCATAAGAAATATCCCCAAAGTTTTGTGCAACAGTTATTCCATCTAATGTTTCTGGATCAGTATCAGATGATTCTAAACAATTTTTTGCAGCTTCATAAGCTAAATCAGAAGTGTTTTGATCTTCTTTAGCATATCTTCTTACTTCAATAGCAGATATTTGAGATACCTTATCTGCAGATTCTTCTCCATCTTGTACTTCACCATTTTCTTTTACATATCTGTTTCCCTTTGAATCATAAAATCTATGATCTTTAAAATAAGAATTGGGAACCATTTTAGGTGGAATACACTTCCCAGTACCTGTAAATACTGAATAAATTTCCTTAGCCATTCTTTTTTTATCTAATATTTCAGTTATATAAATCTTATTATTAAACCCATTTCACAAAGTTTTTTAAAAGAAAGAATCTTTAATTATATAATAAAATTAATTTAATATTTAAAGCTAGACAAGAGAAAAGAGGTGAGGAAACTCTTGTCTAGCTCCTTACTCTGGCTTTTTGATAAGAAAATTAAACCAGTATGAATTTTTGATTTGGTTGATTATTTTTTTATCCAGCATAACTATGATTCTCTTGTTTTAAAGCAGCTCTTGCACTTCTAAGGTAATTTGTTTCAATTTCTTTGTATTTTTTTATATCATCTGCAGTAACACTTGGTCCAAATTTCTTAATTGCAGCATCAAAATGTTTTTTCTTTACCTGTTTTGCTTTAATATCTTCTCTTAGAGCAAGCATTCCCGCTTCTCTACAAATAGCTTCAATATCTGCACCAGTATATCCAGCTGTTTTTTCAGCATAGTCTTTTATTTTCACATCTCTTGCAATAGGCATCTTTTTTGTGTGAACCTTGAAAATTTCTAATCTTCCAGCTTTATCAGGCACAGGGACTGATAAAATTCTATCAAAACGACCTGGCCTGAGTAAAGCTGTGTCAAGCATGTCTGGTCTATTGGTGGCTCCAAGAACAACAACCTCGTTAATTTCTTCTAATCCATCCATTTCTGCTAAAAGTTGATTTAAAACACGTTCAGTAACTTTATTTCCAAGGTCATGTCCCCTTCTAGATGCTAAAGAATCTAGTTCATCAAAGAATATGATACATGGTGATACTTGTCTTGCTCTTGAAAATATTTTTCTAATTCCTTCTTCTGATTTTCCGACCCACATACTTAATAATTCTGGCCCTTTAACTTGGATAAAATTAGCTTCAGATTCTTTTGCAACAGCCCTTGCTAATAGTGTTTTTCCAGTACCTGGTGGGCCATATAACAACATCCCTTTTGGAGGCCTAATACCAATTCTTTTAAAAGAACCAGGATATTTTAATGGCCATTCAACAGCTTCTTTTAACTCTTGTTTTATTTTTTCAAGACCCCCAACATCATCCCATTTAACATTTGGGGTTTCTACTAAAACTTCCCTCATTGCAGAAGGCCTAACTATTTTGAGAGCATCTTTAAAATCATTATTAGTAACTTTTAATTTTTCTAATAATTCTGGAGATATAGCCTCATCTTCTTTTAATTTTAAATTTGGCATAATTCTCCTTAAAACACTCATTGCAGCTTCTTTACATAAAGATTCAATATCTGCCCCAACAAAACCATGGGTTGTTGAAGCAAGTTCTTTTAAATTTACATCTTTTGTAGTTGGCATATTTCTAGTATGAATTTTAAAAATTGATAGTCTACCTTTTTTTCCAGGAACATTAATACCAATTTCACGATCAAATCTTCCAGGTCTTCTTAGTGCTTCATCCAAGGCATTTGGTCTATTAGTTGCTCCAATAACAATTACTCTTCCTCTTGCTTTTAAACCATCCATCATTGTTAATAATTGAGAGACTACACGTCTTTCAACTTCCCCCATTGATTCTTCTCTTTTTGGAGCAATTGCATCAATTTCGTCAATAAAAATAATTGATGGAGCATTTTTTTCAGCTTGATCAAAAATATCTCTAATTCTTTTTTCACTTTCACCATAAAATTTCGACATTATTTCCGGACCATTTAATAAAATAAAATTAGCATCAGATTCAGTTGCAACTGCCTTTGCAAGTAGTGTTTTTCCAGTTCCTGGTGGTCCATATAATAAAACTCCTTTTGGAGGCTCAATTCCCAATCTTGCAAAAATTTCAGGATGTTTTAATGGAAGTTCTACCATCTCCCTTATCTTTTTTATCTCTTCTTCTAACCCACCTATATCTTCATAAGTAACTTCAGGAACTCTTTCTTCTATAATTTCAACAGCTTTTGGATTCACAACTAATTCAGTTGATTCTGTGATAATTACTGGTTGTTTTGGATTTGTATTAACTACAACAAATTTTGTTTCAAATCCAGGAAAACCAAGACCACCCATCCCTCCAAATGCTTCTCCAAAAATATCAAATAAATCTTCGAAACTTGATTCCATGAGATCTCTTCTTCTTTGCACACCCCCAAGAACAACTAAATCTCCTGGAAGAACAGCCCTTCCAAGTAATCCTCGTTTGAATACATCAATATTAGATGCCATAACAGTCATTCCTTTTTGAGCAGGAGCAATTGTAACTTTTTTTGCTTCTTTAATATCAGCCTTATTAATAAAAACAGTTTCACCTATACCTGTTTTTGCATTTCTTCTAATAATTCCATCTATTCTAATTATTTTTTCTCCAACATCTGCAGGATAAGCCCGATCTACAATAGCAATTGTTTCTCTGCTTCCTGTAATAACAATAACATCTCCTGGGCGAACACCTAATTCACGCATTGCAGAAGAATCAATTCTAGCAATGCCTTTATAAGCATCTTCTTGTAAAGATTCCATAACTTTTAATTTAATCTTTGGTGGAGGTACCATGTTTTCTTTTCTCCTTTATTTTATCTTTATTTATTTTTTCATGTTCTGGATTGGCTCCTCTTTCTCTACATTCTTTTTCATCAAAAAACAAAGAAAGTTTGCCAAAATCTTCCATCATCATTTTAACAATTCCATTTTGCATTCTCCTAACTCTTCTATGAAATTCTTCATGTGCTCTATCTTGTTCTTTCATAAAATTAATAATTTCTCTTGGAATTGAAACAGCGTAGCTGTTTCCAACAATTCTTAATTTAACAGAAAAAGGTTTTTGTCTTAATTGTCTAAATTTTTTATATTCTTCTACATCTGCCGGATGATATATTCTTTTTCCACATTTACTACATTCAAGAGTTCTTATTACCATTCCATTTTTTTCTACATGAATTGGAACCATTTGTTTTTTACATTTTTTGCACATAATTACTTCATCAAATATATCCATCTTAATGTAACCTCAATATGTTTACTTTCATGTGTATACATACCAATATACACTATTTAAATTTTTCTATATTTTAGTATATATTTCTAAAACTTTATAAACACGTCATATATCGTATATACTATGTGGGTAGCAAAGTTATCGTTTGATGGAAGAGATGGGATTTTTGGATCAAGAACATTTAAACATAAAGTAAATTTATTTGGATTTCCTCTGTCTTATAGTTATGGAAAAAGCTGGATTACTGTAAATGCCACTGGAATTATTGTTTCAGAAGAAAAAAATAAAAGATCATTTATCAGGGAAATTAAAAAAATTTCTAGAATAAAAAAAATAGAATTTAATAAAGATTTTTTTATTATGACTTATCTAGAACCTGGTTTTGCAAAAGGAATTTATAATCAAAATATAATTCATATTGCGCCAGTTCTGATTGATGAAAATGGAACAGAAACCCTTACTGTAGCTTCTTTTGAAAAAAAACATCTATTAAAGGCAATTACAGCAATTAAATCAAGATGGAAAATTAAAATACACTTTATTCAGCAAAGAAAAGTAAAAAATATCTCCATAATACATGAAAATCCAAAATTAACAGATAAACAAAAACAAGCAATAAATCTTGCTATTAAACATGGGTACTACAAATATCCACGTAAAATAGAATTAGAAAAACTTGCCAGACTAATGAAAATTTCCTATTCTACATATCAAGCACACTTACGGAAAGCAGAACAGAAACTGATACCTTTCTTCTTCGAAAAATAAAGCACAAACACGACATATGTCGCTATAAGTTTTAACTATCTTTTTTATTCTTTTCTATCGGCTAAGGTTGGAAAAATGATAAACATAGATTTTTGTCATTCCCCGCATGAACTATTAGAATTTTTTAAAAAAACAGATAGTGACTACCATCCCCCTCTTTCTGAGAGACAAGGAGGAATTGAAGATTTTGTAAGAGAGTGTTTTATTGTGGGTGGAGAAAGTATTGTTGCAAGACAAGAAGGGAAAATTGTTGGAACATTTGGCTACTGGAATATTGGAAAATCTTACTGGCTACACTGGTTAGGTGTTTTAGATCAATTTAAAAAAACATCTTTGCCCATAATACTTTTTAAATATGCTTTAAGAGAAAGACCTCTTGCAAGAAATGGTACTGCTTATTCAAGAACATGGAAAACAAATAAAGAAAGCCAAAATTTGATGGAAAGATTAGGTGCAAGGAGAATTTCATATAACCAAGTTCCTGTTGTTATTCTAAATACACTTAGTTTAAAAAAAATTCCAGAAAGAGAAACAGTTTGGTATCAAATAGAAATAAAAAAATCTTATGAAATTTTAAAATGTTAATTTATCAAGCAATTACTCAATTACAAAGATTTTCATGGAAGGCTTATTTTTCATCTTTATTTAGGAATTCTCCACAAACATCTAATTCAGAAGGAAAAATACATTTAGATAAAAGAGATTTAAATAAAATACTTAGAATGTACCGGGGAGTTTATAGAAACTACTTGCAGGAAGTAGATATAGATTTTAATAAAGAAGAATTAAAAGCAAGAGTAAAACCCCCCTTAATTACACCCTATCTGGAAGCTTGGCTTCCTTTAAATCATGTGAATAATTTAGAAGTAATGCTTGTCTTAAATCAATCTTTGTTTTTATTATACAGACAAGCACTAATTGAGGGGAAATTGGGTGCTCCCCAAGTTGGTTTTAGAGAAATTGAGTTAAGATGTGATAGGATGTTTGTAAAAAAAGAATTCCATTACTATGTTGAAGCACATAGCAGGGTTAGAGAGACGCTGGATTTAAAATTAGAACATAAAAAAACAAAAAAAATTGGAGATCATTATTGGACTTGGTGCGATGCAAATGTTCCCGGTTTTTTTAAAGCAGAAATGACTGCCGCAATGTCTGAAAAAATACAATAATGATAACCTTTATAAGTTTTCAAAACTGATTCTTTTTATGCGGGAGTGCTGGAGTGGTCAAACAGGCAGGACTTAAGACCGCCGCGATAAGACATCCTGTGGCTTAGTGCCTGCGCAGGTTCGAACCCTGTCTCCCGCATCCAAAATTTTAGAAAAAGTTTGATCAAAACCGATAAATTAAAGTTTAATCAAAAAACGGTTTTTTCGCATCTTGAACCTGCTTGCAATAATCTTTATAAATAAAAGTTTCTTTTATAAAAAATGCCAAAGAAAAAAAAGAGAGTAATTAAAAAGAAACCAAAAACAGTTGCAAAAAGAAAAAATAAAAGAACTGTTAAACCTAAAAAAGAAACAAATTTAGGTTGGAGTGTTTTTTCTATTGTATTAATTGTTGCAATTATAATTATCCTTTTAGTTTCTTTAAAACCATGTGATAATTGTGAAGAAGAAAATGAAACCATCCCAGAAACACCTTGTGAACAAAGAGGGTTTGAATGTATGGATTCTTGTTCCGGAGATTATTTTGAGGTAGATTTGGCTTGTGGTGCAAATAAGTTTTGTTGTGAATATATTGAACCTGAAAATAATGAATGCAAACAAGAAGGAGAATCTATTTCAGTTGGAGAAGAATGTTGTTCTGGTCTTGAAAAAGCAAGTGATTGTATCCCTAATGTTCCCTGTCCTGTTTCTTTGAGATATTGTATTCTTTGTGGAGATGGGGTTTGTAGAGAACATGAAAATAGATTAAATTGTCCAGAAGATTGTAATACTAGTGTTTGTACAAATTCTGGAGGTTTTTGTTTAACTACATGTCCCACAGAATATGGGTATGCTGAAGTAGATCTTCAATGTGATCGTGGTGTCTGTTGCATGGCTAATTAAAATCCAAAACTTTTAAAACCATCTAATGTTTTCTATTTCTGAGCAACTCTAGGCTAGCGGGTTAGCCCTCCGCTATTCGCAAACGGGCTTTATGGCGAGCTGCAACAAGATGAGTGATATAGTTGCTTGGGAGCCCTGGTTCCAACGTTGAGGCTCTGTCCTGCTTGACCTTGCTAAAGGCTAATCGGGTCAGTCTCGGAAGAGCGCAGCCCTAACCTATAGCGTAGGTGCTTGTAGGGTCACAGAGCTGAGGAGGTTCTAGGATTAACTTTCAAGTGTCTATTGAGCAAGTCTTGGAGAGTTGCTCGCTTAAAAAAAGAGGAAGCGATCAAATGGTTTATCCACAATTTAAAGGCAAACATCTTCAAGAATCTTTAATCCATCCTAACAAGTGGATGGAATACATGAGAATTAAGGAGAAGTATAAGGGAAAACTTCCAAAAAAATATATCTTTTTTTATGATAAAAATCTTTTAAAACATATAAAAAGAAAATACAAACCAAAATCAGTATACATTTATTCTAGTTTAACTATCTTAATCTATAAAGATATTGGTTTTATACATATTCCAGGATATGGTTGTCCAGTTGCTGCATCAATTTTAGAGGAACTAATAAGCATGGGTGGAAAAATTTTCTTAAATCTTGGAATTGCTGGTGGTTTAAATTGTAGGGGGATTTTTCTTTGCAAAAAAGCACTAATAGATGAGGGAACAAGTTTTCATTATGTTTCTCAAAGAAAATATTCTTATCCAGATGCAAGTTTAACAAAAAAATTTGGAAGTTTCTTAAAAAAGAATAAATTAGATTATAAAGAAGGAACAACATGGACAATTGATGCCCCATATAGAGAAACAAAAGCAGAAATAAAAAGATATATTAAACAAGGAATAAAAACAGTTGAAATGGAGTGTTCTGCATTATTTACTGTTGCAAAATATAGAAAAGTTAAGTTGGCAAGCGCATTTGTAGTTAGTGATGTTCTTGGAAAGAAATGGGAACCAGAATTTCATAAATTTAATATCAAAGATAATTTAAAAAAATTATTTGATCTTGGAGTAAAATGTATAAACACCTATTAGAAAAATTTCTTAAAGAGATTAAAAAACATAAGGAAGTTATAGCTGTTGCTTTTACAGGATCAACAGGAACAGGAAAATTTCATAAATATTCTGATTTAGATATTGATTTAATTGTTAAAGATAAAGATTACGATAAACTAATTAAGAAAATACCCTTGCTGTTTAAGGTATTTGGGAAAGTTAAATTTACTGCACAGTACACCCCATATTTAGAGTTTTTAGCATATATTGGAGAGGATTTACTCAAAGTAGAGATAGAACCAATAAAATGGAGTTGGTTAAATCCTTATTATGAGTTAGCTAATCTTAAGATTATTTATGATAGGGATGGTAGATTTACAAAAGTACACAAAAAATCTAAAAAAATTAAATTAATGCTTCCAAAACTAAAAGAAACAGTTAATTTTTTCCTTTTAATGAGAGATGAGCAACATTATGCTGCAAGACATTTTGTAAGAGGAAAAAAGTATTCTGCAATGTCTGAGTTAAATAATATCACCCATTCTTTATTTCAATTTTTAGCAAAGATTAAAAGAATGAAAGACTATGAATTAATAAGAAATGCAGAGAAAATACTCTCAAAAAAAGAGATGAAAATGTTTTTACAAGCAAAATGTAAATCTTTTGATAAAAAAGAAATTATAAGATCTTCAAAGGCAAATTGGCAACTTATGAAATACATAGAAAATGTTTATGAAAAAAAAGCAAAAAGGAAACTAAAAATTTCTTGTAATGATCAAGAATTATTAAATTGGTTAAATAAATTATATCGAAAATGAAACAAGTTACTATAAAAACAAAAGATTTTATTTTGAGACCTAGAACTCTGAAAGATGCGCAAGGTTATTTAGAGTGTCATCAAGATGAAGAAGCAAAAAGAAATTTTATGTCTGTTCCAAAAAATCTTAAAGAAGCAAAAAAAGAACTAAGAGAAGGCATGAAAAAAAAATCTTTAAGATTTGTTATAGAAGTTAATGGGAAATTTGCAGGATTTATAAATTTAGAATTAAATGATAATCCAAGATATAAACATAGTGCAATAATTGGTTATGCAATCCATCCAAATTTCCGTGGGAGAGGGCTTGCTACAAAAGCAACCAAAACATTAACAGATTATGGATTTAAAAAACTAGGATTAATTAGAATAACTGGTTGGTGTAGAACATTTAACAAAGCCAGTGCAAGAGTTCTTAAAAAAGCAGGTTATAAATTAGAAGGAATATTTAAAAAAAATAAATTTAAAGATGGAAAATATTTAGATGATATGGCATGGGCAAAGGTAAAATGAACCAAATCAAAAATATAAAACAAAAAATAGATAGAATTGAGAACGATTTAAATAAAAGAAGGAAATTAAAAGAAGATTTAGTTGATTTTTTTGCAGAAATGTATGTTTTTGCTCAGCAAAATAATTTAGATTTAGAAAAAATAAAAAGAGAAGCAGATAAATTAATGTTAACTTGGTGGAAAAATCAGGGAAAAATTAAAGGCAAGGATGTTTCTGTAAAAACAGCATACAAGAAATGGGCTAAAAAATATGAAGAAAACTTCAATCCATTAACATTTACAATAAATAATAAAATTAATGGTTTTGTTTCAAATATAAAGGGAAAAAATGTTCTTGATTTAGGGTGTGGAACCGGAAAACATTCATTTTTAGCAGCTAAGAAAGGAGCAAAAGTTACTGGTTTCGATTTTTCAAAAGATATGTTAAAACAGGCAAAATTAAAAAACAAAAGATTAAAAAATAAAATTAAATTTGTTCATGGGAATTTAACAAAAAAACTCCCATTCAAATCTTCAAGTTTTGATATTGTCTTATGCTCTTTAGTTTTAGATCATATAAAAAATATCCAACCAATTTTTAAAGAGATTAATAGGGTTTTGAAAAAAAATGGAAGATTTATCTTTGCAGATCTTCATCCAAGATTAGCACAAAATACCAAATACCCTTTATTCAAAAAAGATAAAACCGAATTTTATACAGAAAAATATTATCACAGTATTTCAGAATTATTTAGAATATCTCAAAAGTCTATTTTTTTAATTAAATCAATATTAGAACTCAAAGTTCCAAAGAAAATACCTGCTAAAGAAAAAAAATTAATTCAGGGCACTGATTTTTTTATTAAACCTATTGCAATAATCATAGAATTTATTAAAAAATGAACCGCAAAGCACAGTTTTTCATTATTTTTGCAGTAATTTTAGGACTTTTATTACTTGGAACAGCCACTCTTTTTAATACTATCAAAACAAAAGATTATTCTTCTGAATTTTTTAGAACATGTAACAATTACAAACACGAAGTTTTTATGATAACTCAAAATGCAAATGCAGAACATGAGCTTGAACACATAAAAACATTAACTAATTTTTTTGTTAATGAAAAAGATTTAGAAATATTTTTTATTTATGGAACCAGAGAAGAAACAATTATTTTTAATAAGTTTAAAGAAAAAATATCATTTAAAAGAGATGGGATTACTGAAGAAATTTCTCCAGATAGTGAAAGAACATATTCTAATTTAAATATTGACCTAATTGAATTTTTATCACCTATAACCAGACCTTTTGAAATAACTGAAAATAGAAATGTTTTTATGGTTGTAAGACGTAATCAATCTGGAAAAGAGGTTTATTATTGTTAAGATGAGTGAAAAATTAATTAAAAAATGGTGGGAAGAAACATCTAAACATTATCAGAAAGAGGCAAAAATAAATACACATTCAGCACATTATGGTCCTTATGCTCCAGATGAAAATGAATTAAGATTATTGGGAAATTTAAGAGGTAAAAGAATTTTAGAACTTGGATGTGGAGGGGGGCAATGCTCTATTGCTTTTGCAAAAAAAGGAGCAAAAGTTACTGGGATAGATATTTCAGAAAAACAATTAGAATATGCAAAAGAATTAGCAAAGAAAAACAAAGTTAATGTAAAATTTATTCGTAAAAGTTTTCAAAATTTAAAAGGGTTAAAAAAGAGAAATTATGATATTGTTTTTTCAGCATATGCTTTCCAATACTCTCCAAATTTTAAAAAAATTTTAAAGCAAATTTATAAATTACTTAAAAAAAGAGGGTTGCTTGTTTTTAGTTTTGATCATCCTTTTTATTCTTTAATTAATAGGAAAAATTATAAAATAAAAAAAAGATATAATGATTTTAAGTGGGTTGAAAAAGAAACTTGGCCAGATGGATCTAAACATACATTTATAGCATATTATAGAACTATAAGTACTATTTTTAATTTATTAATAGATTCTGGTTTTTCAGTGGAAAAAATTTTAGAGCCTTTAAAATTAAAAAACCAAACTGCGTGGACACAAGGAGTTTGGAAAGATATATACCCCAAAAAATTAGTTAAACTAATAGCCCCAACCCTTATATTTTTGGCAAGAAAATGAAGAAAAGAGGAATTTCACCAATAATCTCATATGTTTTACTTACAGTTATGGTTATTGCTCTTGCTTCTGGTGTTTATATCTGGGCAAAAGCAAGAATATCTATTCCGCAAGAAGAATGTCCAGAAGGGTTATCTGCAACAATTACCCAATGCTCTTATAATGAAGAGGAAATAAAGTTTACAATTCAGAATACAGGTAATTTCAACATAGATTGTTTTTTTATTTATTTTGAAATGAAAAATAGTTCTTCAATTTCAAAGAATTTTAATGGTATAACTTGTAGCGAATCTGAACAATTAACAAAATTAAATATCAGCCAATTAAGAGAATTAAGTTTTTCAGATAGTTATCAAAATTTAAATAAAATAAAAATAGTTCCTGTTAAAATTATAGAATCAAATGGAAAATTCTTTCCAGCATTATGTAAAGAATCATCTGTTTCTATTTTAAATTGCCAAGATAATACTGAAGGCAATATTGAGGACTAATAAATAATTATTTAAATTTATAAAAACATATATTAAAATGAGAAAAAAGGGACTTTCACCAATCATTGCAACTGTTTTATTGATTGTGGTTGCAATTGCATTATTTTTCTTAGTCTTTTTTTGGATCAAAAGTTTACAAAAAGAGACCATAATGAAACAAGGAACAGCTATTGAGAATATATGTCCCCAAATCAGATTAAGTGTTCAAAGAACTGCAAGTGGAATAGATATTATTAATCAAGGAGATGTAACTATTCAAAAATTTGAGATTATAATTAATGGAAGATCTGAGATGGAGGGATCTGGAAATCCTTTAATCCCTGGGGATACGTGGGTACATAATTTTAATGATTGTAGTGGAATTATTAAGATAATTCCTTTTTTAAGAGGCACAACAGATTCAGGAGGACATAAAGATTATCCATGTGAAAATAAAATTGTATCTGTCTCATGTTAGAAAGATATAAAAACCAAATTTTCGTTTAAATATAAAAGAGGAAAATGATACAAAAAAAAGGAGTTGCTCCAGTAATTTCTACTGTTTTGCTTATAGTTATTGTAGTTGTAGCTGTAGCATTAATTGTAGCTTTTGTTATACCATTAATAACAGATAGCATGGACAAAGCTAAAGCATGTTCTGATGCAACCTTAGAATTAGAATCTGCTAGGCAAAACACAACAGATATAGCTGTCCAGATCTCTAGAGGTTCAACTGAATTTGACTTGCAAGGGGTGATCATTCAGTTAATTTCAGCAAATTCAAAAAAAGTCCAAGAAAAACCCCTAACTATTGGCCCTTTTGAATCAGAACTAATTTACTTTAATTACCCAAACGCCGAACAAGTAGAAGCAGTGGGAATTGCACCCATTGTAAAGCTTCCAGGAAAAGATAAAATCATTAAATGTGATATCTTAGTAACAAAACCAGTTGAATATTATGCCGGTAACTTTTTAGGACAAAGACAATCTGGTCAGATAGAATAAAACTTCTAAAATGACACGCAAAGGAGCAATATGGGTTTCAACAGTTCTTTATATTTTAATTAGCTTAGCTATTATTGCATTAGTTTTAGTTTCAGTACAACCAGTCATTAATAAAAATACAGATAAAGCAATAATTGAACAAAGTAAACAAGTTTTAGATAGTTTAGATGAAACAATTGATAAAGTTTCAAATTTAGGGGAAGGAACACAGTTTGAAGTAGAAATTACAATTAAAAAAGGCCAATTAATTATTGATTCAGAAGAAAATTTTGTTTCTTGGTTATTAGAAGATTCTAGCTATATGTATTCAGAACCAAATCAAGAAATAGTTTTAGAAGGGGGTAAAAAAACAATTCAAACGTTAAAAAATAATGATAAATGGAAAGTGATTTTTACATACAAGTATCCTAATCTAGATTTAGAATCTTCATTGTTACCATTAAAACCTGCAGAAAACCCATATAATCTATTAGTTAAAAATAAAGGAAAAACCTCTCCGGATGAAAATAAAATAATCCAAATCTTTGAAGGATAATTTTTTAAATTTCCATTTCCTAATTAAAACATGTTAAATCCAAGATTTATTAAAGATAATGAAAAGGAAGTAAGAAACTCTATAAAAAAAAGAGATTTAGATGAAAAAATACTAGATTCTTTTTTAGTTTCTAATAAAGAATATCTTAAAGTAAAGGAAAAAGTTGATTTTTTAAGACATGAAAGGAATACTCTTTCTAAACAGATAAATAAAGCAAAAAAACAAGGAAAAGACATAAAAGAATTAATTCATAAGGCAAAAAAAATTCCAAAAGATTTAGAATTTTTAGAAACAGAACTAAGAACATTAAATGAAAAACAAAAAGATTTATTAAAAAAAATCCCAAATATCTTGGGTAAGGATATTCCTATTGGAAAAGATGAGTCTAAAAATAAGGTAATTAAAAAACATGGAAAACCAAAGAAATTCTCTTTTAAAGTAAAAAACCATATCGAACTTGGAGAAAAATTAGATATTTTAGATTTTGATTCTTCTTCTAAAACCTCAGGAACAGGATTTTATTATCTAAAAGGAGATCTTGCTTTGTTAAATCAAGCATTAATAGCATTTGCAATTAACCACATGTCCAAGAAAAAGTATAATTATATTGAAACCCCATTAGTAATTAATAAAAAAATTGCAGCAGCTGCAGGAGATTTAGATGCTTTCAAACTTGCATTATATAAGATTCAAGATGAAGATGAGTATTTGATCCCAACATCAGAACACACTATGTTAGGAATGTTTTCTGGAAAAACAATATCAGAAGAGAAACTTCCATTAAAACTCTTTAGTTATAGTATGTGTTTTAGAAAAGAAATAGGTTCTCATGGAATTAATGAAAAAGGTCTGTGGAGAACACATCAATTTAATAAAATAGAACAATTTATTTTTTGTAAATCAAGAGATTCTAAAAAATATTATTTAGAATTAAGAAAAAATTCTGAAGAAATTATAAAAGCCCTTAAACTTCCCTATAGAATTCTTGAATCTTGTTCTGGAGATTTAAGTACATGGAAGATGAAAGGAGAAGATATAGAAATATATCGGCCAACAACTAAAAAGTATGAGGAAGTTTCTTCTTTAAGTAATTGTGGCATCTATCAATCAAATGATCTTGGAATCAAAGGAATTAATAAAAAAGGAGAACGTTATTTATTATATACTTTAAATAATACTGTTATAGCCACTTCAAGAATTCTTGTATGTATACTTGAAAATTATCAACAAAAAGATGGTTCTATAAAAGTTCCAGTATGTTTACAAAAATATATGAATGGCTTAAAAGTGATTGGAAAACCAAAGAAAAAGAAAACAGTAAAAAAAACTAAGAAAAAAGTCAAGAAAACTAAAAAACCAAAGAAAAAAAAGAAAAAATAAGCTTTTAAACTCTGATTCTATAACTTTTTAGGCTAAGATGGGAAAATTAAAACAAACTTGTTTGGCTTTACTTTTAACAGCAAGTGCTCTTTTTGGAGGTTTAGAAAATAAAATTCAAACCACTAATCCTTCAAGTTATGTTATTCCTGGTTTTGCCCAATTTCTTTTTAAATACAATAAAAGAGCAAATCTAAGTATATCAGAAGGAAAAGAAGATCTTGAAGCAGGTTCTTTAGAAATTCCTAGTTTTAATAAAATTATTAATTATTTAATGAGAATAGTTAATACAAAATTCTTTTCAAGAAATGTTTTCTATGAATTTGAAAGACAGGGAGATTCTTTATATTATCAAGAAGTAATTTATAATGATAAAGCAAAAGAAGATACTTTTAAATTTAGAACAAAAACAATTCCATGGGAACAAAGATATGATATTCTTATTTATGATATTGCTCGGTTAGTCACACTTCCTGATTTATCCGCTTATCTAAAATTTAGAGAAAGAAACGAAGATCTTTATGCGGGAGAACCCGGTGTAAAAAGATATATTGCTGATTCTACAGCTGTAATTTGGATTGAAGAAGAAAAGATATCTCCGGACACTCTTGAATTAGATGTAAGATTGCCCACAATATCTAAAGATGTTCCTATAAGAGTTAAATTTCCTATTGACGAAAAGGGTAACTTAGGAATTCCATTTGCAGAATCAAGGTACGCTGGATGTGTTTTTAGAGCAGGATTAAAAGAATAAAAACCTTAATAAATTACAAAACCTATAGTTTATAATGTTAACGAAATATAAGATCAGTAAAGAAAAACAATTAAAAGAATTAAATTCAAGAGTTCCGCCTATCTTAAATGTAGATATTGTTATTCTCAAAGATGGAAAATATCTTGTTGGTTTTATGAATCCAAAAAGGGGAAAACAACAAGATGGTTATCCTCAGTATTGGTTATTCCCTGGGGGGCGGGTAAGATTTACAGAAACTCCCGAAGAGGCAGCCCATAGAATCTTAACAAAAGAAACCCCTGGCATAAGTGCTCAATTAAAAAAATTAATTACTGTAATCTCAGATAGGGGGCATGATTCTAGAGCCTATGGGGTTACTATTTACTATCTTTTTGAATATAAGTCTGGAAAACCAAGAAAAAATGATCAGCTTATAAGATTTAAATGGGTTAATAGAAAAGAATTATTAGGTTTGCCCCGTGCATATAGTCTGGATCAAAGAATTGTTAATGAAATAGATGTTGCTATAAGAACTAGAAATACTAGTGAAGATGAGATCCTTGTCGAGGTTAATAAACAAAACAAAGTAATTGGAATTATTCCTAAAAGAATTGCCCACTCAACAAATAAAAGATATCATAGGGCAGCACATATAATTATCTTTAATTCTAAAGGAGAAGTAATTTTACAAAAAAGACCCATAACAAAAGCTCAGATGCCTGGTTACTGGGATATTCATGGAGGTCATCAAGCAGATGGTCAGACAATTCAGCAAACAGCGCAAGCAGAACTTTCCGAGGAACTTGGAATAACTACTAATTTACAATTTAAAAAAGTAAGATTGCTTAAATTGCAAAAACAAGCTGAATTTGCCCATGTTTATTATGGAATTCATGATGGCCCTTATGGATTTGATAGAAATGAAGTTGAAAAAATACAAGCATTTGATCCAGAAAAAATCCTAAAAGGAAAATACAAAAATTACAAATTTGTAGATATTCTTGTTAAACCCTACTTAAGAGATCTAAAAAAAGTCTGGGAACCACTAAGAAGGAAACATAAAAAATGAAATCTAAAAAAAAGAAAAAAGAATCAAAAACAGAACCAAAATTGAAGATTCTTGCAGTTGGAGATCTTCATGGAGATACTAGACAAGCTACACGACTTGCTGAAAGAGCTGTAAAAGAAAAAGTAGATGTTGTAATTTTATCCGGAGATATTACTTTTGCAGATCAATCTTTAGATTATTTAATTGGTCCTTTTGCAAAGCGTAAATTAAAAACACTATTTATTCCCGGAAATCATGAAACATTTGCAACAGCTAATTTTCTTGAAGAAATGTATCAACCTTATGCTGAAAATATTCATGCAAAAGGACAAAAAATTAAAGATGTTGGTTTATTCGCAGTTGGGGGAGCAAATGTTGGTCTTTTTCAATTAAGTGAAGATGAAATTTATAAAAAATTAAAAAAAGGTTTTAGTAAAATAAAAGATGCGCGAAAAAAACTAATGATCACACATGTTCATCCTTCTGGAAGTTTAATGGGAAAACTTGCTATGTTTGTTCCTGGTTCTGATGGTGTAAAAAAAGCAATTGATAAACTACATCCAGATATTGCTATTTGTAGCCACGCTCATGAGGCAGAAGGAATTGAAGAAAAAATTGGAAAAACAAAAGTTATTAATGTTGGAAAAAAGGGTAAAATTATAGAAATTTAGGTGCCTACACAATTAAATAAATATAAATTGTAGACACCTAGTTAAATTTAACTAAATCTTTGGTAGTTCACATAAAAACGAATAGTGTCCACCCTGGAGTTTATCAACTCTTATTTTCATTTTTCACCTCCATAAATTTATTTTTTTTATTTATGGAAAATTCACAAGTGGGATCTGAATCAAATAATTTTTTAGTCATATGGTAACTAATCCCCCGGCATCCCGCTCTACAAATGTCTAATCTTTCACAATTTTTACATTTTCCATTAACTTTTTTCTTAATTAATCTAAATTCTTTGAGCAGCTTGTTATTTTTCCAAATGTCTTTAATATCATCTTTTAAGACATTTCCTAAGCAAAATCTTTTTTCAAGTAATGATGCACAAGGAAAAATATCCCCATTTGGAGAAATACAAATAAGATGGTGTCCAATTGGACATCCTGCAACAGGAATTTTGTTCAGATTTTTTAATTCTGTAACCTCTTGAAGATTTGAAACGCTTCCACAATCTAAAGTTATGTTTGGCATGTCATTAAATTTTCTCGAACAAACATATTTGATTAAATTAGAATATTCTAAATAACTTGGAGATAATCTTTGGTATTCTCTATCTGAAAGAGCACCCTTTTTTATTTTTATTAAAGTAAGATATTTAATCTTCATATCTCCAATCCATTTTATAAAATTGGTCAATGTGGAGATATTATTTTTTGAAACAACACAATCTATACCCACAGCAACCCCGCTTTTTTTAAGAATATTTATAGATTTTATAACTCTTTCATAAGAACCAAACCCCCTAAGTTTGTCATGAATTTGAGGAATATGTGAATCAAGCGATATTTGACATTGTTTCATACCACTTTTTACTAGTTCAGTTACAAGTTTTTTGTTCAAAAACCATCCATTAGTGGTTAGATTAAAAACACATCCATTTTTAGTAACATGTTTTGCTAATTCAGCAAGATCTTTTCTTAATGTTGGCTCTCCCCCTGTAAAGCCAATTTGAAAAACACCCCAATCAGCTAAATGAGATATAATTTTTTTCCATTGTTTTGTTGAAATTTCTTTTTGTTCGCTTTTCTTATGTAATTCTCTAACTGAACAATACACACATTGCATATTACATTTATTAGTTATGGCTAAATGTGCTAAAACAGGGGCCTCATATAAAGGAGTAGAAGAATTATGTTTTTTTAGAGATAAATCATAAACTTTTTTTTCTTTAAACTTTTTATCAAATACAAAATCTTCAAATTCTAAAAGACCATAAGATATCAGTGTGATTAAAAATTTTTTGTATTTTGGGTTTACTTCAGAGAGTTTTTTATAAGTTCCAAATTTTTGGAATATTTCATACTCTCTTTCATTTAAAGATAAGAGCATACCTTCTGATGAAAAGATAAGATACTCTTTGTTTTTTTTATTTATTTTTATTATGTTCTTGTGCATTTTAATTCTAAATTTGGCTCCCTAAAACAATAAACATCTTTGACTCTTTGTCCGGGATTTACAAGCAGTTCCTTGTATCTTTCTGCAATACACCCGGCCCTACAAGAATCATAATCTTCACAACCAGCGCAATCATGATTATCTTCAGATAAAAATAATCTCCTAAATTCCTTCGCTTTTTTTGAGCGAAATATTTGTCTAATACTAGTTTTTCTAACATTTCCTAAACTATAATGCACAAATGAACAAGGATAAATCTCTCCAGATGCAGAGATATGAACTGAGGTGTTTAATAAGTCACATCTATAGATTTGATTGCTTTGGATTGGTCCACCTTTAAATTCTCTTTCCATTCCAAAAGTGGGACCAACAATGATTCTAAAATTAGGATTTAATCCTCTTGTTCCTTTATTTAATGTTTCTAAAAACCCCTTATATTCTTGTGCACTTAAAATCTGTTCTTGTTGAGCACAACCAATATCTCGTATTGGCCATATATTTATACTATAAATAGATAAACCTTGTTGTGAAATACAATCTAATTCGAAAAGCATATTTACAATAGAATCTTTATTTTTTTTCATTACAGTTGTGCGTATTACAATTTGTCTTCGTCTCTTACTCATTTGTTTCATTGCTTCAATAAGGTTAACATAAGCATTTTTGTCTCTTCTTATTTCATTATGGACTTCTTCAGTTCCATCTAAAGAAACCCTAAAGCCTATATCCTGATCTAAAACAAATCCAAATCTTGGTTGATTTAATAGAGTGGCGTTAGTAGATAATTTAGTATTATACGGTTGTTGCGAAGACATTTGGAGAATTCTTTCTATATTTGGATGCATTAATGGCTCTCCCCCTGTAAGAACCAACTTTTTACCATCTGCTTCTTTAAATTCATGCAACAATTTTTCAACCAAATCCAAATCAAGTTCTTGTGCATTTTTTTCTTCGTTTCCACAATGAATACAGTTTAAGTTACATTTGGTGGTAAGTTCTATATAGAGCACATCTAGAGAATCTAAAGATTGTTTTCCTTTCATTTTTTAATTTAAACAAATTTCATCTAATTCTTCAAAGAGTCTGTCCATATCTTCTAAAAAACAGATTTTTATCTGATTTTTTATAAAATTGTTTTCCTCTTGTTCTAAAATTGTTTTTTGAATGGGTTTATTTATTTCCATTTTTTACCTCCTTTCATAATTACATAAGAGTTGTAAAAAATATAATGATTTTTAACAAAAAAAGTGTATCAGTGTTGTATATTCCAAAATATTTATATATCTGTTGATCTTTATTATTTCATGCTTACTCCAGAGATTACAAAAAAGGTGAATGATTTTGTTTATACAAAACCAAGAGTTATTGATGAAATTGCTAAGCATATCAATAAAAATTGGAGAACAGCTAATTCTTATGTTGAAAGGATATCCAAAGAACAAGGGACCATTTCTACAAGAACTTTTAGAGAAGGAACACGTGGTGCACTAAAAGTTGTATTTTGGAATAATATTGAAAAAATACATTCAACCAATTTACAAGAAAAATTGTTTAGGAGAATTGAGCATTCAACAAAAAAATGGCAATTTAGTCCATCAGATATTGTTCAACATGTTCCTATAAAGAAAAAAAGTATAAAATTATTAAATTCAAAAGCTTACACATCAAAAGAAAATTTTATGGATTTTATTAATTTTTTAAGATCAGCAAAAAAACAAATTTTATTTTTTTCCGGAAATTTAACATTTAGTACTCTTTCTTATCATGATCATAAAATAAAGGAAATTATAGAAGAATTAGCAAAAAGAAATGTTTCAATTAAAATTTTAACAAGAGTAGAATTAGCTGGATTAAATAGCATAAAACAAGTCTTAGCTATAAATCAAAGGTTAGGGAGGAGAGCAATAGAAATAAGACACTGTTTTCATCCACTAAGAACCACCATAGTTGATAATAAATCTGCAAGATTTAAAGAAATATTAAAAAAAGAAGATTATGCTCCTGGAGAATTAAAAGAAACAACCTACCTTCTTTATGAGGTTTTAGATAAAGATTGGATCGAATGGTTACAAAAAGTATTTTGGAATTTGTTTGCACATTCTATTTCTGCAGAAGAAAGAATAAAACAACTAAATTACACTTCTCTTAAAATTTAGAGAATATTATTCTTAACCATATAATTTCCTTCTAATTGGTATCCTAATTTTTTATAATACTCCCTAACACCCACACCAGATATTACAAGAATTTTTTTACATTTATTCTTTTTAGCAATCTTTTCAGCTTCTTTCATCAACTGTTTTCCAAGACCTGTGTGTTGGGTTTTTCCATTTTCATGTAATCCTAATCCTAGAGATTTTCCATAAACATGCAGTTCCCTCACAAATAATTCTTTTGATTTATTTGGTATTCTTAGTCTAACTAATCCAAATATAATATTATCTTTATTTATAACTTCAATAAAATATTCTTTTCCATTACTTGCCGAATATTTTATTTTATTTAATTTTAATTTTAAATTAATTTTTTTTCCTTTTAATCTTGCAAAACCAATCTCTCGGCATCTTATACATTTGCATTTCTCTTTTCTTTTTTCCATTATTACTTGTATTTCTCTTCTTAAATCAATTCTTGTAGTTCCTGCGACTAGAAATTCCGGAGGAATTTCTCTCATTACACGCATGATTCTACAATATCTGGGAACAAGTTTTTTTAATTCAATTAAAAGTTTAATTAATTCTTCTTTTGTATATGGTTTATATTCTCCTTTAAGATAGATTTTTTCTAATTCAGATCCCTTAATAACTTGACAAGGATATATTTTTAATTGATCTGGTTTAAATCTAGAATCTTTTACAATTTTTTTAAATAATTTTATATCATTATAAAAATCAGATCCAGGAATACCAGGCATTATATGATAACCTACTTTAAATCCTGCGTTTTTTAATCTCTCTGTTGCTTGAACCACATCCAAAACAGAATGTCCTCTTTTTGTTTTTTCATACAAGCTATCAGAAGGCATTTGGACTCCAAGCTCTACCCGGGTACACCCAAATTCTAACATTCTTTTTATATCAGATTCACTACAATAATCTGGACGTGTTTCAATACATAATGCGATACACCGGTGCTTAGCATGTTCATTTAATTTTTTAGCATCAGCTAGTGTTTTGGATTTTTTATTATTCATTGCATCAAAACAAGCTTTAACAAAATTGTACTGATAAGATTTAGAATATGCTAAAAAAGTCCCTCCCATTATAATTAATTCAATTTTATCCGTATTATGTCCCATTACCTTGAATGCATTAATTCTTGCCTTTACTTGTTTAAATGGATCATATTTTAAGTTGGCTGCACGCATAATTGCTGGACTTTTAGGTGTATAAGATTGGGGAACATTAAAAGTAGGGCAATAAGTACAAGTTCCATGGGGACATTTTCTAGGTTTAATTACAACAGCTACAGGAGTAACTCCTGAAATTGTTTTTGTAGGCTTTCTCATAAAAACAATAGAATAACTTATCTTTTAAATTATTTCTTTTTGCTATCCTTTGCAATTGTTACTAAAGTTCTTTTAAGAATTTTATATGCTGTTTCAACAGAATTAACTTTTAATCTTTCATTTACAGTATGTGCATTTTCTATTGTCGGCCCATATGAAATCATATCTAATCCAGGAAGTTTTTTACCAATTAAAGAGCATTCAAGCCCAGCATGAACAACTAAAACCCGGGGATCTAATCCTCTTCTCTCCCTATAAGCAGTTTGTATCATTTGAAATAATCTAGAACCACTTAAATTAGGGGTCCAAGCAGGATATTCCCCAACTTTGGAATATTCCACCTCTAGCATTTCAGATATCCCTCTTAGTTTTTCTTCTTCTTTTGCTAAGTCCACATCATGCATCCCCCTATCCATCATCCTAATCTCAACATAGTCAAATCTTGTTTCTATTTCTCCGATATTTCTAGATGTTCTTGGCAATGGTTTTTGATTATAAAGTTCTCCAGCAGGTACTTGAGATAATACACCATTTTTTATTTGTGTTAATGCTATCATAACACTTACTGAATTGTCTTGAGACATTGGTTTTGTAGGTAATTGCCTAGCATCATAACTGCGACAGGTTATTTTTAATCCAGTATCTGTTCCTGGTAACTCAGCTGAGAGGTTTCTTTTTATCCTTTTAGCTGCGTTTTGAATTGTTTCAACATAATTTGCGGCGCTTAAAACACTTGCTTGTGCTTGTGAGGGAATTACATTATATCCTTTTCCACCCCTAATTCCAATTAATAAACATTCTGGGGTAATCAATTGTAAAATTTCTCCTAATGTTGTTATGGCATTTAATCTTTTTTTATTTATATCTATTCCCGAATGTCCTCCTTCTAATCCGGAAACTTCAATTTCAACAACCCGATCATATTCAGATGGTTTAGTTACTCTTTGTACTGGCATTTTCATTTTAGCTCTCACTCCACCAGCACACCCCACACAAATTCCATCTACATCTTCATTATCTAAATTTATTAGATATTTTCCATGAAGTAGAGAAACATCTAAATTTTTTGCCCCTTCCATTCCAGTTTCTTCTCCAACTGTAAGAAGAATTTCTAACGGGCCTCTTGGAGCGGTTTTATCTGTGATTTGCGAAAGCGCCATTGCAACACCAATACCATTATCTGCTCCCAAGGAAGTTTTTCTAGCTTGGATATAAACATCTTTTTTTTCATCTTGGACTAAATCACATAAAACTGGTTTTTTTTCAGGACCTTCTTCTCCTTTTGGAACAGCAACCATATCCATATGAGCTTGTAAAATAGTTGTATCCGCATTTTCATATCCTTTATTTCCCGGAACATAAATAACTAAATTTCCAACATTATCTTCTTCAAAGCATACCCTATTTTTAATTGCAAATTCTTTAGCAAACTGTCTTATTTGATCTTCATTTCCAGATGGTCGTGGAATTTGGGTTATTTCTTTAAAAATTTCCCAAATATGTGATACTTCTTTACAATCTGAAAGGTTCATACTACTTACCAGAGGTATTTCAACATTAGCCATGTGAGATAAATAAAAACACAATTTTTAAGTATTATTATCCTGTATTTGTATTATCTAAAGATGAGTAGAAAAATTGATGGATTTTATAAGCTAAGGAAATGGGGGTTAAATGCTCCAGAGATTGAGGTAGTTAGAACTCCAAAAGAAATTAAATGGAAAAATGCAGATAAGGAGTATTGTGGTTGGATTGCAAGAAGTGCTTTAGATGAGGGCAATGAATTATCCCTTCCTTTTATTTCACATGTAGATAAACAAACTATAACTAAAAAAATACTAGAGTTTAAAGAAAAACTAGGTGAAAAAGCGAAATTTATTGTTTATCCTTGTTGGAAATTCATAAAATCAGGAAATCTCATGATTTTGAAAGATTCTATGGTTATCGAAGCAGTAGAAGGATACATAAGAGAGACCCCTGAAAAAAATTTTTATGATGTGCACTACACCTTCCAAAGAAAAGGAAATAAACTACCCCATCTAGCGAATTGCAAAGGCAAAAGAGAATTTCTTACATATTCAGAATTAATTTATCTTATACATATTTCAAGAAAAATTTCTGAGGAAAACATTATTATAGAGTGGTCTATTGATGAAAAAGGAACATTTCACTTTCATGATTTAATTTATTTAAAAAATGGTAATAAAGAAAATTCCAGATCAAGAAAAAATATGGGATGAAATTGCTGAGCAATGGAATAAATTTAGAAAAAAACCCATTTTAGAGGTTGTAGAATTTTTAAAAGATAAAAAAGGAAATATTCTGGATCTTGGTTGTGCTTCTGGAAGACATTTATGCAAGTTAAACGGAACATTTTATGGAATAGACTTTTCTCAAAAAATGTTAGATCTTGCAAAGAAAAAAGCAGAAAAAAATAAAATTAATTGTAAATTAATCAAATCAGATTTAAAGAAATTACCATTTAAAAATAATTTTTTTGATTCAGCCATATTTATTAATTCATTACATTGCATTATTAAAAAATCAGATAGAGAAAAAGCCTTAAGAGAACTTAATAGAGTATTGAAAAAAGGAGCAGAAGCACTTATTATTGTTTGGAGTAAAGAACAACCAAGATTTAAAAAAGAAAAGAAAGAAATTATTCTTTCATGGACCGCTGGAAAAAAAAGAAGATTAAGATATTATTATTTATATAAACAAAAAGAGCTTCTAAACCTTTTAATCAATTTAAATTTTAAGATATTAAATACCATTAATTTAAAAACACCAAAATCGTTTTGTCAAAAAAGAATTATTGTTCGTGTCAAAAAATAATTAACCCATTCCAGTACATCGCCAATTAATCTCAGCAATTCTTAATTCTGTATTAACAACACAAGCAGGATTACATCCAGGATATGGGTTTTCAAAATAAAGTCCAAGCCACCATGTACTTGTGCCTTCATTACAAGATTTTTCTTTATCTAAATCAATTGTTGCTTCAGAAACACATTCACTTGCTTCTGCAATTGCAACAGCTTCTGTTAAACTCATTTCTAAACAGTATTCATCATTTTCAGGAGGTTCAATTGGTTGTTCTGGGGGAATATAATTAGTTTCAGTACAAAATCCATTTAAACATTCAAATCCATCTGGACAACCACAATCATAACAGCAAGTTGCTTGGTCTTCAAAATCATCACAAATTCCATCTCCACATTGGCTTATCTCACTAGCACCCTCACATTCATTATTAATACATTCTTTTCCAGCTGGACAACCACAATCTGTACAACAAAATTTTTTATTTTCCCAACCTTCACAAATTCCATCTCCACATTCAGATCTACAATCTACTGGACAACTTGTTGCATTTTCTATACTTCTATTGCAAGCGCCATCCCCGCAAGTTCTTTCCCAAACCGTTTCACATTCCATAAAAGAACCCATTAAAAGTAAACATGCAATAGCTAAAATAATAATAACAAGATTATCTATCCTCTTTTTCATGTTTTAATCAAGATATTAAGATTTAAAAATATAACCATCTTTATAAAAATATGAAATTAACAAGAAAAGAATTAGTAGAAAGTTTTATTACTTTTTTTAAATTAAAAAAGCATACTGTTATCCCAAACGCAAGTTTAATTCCTGAAAATGATCCAACTTGTTTATTTACCACAGCAGGAATGCATCCGTTAGTTCCTAATATTTTGGGAGAAGAACACCCGTCTGGTAAAAGACTAGTTAATGTTCAGAGATGTATTAGGACGTGTGATATAGAAGAAGTTGGAGATGCGTTTCACCATACTTTTTTTGAAATGTTAGGTAATTGGTCTCTTGGAGACTATTGGAAGCAAGAATCCCATATGTATAGCTTTTCTTTTCTTACAAAAGCTTTGAAAATTCCAGTGGATAAATTAGCTATAACTTTTTTTAAAGGAGATAAAGATATAGAAAAAGATGAAGAATCATCCAAAATTTGGCATACTCTTGGAGTAGAACGTTTAGCTTTTCTAGGAAGAGAAGATAATTGGTGGGGCCCAGCAGGAGAAACCGGTCCTTGTGGCCCAGATGTTGAAATAATGTATTGGACAGGAAAATCCAAACCAGATGAATATGATCCAAATGATAGCAAGTGGGTTGAAATTAAAACAGATGTTTTAATGCAATATAATAAAACAAAATCAGGAGAATATGAGCCCATGAAAAATAAAGTAATTGATGTTGGTATGGGTGTTGAAAGAACTCTTGCAGTTTTACAAGGAATAAAAGATGATTATATGACTGAATTATTTTATCCCGCTATTGAAAAAATAGCATATTTATCTGAAAAGAGATATGGTCTTAATCAAGATATAACAAAAGCTATGAGAATTATAGCAGATCATTTGAAAGCAGCAGTCTTTATATTAAATGAAGGGATTGCCCCCTCAAATTTAGAACAAGGATATGTTCTTAGAAGATTGATTAGAAGAGCTATAAGATATGCTAAAAAAATAGATGTTGAAGGAAAATTTTGTAAGAAAATCGGTAAAGTTTTCATTGATATTTATAAAGATGCTTATCCAGAATTAAAAGCATCTGAAACATTTATTTTAAGTGAACTTGAAAAAGAAGAAGTAAGATTTAAAGAAACTCTAGAAAAAGGTCTTCGCGAATTTAATAAAATGATTAAAGATAAGAAACTTTCTGGAAAAGATGCTTTCTTACTCTACCAGAGCTATGGCTTTCCATTCGAGATTACAAGTGAACTTGCAAAAGAAAAAAGAATTAAAATTTCTGAATCTGAATTTGAAAAAGAATTAAAAGCTCATCAAGAACTTTCAAGGAAAGCTACAAAAGGAAAATTTAAATCAGGTTTAGCAGACCATACAGAAGCTACAACCAGATTACATACCGCAACACACTTGCTTTGTCAAGCTTTAAGAGAGGTTCTTGATCCAAATATTAATCAACGTGGTTCTAATATTACCCCTGAAAGATTAAGATTTGACTTTAATTTTTCAAGAAAATTAACTGAACAAGAATTAAAAAAAATAGAAGATCTTGTGAATAAAAAAATACAAGAAGGTCTTGAGGTAGTCAAAGAAGATATGACTTTAAAAGAAGCAAAAAAGAAGGGTGCTGCAGGAATTTTTGAACACAAATATTCAGGAAAAATTTCTGTTTATACAATTTGCACCAAAGGTAAAGGAAAACCTTTTTCATGTGAAATTTGTGCAGGCCCACATGTAAAAAATCTAAAAGAACTTGGTCATTTCAAAATTATTAAAGAACAATCTGCTTCTGCAGGTGTACGAAGAATTAAAGCTATTTTAGAATAACTAAATACTTCCAGTAATTCCTAAATTTGCTCCAGCAATAAATAAGAAAATTATTAATAAAAATAATGCAAGTATAATTATCCAGGTTATAATTTTTCTTTCATTCATTTTACTCCAAATTATCAATTAAAACATCTAATTCATTCATAACTCTTTGTAATATTTGCCTATCTTTAATCTTTTCAAGTTCTTTATATTGCATAGCCTTATCTACAGCTGCGATAGCAGCTGCTTTTTCTTTCCCTCTAGCAGGAATTTCTTTCATAATATGTTGAAAAGTTTCTTCTACATCAGCACCTGTTTTTATTTTCTGATAATCTAGTGCTTTTGATACAGCAACTGTCATCAGAATCTTGAGTTTTTCTCGATTCATATAAAGAATAACAAGTTTTAATTTAAAAATATTTTTGTGATAAAACTATACCTTTAATTTATTTGTTTTTTTCCAAAGAACTTCAAAATGATTTTGATAGGATTCTGCTATTTTCTTATTTTTTATTAAAATAAAAATAGGTTTTGGTTTGATCATGTGAATTGAAACATAATCTCCAAAAATAGATGTTGTTGCTTCACTTTTAATATTCAAAAACCCATATTGGAAACCTTTTAATCTAAATGATTTTTGTGATTTAAGATTTTTATTTCCAATAATTCTTATTTTTATTCCTAATTTTTTTGCTTTTTTAGCTAAAGCAGGCATTTCATATGTTGAAAAAAACATTAGTCCAGTAGATCCAAAAGCACAAAATTCCTTGTATTTTAATGCAAGATTATAAAATGTTTTTATTCCTTCTTTTCCCTCATAAATTCTTATGTCTATTTCTTGTTTTTCTTCATGTTTAACTTTTTTCAATTCTTTTATTAAATCTGTAATAAGTACTTGCTTTGCTTTAATTGGATTTAATAAATTATCTGGATTTGAACAAGAGAAAATCTTTTTGTTTTTCTTTATAATATAAGATACTTGGCTTTTTTCAATTAAATGATTTAAAATAGTGTATGTAAGAGTTCTATCTATTCCTAATTCATGTGCAATTTCATTTGCAGTTGATTCTCCTTTTTTAAGTAAATGTAAATAGACTTTAGATTCATTTCCAGTTAATCCAGCTTCTTGCAGTTTTTCATAAACATCCATATCTTTTCATATTTTTAGACTTTAAAAATGTTGTTATTTTTAATAACAACTTAGCTTTAAAAGAAACTATAATTAAGAAGAAAGATGATAAAACCAAAATTTCGAGAAGAAGAAAGAGTAAAATACAGTTATAAAGTAAGTGGGGAAAATGCCGGTTCATTTCAGCTTTTTGTAAGAGGTTGTTTAGATTTAATTAAAGATCCAAAATATAAATTTTTAAGAATACATTTGAGAAGAAAATCAAATTCAGGTGATTTTTATGATGATAGTATAGAGTATACAGTAGAGGAAGAAATAAGTGCCCATGGAAAAGTTTGGAAATTAGAAGAACAGATAAACCACCACCATACATCTACTGGTTCTTTTAAAGGAGAATCCTTAGTAGAATTTTTCCAAGGATGTTTATCTAAAAAAGTTCGATATTTAGATAGAAATCATTTAATGTTAGTAATAGAATCTGTGGGTTCTATAGAATATTGTGATAAGGGCCCTATTAGAGATTCTCTAGTTTTTGTCGGATTGGGGGATTTAAGAATAAATCCAAGAAAACAGTTAGATGATCTAAAAAAACATTTTAGATTAAAATGAATAAACTAAAAAAAATCTTAAAGAGAGTAACTATTGGAGGATCTAATCTAGAGATGGGACTTAAATTTAATTATGTGTTTGGATTGGGTCTTGGGGGCTTAGGTAGAACAACAAAACAAGAATGGATTCCAGCAATTCCGCCAGTCATGAGTTTATTTTATGGTTCTTTTCATTGGAAAAATATTTTGGCCAATGTAGCATATGGTGCGGGTGTAGCAACAGTACATTCAGATAAAATATACTATGCAATTAGACAATATATGCCACAAATCACTCCACAAATAATGGAATGTGTAAAAAATTTGCAAGATTTATTCTAAATAGATTGCCGGTTTTCCTGGTTTTGCTTTTTTTGCTTTGTTTTCTGGATCAATTTTTTTAGAATCATTTACAGCAAATACCTTTACAAGAGCAGCTGCACAGCTCTTTTGTATTTTCTCTGCAGCACGCATATAAACATCTAAATCCTTTGGAATAACGTACAAATAGACTTTTGGATTTTCTTTTTTTAATAGCTTTTTTATATTATTAATATCTTGTTTTATCTTTTCAATTGCTTGTTCTTGTTCTTCAAATTTATTATTTATTTTTGATTCATGTGCTTTTGGCCATTTAGATGTGCTAATAAATGGTTTATTTACAAGTTTTAACCATAATTCTTCTGTAATATGTGGACAAAATGGACTTAGTAGTTTTAAGAAAGATTCTAATGTTTTTTTTGAAACTTCTTGTTCTAAAGAATCCAGTAACTGTCTTAATTTAATTATAGCATAATTATATTCTAATTTCTCGATGTGATCTGTAATTTCTTTTATTGCCTGATTAATTTTTGATTCAACTTTTTTAGAATCTTCTCCTATTTTAACATGATTAAAATAATTGAAAACTTTTCTAATAAATCTTAAGCTACCTTCTATTCCTGCGGTACTCCATGAAACATCTTTATCTGGAGATGCCATAGATACCAAGAACAAACGTGCAGTATCTATCCCATATTTTTCAGAAACCGTTTCAGGTAATACAACATTTCCCCTTGATTTAGACATAACAAATCCATCTTCACCATGAAGCATTCCTTGATTAAACAAATATTGTGTTGGTTCGTCTATATCTAATAAACCAATATCGCGCAAAAATTTAGTATAAAATCTAAAATAAATTAGATGCATGCAAGCATGTTCTGCTCCTCCAATGTAAATATCTACTGGGACCCAGTATTTTGCTTTTTTCTTACTAAATGGTTCTTTTGTATTTCTTGGATCAGTATATCTTAAAAAATACCATGAAGAATTCACAAAAGTATCCATGGTATCTGTTTCTCTTTTTGCCTTACCATTGCATTTTGGACAAGTTGTTTCAATCCAATCTTTAGAAAAACCCATTTTTTTAGGTAGTTTTACTGGCAAGTCTTTTTCTGGAACAGGAACGACCCCACACTTATCACAATAAACAACAGGAATCGGTGTTCCCCAATATCTTTGTCTTGAAACAAGCCAATCTTTTAACTTATAATTAACAGTTCTTTTTCCAAATTTCTTATCTTCAATATATTTAGCTATTTTGGGTAATGCTTCTCTATTTTTCATACCATCAAATTTATCAGAACCAAATAAAATACCATCGTCTGTAAATGCTTCTTTAGCTTTGTTAGCATTTACTTCTTTTCCATCTTTACTAATAACAAATTTTAAAGGTATTTTATATTTTTTAGCAAATTTAAAATCTCTTTTGTCATGAGCATCACACATAACAATTCCAGAACCATACATTAGAGCAAAATTAGACACCCATATTGGAATTTTTTCATTATTAATTGGATTAATAGCATACCTTCCTGTAAAAATTCCTTTTTTTTCTTTTTTTTCATTAATCCTATCTGCTAATGATTCTCTTGCAAGTTTTTGAGCAAATTTCTTAACTTTTGCCTCGTCTTTTGTTCCTTTAATTAATTCATCTAAAAGAGGATTTTCAGGAGCAATTGCTAAAAAAGTAACACTAAAAATAGTATCACACCTGGTTGTATATGTTGGGAGTATTTTATCAATTCCATCTAACTTAAAGTGAATATCAACACCCTCACTCTTTCCAATCCAATGTTTCTGCATAATTTTAATTCTTTCAGGCCAATTTTTTAGTTTATCAATATTCTCATATAATTCTTCTGCATAAGCAGTTGTTTTAAAAAACCATTGCTCTAACTGTCTAATTTCCACATTTGTTGTTTTATGTCTCCAGCATTTTCCATCATTAACTTGTTCATTTGCAAGAACTGTTTTACACTTAGGACAGTAATTTACAGGAGATTTTTTTCTATAAGCAAGATCTTTTTTCAACATTTGAAGAAAAATCCATTGATCCCATTTATAATATTCTGGATCGTGACTAAAGAACATACGGCCCCAGTCATATGATAAACCAAGTGCTTTTTGTTGTTTTATATAATTTTTAATAGCTTTTTCAACAAAAATTTTTGGATGGGATTTTGCTTTTATAGCTGCATTTTCAGCAGGCAATCCAAAAGAATCATACCCCATAGGGTATAATACATTAAATCCTTGCATTCTTTTAAATCTAGCATAAACATCTCCAATAGTGTAATTAAAAGCATGTCCCATATGCAAACCAGATGCACTTGGGTAAGGATACATTTCTAAAACATAAAATTTCTTACCTTTTCCATCTTCTGATTTGAAGACCTGTGCTTCTTCCCATTTTTTCTGCCATCTTCTTTCTATAGATTTAAAATCCATATTCTACTAAAAGAAAAGTAACATTTAAACTTTTTCTTTAAAGAAAAGTAAATACTCCTTTTTGAAATACAGCTGCAGCTCCAAGAAATAATAAAACAGATGGAATGTTAAAGAAAATTCCCAAGATCAATATAATTCCTCCTAAAACATCGATTAAACTTGCGATGTTAAAAGAATGTAAAAGAAATATTCCTCCTTTAATTAATAAATATAATCCAAATATTAATCCCAAAAAGATTCCAATTGGAATTTCAAACCCCACTAAAGCTAGAATAACAGCTGAAATAATATCTAAAAATCCAAATATTTGTATCATTTTTCAAATCCACAATTTATCTCCAAATTTCTTTTTTGCATATCTTAATATATAATTTGCTAATTGTTTGGACATCCCCGGAGCATGAGGCCCCATTCCTTCTTCAAAAATAGTAAATGGTTTTTCATTATTAGGAAGATCGGTAAACCCAATATCTCCCATTTTTTCTTCATATCTTTGAGTAATTTTAGTTCCGGGATGATAAGTAATAATATTCAAAGAAACACCAATAATATTTGGAAATTTTTTGATTAAATCACTTGTTTTATCTATGGCAAATTTAACAGTATTTTTATTTTCTCTAGTTTTTTCATTATTAGAAAGAGGATCTGGATGACCAAAAGTTAATGAAACTGCCAAATTTATTCTTGCTTTTTTTATTATAGTCAAAGTATCCTCAAAATTATAGTTTAAAAATTTATTTCCAGACCCAATTTGCTTACCAAAAGAATCTCTCATTTCTTTATCAAAATGTTCTAATCCTATGTAAATATATTCACAACCATTCTCCTTAAAAAAAGTCATTAAATCAGCAAAAGTATGAATTGAACTTTGAGTTGTTTGACACCCCCAAATAAACCCATATTTACCAACTAATTTAATTAAATCAAAAACATAATTTTTAGGTTTTGCAAGAAAAGTGCTATCATCAAAAAATATGGCTTTATATTTTTCTTTTTTCAATATTTTCAACTCTTTTTTCACATGATTCAAACTTCTAATAAAATTTAAAGATCTGGGGGAATCTAGATCATACCAAACTTTTTTTATTCCTTCGCTACAAAAACCGCAAGAAAAGGGGCAACCTTGTCCAATCATCATTTGAGCAGTTTTTTTATTATTAAAAATATCAAAACAACTTGAAACTTCTTTTTCATCTTTTAACAAATATCTAGGCATAATAGGAATTTGATCTAATCTAATTGGTTTTCTATATATCGAATCTAAAATATTAGTTTGAGTGAATAGATTAATTAATTTATTTTTATGATTAAATAATAAAAGACCAGTTCCAGGAAGTTTACCCAACTCGTCTTTTTGTTTTAAAATCTTATTTTTTAATTCATCCAAAGAAATAGGCCAATTATTTTCAATAAGAGAATAAAGCCAATCTAAAATAAACATCCCATCTCCGGAAACAACAAAATCCACATCTATTTTATTTTTTTTTCTATAATATTTAACAAAGTTATCTTCATGAGAACCTCCAAAAATAACTATTGTTTTTGGTAATATTTTTTTAATAAATTTAAAGATGTTAATTGAATTTTTATAAGAAATTGTAAAAGTGCTTATCCCCACAAATTGAGGTTTTTTAGTCTTTAAATAATTAGAAAGTTCTTTTTTAAAATTGCTCTTATCAAAATCAAGTACAGTATCCGGTCCCCAAACAACCATATGTTGTTTTAATTTTTTTTCCCCTAACTCCAAAGATTTTCTATTAGCAAGCACGCTTAAAGCATAAAGAAGTCCAGTAGGTTGACCCTTAAATTTTAAAGTTCCAGGATAAGGAGCGCTTAAAAATAAAGAGTTAATTTGAAATTTACGCATTATAATTCAATAGATTTTTTCCGCTTTAAATACTTTTCTTTATCCTTTAACCAAGATAATATACATAAATAACTAATTCGGTCAAAAAAAGACTTTTATTTTGACCGTTAAATAATTCGGTCAAAATTATGGATTATTATTGACCGAATTTTAGAAAAATTTAAATATAGTAAATTAATAAATAAAGTATGGATAAAGCAAAAATAGATTTAATAGACCGAAAGATATTAACCGAACTAGATATAAATTGCAGAATTTCTAATACAGAATTAGGGAAAAAATTCCATAAATCAAGAGAAGCTATAAAATATAGAATAAAAAAATTAGAAGATGATGGAATTTTAACAGGATATATTACTTCTATCAATCCAAATAAAATTGGATATAAAATGTTTAAAGTATATCTTAAATTAGATAATATTCCTGGAGAAAGAAGAAGATTTTATAATTTTTTAAAGAGTCAAATTAATGTATATTGGTTGGGAATTTGTGATGGAGCTTATGATTGTGTTTTTGCAGTTTTAGCAAAAACAATAGAAGAATATTATAGTGAAATAAATAGAATATTGGCTAAATTTAAATCATTAATTGTAGAACGG
>Ga0272442_10000764_pt1 | contig 50400 bp, 39 predicted proteins | sample SSMForm2O_FD_200262 | JGI IMG/M metagenome (GOLD analysis project Ga0272442, IMG submission 200262) | Marine sediment archaeal communities from Little Sippewissett salt marsh, Falmouth, MA, United States - SSM-Form-2O | ecosystem: Environmental > Aquatic > Marine > Wetlands > Sediment ... | reverse complement strand
AAACTTTCATCAAAGCCCGGAATCGGGTATGATTCTACATCATGGTGACCTGATTCATTTTGGACGCTCTGCCTTCCGGTTTGTGAAAAGCTCATCACCGGACTTGCCCACTCCTGATGTCAAGCTTCTTGAACCTCCGGATCAGAGTGGAGAAAAGTATCGATTGGACACAACATATGATCCCAACGAGTAAGCCTCACATAAAGGTAGCCGCAATTACCCACCCCGGAGAAGTCCGGGATCATAATGAGGATCGTTTTCTGACATACAGCTTTCTGCTCGAGGATCAAACCACCCCCGGCTTGTTAGCGGTTGTAGCTGACGGCGTTGGAGGGCACAAAGCCGGCGAAGTCGCTGCTCAGATCACCACAGACACCATTCAGACATCCATTGCTTCTGCAAAGCAGATTTCCCCTGTTGAGAATCTCAGGGAAGCAATTCTTGAAGCAGGCCGTGAAGTAGCCAGCCTTTCACAGCAGGAATCCAGATACGCCGGCATGGGCACCACAGTTGCTGCAGCCCTTGTTATCAAGAATCGCCTGTATACCGCAACAGTCGGAGACAGTCGAATCTATTTTCTGCGGAATCGCAAACTCAGGCAGGTATCAATCGACCATACCTGGATTCACGAAGCCTTGAAACACAAACTGATAACACCTGAAGAAGCCAGGAACCATCCAAATGCCCACGTCATCCAGAAAGCAATAGGCAATCCCACACCTCCCGAACCGGATTTCCGTCTCAACCTTGCCAACCATGAAACCGATGAACAATCCATTGCAAATCAGGGAATGACCCTGAAAGGTGGAGATCAAATACTGCTTTGTTCTGATGGGCTGACAGACCTGGTCGAACGTGAAGAAATCGAAAACGCACTGCTTGAACAGACCCCGGATGACGCAGTTGAAGCTCTATCCAGTCTTGCCCGGGCTCGCGGAGGGCATGACAATATAACAATAGTTATCCTCAAGGCTCCCGCCGCCCCCAAGAAAAAAAACTCCCCACTGCTTCCAATCCTCACAGCCCTGGCCAGTTCCTTTTTATTGATTATGCTGGTTGCTATCATGTCGTTAGTAGTGTGGATGCTCGGATTCTGGCCGTGGTAGCTGTATCCAGATAATCCGGACATACTGCCATTAACCAAGCCTGAACCAGAAAGCCCTCGCCAGGGTTAATAACCCGGGCAGCACAAATAACTGCCGCCTACTTTGAAGACAATTCTCCGTGAAGGTATACTCTCAGCCGCTTTACAAAGCGGTTTACACCACCGAAGCGGTATTTGTAGTCTTCATCCCCCCGCATAAAATCCAGCTCCCGGAGGCCTTCCTCAAATCCCCACTGGATCAATCCACTCAGCAAGACCCACCCTGGTGAAAGATGATAGGCCTCAGGATTGAAGCCGGAGTTGTACAGCCAAATAGCCTTGTCATACTTAAAAAACAGATAAGCTGCTGCCATCTTTTCACCGGCATTGATAACAGCCAACTTCAACCAGCCTTCCTTGGCCCCTCTTGAAACCAGTGAAGCAAAAAAATCGCTCATTGGGTCAGTCAGAAAAGCTTTTTTTTCTTCATCCGTGCGCATCATTTCGAGAAATTGCGGAAGAAGCATCTCCACTTCTTCAGCTTTCTGCACAATATGGAAAGTATCCCTTCCCTGGTCCTCCACAAACCTGCGGAGCTTCCGCCGAATCTCATGCCGCTGCTTCTTCTTCAATGCTGCAAGATAACTCTCCCAGTTTCCCGAAAGAGGGATATACGGGCACACCTGTTCCTTTTCCAGATTCCATGTTAATCCCCTTCGTTCTGCTTCAGTAATTATTACTGGAATAGTCGGTGAATCCTGCGGAAGATTATTAAAATCCAGATAGCCGATGCCGAAGGCCTTGTCATTTTGCGCAAAATCCAAAATCTTTTCAGTCAATGCCGCTGCATCCTCTTTACGCACGATAAGATCCAGATAGTCCGCGACCTCGTTTGCTCCCAGTAAATGCAGACCTGAACCCTGTTCGTTGTTTCCGTTTAAAAACAGCGGTGCAATGCCGCAGAGCTCTCCGGAATCATCGCGGAATGTCCCCAGCCATAAACTGGCATCAGGCCATTCACCACCGCCGCGTGTATCCCACCAATTCCAGAGAAAACCAAATTCCTGAAATGGCGACCGGGCATAGACCCTGGGCAGCAGCTTCTTCCAGTCATCTCTCAGCTTTTCAAATTCCCTATCGCTGTGTAGTAGCGAAAAGTGCATACCGGCTCCTTATTCATTAAATATACTTCGGTTATAGGATGGGTTTTTATCAAACCTGCACTACAATAATAAGTACTTGCAGCCCTCATCTTGTGAACAAATACCAGATGGCCCATCCCTTGCAACAGTAATTCTACCAGCAGGTTTGAATATCGGGTCTGATTGCGATCCGGAACAGGGATTAGTACAATAAGAACATGTCCAACACACTTGAAGCCGATGTTGCATTTCTGCATATAACAGCCGGGGAATCCAGAATCACTCCTCCAGCAGGTGTACACGCTCAGGCTGCTCCGAGACGTGCAGCCCGCGGGCGCAGCGAAGACCTGTTCTGCGCGTTGTTTGATATCACCTCTACAGAGAAAACAACGGAAGGATTCCTCAACCATCTTGTTCAGCTTGCTGCTGAGGTATATTACGGAACTCCCGGTTCCGTGACTGCTGCTTTGAGGGAAAGCATCACGGCAGTGAATGACCACCTGCTCGCCAATCCTGTCCAGCAAGGCGATTCTCCGGACCCTTCGGTAGGGCACAGTATGATCGCTGTCCTGCGCAACAACCATCTATATGTGGCGCAGAGCGGCGCTGCTCAAGCCATTTTGATCCGGCGCGATCAGATTACACAGATGACCCCTGATGAGACAATGCGGCGGCCGCTGGGTGTAGGCAGCAGCCCCGGGATCCGATACTACCATTACGAATCACTCCCCGGTGACATTCTCCTTATGGTTGCCGGCAGTCGTTCCCTTTGGTCTCCCAGCACACTTACAGGGCTTTCAGGCCTGGAGCTTGCCAGAGTTATGGATCGGCTTACGGCTGCCTCTGCCGCTGACTGCACCGGAATATGTTTAAAATTTGTCCAACGTGCAGAGCAGCAGTCACCTAAAGGGAGTGTCCCCTCGTCCCAACCTGCCAGCACAAAGCCAGAACCCTCAGCACGGAAAACGATATTCAGCGAGAAAAAGAAAACCCGAACCCCGTTCAGATTCGGTGAAACCAGAATTGGACTGCAACTCAAGCAGTTTGGGCTCTCTATCACAAGAGGCTTCTCCAATTTTATGCTGCGTATGGCTCCGGGAATGATGGAAACGCCAGAGAACACTGTGATTTCTCCATCACTCCTGGCCGGGACTGCCATAGTGGTCCCTGTACTGGTTGTGATTGTTGCTGCTTTGATGTACCTTCGGCAGGGGCGGGGCGAGCAGTTTGACTACTACTTCACTCAAGCGCAATCTGCTGCACAGGCGGCCCAACAGTCGCCCACCATTCCCCAGCAGCGTGCCAATCTGGTTCAGGCAATCGAGCTTCTGGATGAAGCAGAAAAATACGGCGTCCGAAAAGCTTCGGAAGATATGCGCGCTGACCTATTGACAGCCCTGGATGAGGTTGACCTTATCAATCGTCTGGAATATACACCAATTATTCAGGGCGGTTTTGCTCCAGGGGCAACCATTCAGGCTCTTGCTGCCACCGTCACCGATGTATACGTTCTTGACGCCACCAACCAGTCAATATACCGCGCCTGGTCCACCGGGCGAACATATGAAATGGACGGCGAATTCGATTGTCTATCCGGAAAAGCAAGTTTCCCGGGCTGGACAACAGCTGTGGATCTGGTTGTACAACCTTCTCCCGGGGCACTTGGAACCGAAGGTATTGTCGCCGTCGACATTGACGGCACGCTTGTGTATTGTGCTCCGGGCGCTTCTCCTGCTTCCAGCCAGCTGACAGCACCAGATCTGGGCTGGGGCCGGATTCAAGCCATTCATGTCCAGTATGAAAATCTTTATGTCCTTGATCCGGATCTGAATAGTATCTGGATATATGATGCATCCGGCGGCCTTTTCACCGGATCGCCATCACTTTACTTTGTGGAGGAAGTTCCTGATCTCAGCACGGCTATCGACCTCGCCATGGCTCAGGATGAGCTGTATATCCTCTATAAGGACGGCTCAATCGATCGCTGCAGACGAACTCGCGAAACAAGTTCTGAGGAAGGAACCCAGTTCCGTGTGGAATGCGTTACAGATCTGGAGTTCCAGGATGAGCGTGCAGGCTTTCCACCTTCATCCGAATTACCTGATGGTACACCTTCCTCCATGGTATACTCTCCTCCACCAGAACCGTCACTTTTCTTCCTTGATCAGGAAGAGGGCAGTATCTTCCAGTACAGCATGAGACTTGTATATCAGGGACGGTATTTACCAGAAGAAGAATGGCTGGATCCGGTCTCAACCTTCACACTGGGGCCTTTGAACGATCTATTCATCGCAGCTGGAGATCAGGTTTATACAGCACCACTGCTGCAGTAACAAGACCTACCAGCAGCATACAGCCGAGGGCAGGGTTAGTAATATCAACCAGGATGGTTAGAAGGGGAAAACAGTGAGTCGTTGGGCAGGCAAATATGTCATTGGATTGACCGGAAACATCGCCACAGGCAAAAGTGTGGTGCGTAAGATGCTGGAACACCTGGGTGCGTACGGCATCGATGCGGATGCACTGGGGCATCGTGCCATGGCCAAAGGCGCACCGGGCTACGACCTTGTGTTGAAAAAATTTGGCGAATGGATACTCGACCAGGATGGGCATATCGACCGGGCGCTCCTTTCCAAGGTTGTCTTCTCAGATGCAAGCGCTCTGGCCCAGCTTGAAGCCATCATCCACCCGCTTGTCACGCATGCTATAGATCTACTGATCCGCCGATCAAAACAGAATGTCGTTGTCATTGAGGCCATCAAGCTCCTGGAGGCAGATCTTGCCGCAGGTTGTGACACCGTGTGGGTTGTCAATACGCCCGTCAGGCTGCAGATACAGCGTCTGATGCATAAACGCAACATGACAGAAGATATGGCCAAGCAGAGAATTGCTGCTCAGCCATCCCAGCAGCTCAAACTGCGTGCGGCAAAAGTTGTAATCCATAATGACGATAGTTTCGAGAACACATGGGAGCAGGTTCAGGAAGCATGGCTCAAGCTCCCGCGGCCGGAAGAACCTTTGCTGCCGCCTCCCAAGGCAGCCCCTGGTCAGCTGATCGTCCGCCGAGGCCGACCACAGGATGCGGATGAGATCGGCCGCTTTATTACAACTGTTACACACGGCAAACGCAGGATGAACCGGGCAGACGTTATGGCTGCTTTCGGAGAAAAAGCATTCCTTTTGCTGGAACGGGATCAGCTGATTTCAGGTGTTGCCGGCTGGCAGGTGGAAAACCTGGTAACCCGAATCGATGAACTCTACTTTGATTCCGGTGTCAAACTGGATCAGGCCATCCCGATCCTTATGGAAGCGGTTGAAAAAGCATCCGTAGAACTGCAGAGTGAGGCTTCGCTGCTGTTCCTGCCTCCTTACCTCGCCCAGCATGTTGGAATCTGGCGATCTGTCGGATATACGCCGCAAACGATCCAGGCACTCGGCGTGCGTGCCTGGCAGGAAGCTGCCGTTGAAACCATGCCTCGCGGGGCATCGCTCTGGTTCAAACGCCTTCGTGAAGACCGGGTGCTTAAACCCATCTGATCCTATAGTTTGTTTAACACATTCTCAGAAAGTTTCTGGCTTATTCCTCTTCCCCAAATCGAATCCTGCAGTAGGAATCGTATCGCTCGGGTGTTATACTGCCGCTGTCAAGCGCTTCCAGGACCGCACAGCCAGGCTCATGCATATGTGTACAATCGGAAAAATCACAGTATGCAACAAGATCCCGCATTTCCGGGAAATAGGCATCCAATTCTTCAGGCTCAATATCCCACAGAGCAAAAGCCTTCACCCCGGGAGTATCCGCAACATATCCCCCCTCTATTAGTGGAAACAACTCCGGCACAACAGTAGTATGATATCCTTTTTTAGTTTTTTCCCGTACATGATGCGTTCTAAGCCCAAGGCCGGGTTGGATCGCGTTTAATAATGTACTTTTTCCAACACCCGAAGGGCCTGCAAAGACTGAAAGTTTGTCCTTTAGTATTTTTCGCAGGGTTCTGACTCCCCTGCCGCTTACCGCCGAAGTATATACCACCCCATACCCCAGTTTTTTATACAAGCCGAACTCTTCTTTGGCACTGCGGGGCATAACCAGGTCGAGTTTGTTTGCACAGATTACGGCCGGGATATTTTCCTTCTCTGCAACAACCAGGAAACGATCCAGCATGCGGAAATTCGGATCAGGATCTGCACAGGCCATCACAAAAACTGCCTGATCCAGATTTGCCACAAGCACCTGCTCGCTTTCCCTGCCTGGCGCTTTACGGCTCAATACCCGGGTTCGCTCTTCGATTTCCTCGATGACTGCAGAACCATCCTCGAATACTTCAACCAGAACATGATCGCCAAGGGCTGCCGCATCCGATTCCTGCCGCCCTCGCATATGCCTGCCGCGCAGCTTTGCGGTAACCTGTCCATGACGCGTCTCTATAGTGAAAAAACCTGATTGAGCTCGGATAATTTGACCTTTTATCAGCTTTTCACTCATAGGTTATGGTTCTGGTGTTGCTTCCTGGTCAGCATCTGGCTCTGGTGTCGGTGTCGCTGTCTTGAGTACGCCAATCTGGGATTCCCATGGATAAACAGCATACGGCCGGCCAAAGAAATATGACTCCACAACCCGTCGGAAAATCGGCGCAGCCCAATCTGATCCTTCTCCCTGGTATTCAAGCATGACAACTATGGCTATGTCCGGGAAATTTTCATTCTCCTCAAAAGTATATCCGGAGAACCATGCATGGGATTCCGTGTATTCCCCGGAGGTAGCTGTACCGGTTTTTCCAGCGATGTTCAGATTCAAACCGAGGAAACGATTGCGGGCAGTGCCTCGTTCTCCGCGAACCACATCAACCATCGCATCCTGGATTGTTGTCAATGTCTCATTGGATATTGGCAGCGTACCCTGCACTTCCGGTGCAAACGCATCGATGATTTCACCTTCCACACTTTCGATCCTGTTGACAAGCTGAGGCCGATATAGTGTTCCGCCATTACCGATCGCAGCCATGTAGTGAACAACTTGCAGGGGTGTAACCGTCAGGAAACTCTGGCCAATCGCCATATTTACCGGATCCCGATCAATCCACTCGACACCCTGCATCGCAAGTTTGAGTTCTGGATCTGGTACCAGCCCTGCCTGATCGCCAATTTCGATACCAGTAGATGTCCCCAGCCCGAAACTCTTGGCCATATCAGGAATTGCTGCAGGCAGCCCTTGATTGAACAGTTCAAGCCCTATATGGTAGAAGTAGGGATTGCAGGAGCGTACAAGCGCTTCCTGCAGGCTGATTTCACCCTGTGCCGGTTTTTCCTTTTCATATGTCCAGTCATACAGAACCAACCCCGGGATATCTGTAAATGTATGCCCGCAGTCGTAGATATCATCTGCTTCAAAGTATTCTGATTCCAGTGCAGCAGCCACTGTAACAACCTTGAATACAGATCCTGGAGGATATTCACCACCGGTAGCCCGGTTGATAAGCGGGAGGTCTTCATCCGCAAAAATTTCCTGCAATCCTTCATAGCTGTATGGATGATTCGTGTCGAAAAAGTTAGAGTTGAACCCGGGTGAAGAAACAAGCGCAAGGACTGCTCCGGTATCCCGCTCAAGTACGACAACGGAACCATTAAAGCCGGCAATTGCTTCTTCTGCCGCCTCTTGAAGATCACGGTCCAATGTGCTGTAAACTGCCTGCGCAGGAGTGGATTCACTGGTTGCCAGGGCTTCGGTTCCCTGAACAACTCTTCCATTGGAATCGACCAGATACAGACTCCCGCCGGGTATACCACGCAGGGTTTCCTCATATATCTCTTCCAGCCCCAGCTGTCCGACATATTCATCCTGCTGGTAACCGCGAGAAATATAATCACCCAACTGATCTTCAGATATCCAGTTCACATAACCTACCGCATGCGATGCCAAACCTTCATTGTAGTAATACCGCCCCGGATAGATCTTCCAGGACAGGCCTTCCACATCCGATAGAGATCCCTCCACTTCCTCAAAATCCGCGAGCGGAACCTCTCCTACATGAACATACCAGTCGTACTGCCTTATATCGTCATAAAGATTAACAATCTGACTATAGCGAGTACCGAATAACTGGGATAATCTGGAAATGATAATATTTTCATTATCTTCCTCGGCTGTCGCTTGATTCGGAATAATCCAGAGCGCTACCACATCTGTCTGTACTGCAAGAGCAGACCCGTTGCGATCATAGATGTTAGCCCTGGTTGGTATGACCATGTCCATCCAGAGGTTCAGGTCTGGAGTCAGCTCGGGAAGAATGATCGAGTCATCCCATGAAATCATCCAATCGTCTTCAACCCGCACAAGGTTCATTTCAATGTCGCGAGTGATTTCTCCAGCCACAGCACTTTTTAGCACCACTCGTGAGCGGACCTGTGCGGCATCAGGATTCACCAATGATGAAAGTATTTCATGGTTCACCCCTGAAAGATTTGCCGCCTTCCCGACAGATTCGTATCGATCAGTGAAGTCCTCGATTCCGATTAAATCCGTCGTAAGTGGGCTGAGCATTGAATACATGGCTTCGTAATTTTGATCGTTCCAATATGATAGAAACTGTTCGACAGCAGACTCTGGATCAGGCGCAGAAACAGTAGTTACTTCGGGAGTCGGAAGCTCATTTACCTGCCCGGATTCCTCTCCATCGCCGCCAAAAAAGCTGCATCCAACAAGAACAAAAGCCAGTAGAAAAGCTATAATCGAGGCTCTACGCAAGGCTCACCTCCAAGAATTGACGCAAACACAGGACAGTTGTATGCATTATACTGCTGGCAAGCAGCAGGTACATCTGCTTCCGTTCTGATACCTATCCGGCCCAGTTGTACAACCAGATGGCACAATGGAAGTCCCATTACATTAGCAAAACAGCCATCCATTTTTTTAACCTCAACGGGCTCAAATTCCCGATCCTGAATACCGTACGCACCTGCCTTGTCAAGCGGGCTTCCCGTCTCAATATAGCGGTCGATCTCCTGATCTGAATAATTCCGCATTGGAACCTGTGTGACACAAGCACAACTGGTTGCCGTTTTATGGCGCAGATCCAGTACAGAAATTGCTGTGCAAACCTGGTGCGTTTTTCCCGAGAGCATCTTCAACATGATACGCGCATGTTTGTCATCAGCTGGCTTTTCCAGGATCTTTTCCTCAAAATAGACAATCGTATCTGCACCCAGGATCACCGCGGGCTCCGTATCCATTCTTTGCTCAGCAGCAAATTGTGCCTTTTGCGCCGCCAGCCTGGTAACGTATCCTCCAGCATCCTCAGCAGAATCTTTGGCCTCCGGGATGGATGCTGGGGAAATCTCTGCCTCCCATCCTGTCAGGGAGAAAAGCTCTTTTCTGCGTGGTGAAGCCGAAGCAAGAACAAACCTCATTTATACCCTGTCTTAATAATTGCAGCTGCCCAAACCCGACATTTCAAACTATCATGATTTTTCCGGAAAATATTCATCAAGCACCGGAATTTGACAAAAGATTCTAACATACGCTCATTCAACCTACCAACATTCCAGAGAGGCGCCTGAAAAAGTTTTTCCAACTCAACCAGGACTGATTCACCAGATGGAGCCTGGAAGAATCGAGGCGATTCTGACCCTTTATCAATGCTCATGCACGCTCACGGGGATCGATTCGTGTAAATGAAAGGCCAACAAAAGCAAAAAAAACTGCCACAACGCTGACAGCGAGTACAGTACCGACTCCTGGCCCTGTTCCGGCAGCTGCTGCAGCAACAACCGCAGGTGTTGAAGGTGCCTGGGTGGGTTGGAGTGAAGTTGTCGCAGTAATCGCAGGTTGTTGTTCAACAGCAGGTTCATGTGTCGGAGAAGCACTCGGCTGCTGTTCAGTTTCAGCGGGTGTTGCTGTCGGATCTTCTTCAGGTGTCTCCCGACTGGCTGCCTCAGAAGCTGGAATGACAAGGATTTCCTGGCCCACCTGAAGTACAGAATTCTCTGTCATGTTATTCAATTCCAGGATTGTCTCTATTGGCACATCATAGACCGCAGCAATGTTCCATAGGGACTGGCCAGTCCGGACGGTATGAACAATAGAACCATCCTCCCGGGGTTCTTCTGCAACCACGGGGATAACCAGCTGGATTTCCTCCTGCTCCCCGGATTCTATCGTGGTCGAGCTTGTTTCAGGAGCAGCGCTTCCTGTCACCCATCCCATCAATGCTGTGTAATAGACCATCCCGCCAGAAGTTGCCACTCCCGCCCCGATTTCGATATATTGAGAAGAAAGCATGGTATCGTTGTGGATCTGGGACGTCTTCCACCATCCAACAGCATCAGAAACCGAAGCATTGGTGCCGCCATAGATTATTTCAGATACCCACACCGTATTGCCATCACCATAACCGACTGCATAGGCTCGATCTCTCGGCCTTGTTCCTCCTGGTCCAGTATGAGTAACGGATCCGATGGAAGCCTGATAGTCGCTTTGAGCCTGTGCCGCTGCCATTAATTTGCTGTTCGTCGTGTAAGCGTATAGTCCGCTTTGTGCGCGATAGGCATTGATAGCGGATATAACTTCAGCTGAACTGAGAATTTGCCGATCCGGAGGTGCGCCGGAGGCAGGGCTGGTCAAGGCTGCCTGCATAAAAACCACCAGCAGGATTATATTCAGATACAGTAGAATTCGAGTTTTTTGTTTCATCGGCAAATCGATAGTACCATATCCTGAAAAGAATAGTATGAAGATTGCTATGGCCTGAAAGTACCCTTTTTGGATTACCGATTGACCTATAATCTTCTGTCTGGTATGATCAGTGCTTAAATACCCGCCCCGGGCTCCAGCCTGTGGCAATTAACAACCTTATCAAGAGAGGTGGAGGGACCGGCCCTGTGAAACCTCGGCAACCAGATATTCAACCTGAATATCAAGGTGCCAAATCCGTCAGATCCATGGTGGAATCTGGGAGATGAGAAGATCGAGTGTAACGAACCTCTTCATCCAGCTTCTGTTGAAGAGTTTTTTCCTTAAACAGAAGCCACCCCGCTGCAAAAGTCAGTTGGTGTTTTTGTCATACGCAGCAGTTTCCTGAGTGAAATACGACGGACATTTCAGCCAGATTAAGGACCGGTCGATTCTCTCCCTGCATGCTTACAGGGAAGTTGAAGGCATCCCTCTTCCTCTCTCCCAGCCTGACGATAAGGACCTGAGGAGGCGGTAATGAACGGAACAATGTCAACCAAATCGGTACACGCTGGTGAAAACAGGAAAAAGGCTCATAACAGCCTTACAACACCAATTGTGCTCAGTTCAACATTTCCTTTCGAAAACACGGCTGAGATTCTCGACTTCAAAGCCAATAATACGTCTTCCATCCATGGTCGTCTCGAATACGGGCGCTATGGAAACCCGACGGTCAGGGCGGCAGAAATGAAACTTGCCGCGCTTGACAATGCGGAGAGAGCACTGCTTTTCTCCAGCGGCATGAATGCAATCACGACAACGCTGCTGGCCCTTCTTTCCAGCGGTGATCACCTGGTAATGGTATGTCCTGTATACAGACGGTCGCTGGAATTTACAGACTTCCTGTCCAGGTGGGGCATAGAAACCAGCCTTGTTGAAAGCAATGATTTCGATAAACTTCGTACAGCACTCAAGCCCAATACCCGTTTGATTTTCGCTGAAACCCCCTCCAATCCCACACTGAGAGTTCTTGACCTCGAACTACTGGTACGAATCGCTCAGGAAGCTGGTGTGCTTACAATGGTCGACAGCACATTTGCCACACCAATCAACCTGCGGCCGCTTGAACTCGGTGTCAATCTCGTCATACACAGTGCTACAAAGTATCTGGGCGGACACAATGACCTGCTTGCAGGTTCTGCCGCTGGCAAAACTGACCTTCTCCAAAAGATACAGGATGCCCGGAATGTCCTCGGCGGTATACTGAGCCCAATGGACGCCTATTTTCTGCTCAGGGGTATCAAGACGCTTGCCCTGCGCGTCCAGAAACAGAATCAGAACGGCCAGCTGGTGGCAGAATTTCTCGAGAATCATCCTCTTGTCAAGCGCGTGCACTATCCCGGGCTCCCCGCCCATCCGGACCATGCTGTAGCCAGGAAATTGATGAAAGGCTCAGGTGGTGTCGTCAGTTTTGAAATTGACGGGAGCAAGGAGACTGCAAGCACGGTGATCGATAATCTTGAACTGCCCTATATCGGCCCAACGCTGGGTGGTGTGGAAAGCATTGCCCAACAACAAGCTCTATTGTTATCTTCCGACCCTGATACACGCAAGGCTTCCGGTATACCAGATCAGTTGATCCGCTATGCACTTGGAATCGAAGATGCCGAAGACATCATTGCCGACCTGGATCAAGCCATGGAGAAGGCAGCTGCAGCGGAATTAAAAACATGATCGTTCATAAATTTGGCGGCACATCCATTTCAGATGCATCGGGGTTCCAGGCTGCAAGCCAGATAATTCTCGACCAGGTAGACAAGGAACCGGATCGATCTTGTGCTGTGGTACTCTCTGCTGTTCATGGTGTTTCGGATAAACTTGTTCAGGGAGGCAGGCTGGCCGCACAGGGAAATGACAGAGACTGCCGAAATATCCGGGCAGCCCTGGTGGAGCAGCATCAGGCCATAGTCGAGGACCTTCCGCTTCCAGGAAACCAGAGACGTATGCTCAGTGGTGTTATCGAAGACAAGCTGCACGAAGTCGACCGCCTGTACCGCAGTATTGCAATCCTTGGGGAGCTGACTCGACGCGGGCGAGACACCATCGCTGCGTTCGGACCGATACTCAGCGCGCATATCCTTGTTTCGCTGCTCAAGATATCGGGTGTTCAAGCTGAACCAATAAACACTGCCGCACTTCTGCATATTGATAACTCCCTGGGAGCTGCGGCACCGATGATGGAACCAACAAGAAAGGCTGTCCGGGAACACCTTATCCCGAAACTCAAGAGCGGTATACTTCCCGTCCTGACCGCATCCATTGGCACAGATGCTGATGGCAGCCTTGCGTTGCTTGAGCGCGGCGGGGGAGACACATCAGCGGTATCCATGGCTTCAGCGTTGGACGCAGGAGAATGTATTATCTGGACCGACGTGATCGGAATTCTTACAGCGGATCCTTCTTTTGTTCCGGATGCTGTACCGCTGGCCGAGCTGACCTATTCCCAGGCACTCGAACTGGCTCGTTTTGGCGTTGATGTTATCCACACTGACACACTGCTTCCGGGTGCCCATTCCGGGTTCCCGCTGCAAATCCGCAGCAGCTTTTACCCGTCTCAACCGGGAACCAGAATTTCGAATAAACCATCGTTGTCATCCAAAATCCCGCCCGCAATCCTTTCAATGGCCGGGCTTGCAATAATCGTTGTACAGGGGGAGGGGCATCACTGGTCTTTACATTTCGCCTCACGTATACTCGATGCCCTTCACCACACCGGTATAGAGGTGCTGATGTTTAACCAGCCCATGTCTACCCCGGAATTGAATATCGTTGTCCGTCAGCAGGATCAGGAATTTGCGATACAATCACTTCAGCAGATTCTGGGCCAGAAGAAGCGGTCGCGGATTACCTGTGAAAACAGGTATAACGCAGCAATAATCACGATCGTTTCCTTGAATGGTTCAGGAACTGGCATAAATGAAAGTCTGTTTGGTAAAACTTTGTCTGCGCTTGGCACCCGGAACACGCGAATATTTGCCATCGCACGCAGTACTGAGGGAACAAGTCTTTCTTTCTGTATCCCGGAAGATAACTGCAGAGATCTGGTGGTTTTCTTACATCAGAAGTTGATCATGGAGTAGCATATGGACAGGATACCGGTAACGATTCTGGGCGCCACAGGAATGGTTGGGCAGCGATTCATTCAGCTGCTGGACAAACACCCGCTCTTCCGTATACAGTCATTAGCCGCATCTGAACGTTCTGCCGGCAAGACATATTCAGAAGCCTGCCGCTGGCTTCTTCCATTCGACATGCCGGAATCGGTGCAGGATTTACCGCTGCTGACTCTGGATTCGGACTTCAGCCAGGGGGTAATCTTTTCAGCACTGCCGGGTTTCGTTGCAGCTGACATCGAGTCAGTGCTTGCAGGAAGAGGCCATCATGTCTTCTCGAATGCCTCTTCCCACCGCATGGATAAAAACGTGCCGCTCCTGGTGCCGGAAGTTAATGCAGAACACAGTCAACTTGTTCGGTCCCAGCCAACTTTCAAAAAAGGTGGCTATATCGTCACCAGCGCAAACTGTTCCACAACGATCCTTGTGCTGGCCTTGAAGCCGCTGCACACCCGTTTCGGGATTAAAAGAATGTCTGTGGTAACCATGCAGGCTGTTTCCGGCGCGGGATACCCGGGGGTAGCCAGCCTGGATATTCTGGGCAATGTACTGCCATATATCCCGGGAGAGGAAGAAAAACTCGAAAGCGAAACGACAAAGATTCTGGGAACACTGCAAGCTGACACGATCCGGCCGGCTGAAATCAATGTCAGTGCTCAATGTACCCGTGTACCTGTTACAAACGGCCACACAGAGTTTGTATCCCTTGCTTTCGAAAATCCTCCAGCGCAAGAGGAGATAGTCACATGCCTGCGGGATTTCCAGCCGCCTGATGAGGTGCTCGATCTGCCAAGCACACCGGTATTCCCGATCAAGGTATTCCAGAAACCGGACCGGCCACAGCCAGCTCTTGATATCTCAGAGGCAAACGGTATGACAGTCGCCGTCGGACGCATCCGGCAGTGCAGCCTTGAAGACTATAAGTTCCTTGTCCTGGGGCACAACACACTGCGCGGCGCAGCCGGCGGTGCGATCCATAACGCGGAACTGTTGTACGCACAGGGCTTGATCGACTGAACAGGGAGTTTGATTATGGCGTTAACCATCATGGGAACAGGCTCCATCTTCGACCTTTGTGAAGACAGAATTATCTATCGCAGTCTGGACCCGCTCGATCTCAGGCTGCCTCGTTTTAAGGAGCTGAAAACGCAGATTTCACTCACGTCCGGGAGCCATCCACGCAAATCAGATCCTGAATATGGAGTAATTTGCGCAACCTACATCCGCCGTATGGCAGAACTTCAAGGAAATCCCGAACCGGAAAACCTGCTTTATTTTGGCGATACACTGTTTAATGACGGCTCAGCTTTCAACAACATCCTCTCGGCAGGGGAATGGAACGGGGCAGCATTCATCGGGAGTGATCTTCCCGGTAAAAAACCTGAGCTGATTTTTAACGATCGCATTGGTGCAGCAAGCCGGTGGAACATGCTGGAATCCTTCCTCGGCCAGGTTGCATTTCCGCTGGATAGTCGGACTGTTCTTGTCGTAGATCTGGACAAAACAGCTCTGGGAGCCCGCGGCCGTAACGACAGCATAATCAACGAAGCGCGCATCGAAGCCATGCAGCAGACAATTCAATCAGCTCTGCATGGAGAGATGGATGAAAGCCTTTTCAGAACTGTATACGACACACTCAATCAGATCGAATTCCATCCCTTTACCGGCGATAACCAGGACTACCTGGCCTACCTCTGCCTTATAGTTATCGGAAGCGTACTGGATCTTCAAATACTCATAGACGGGATACATTCCGGCCATTTCTCTACTTTTCCAGGGTTTCTGGAAACGATGCAGCAAAAACGCCCCTCGCTCGCTGCCAGGGGATTGGAGAATGTCCACGATACAGTGTGGCAGGCAGTGCGGCAGGGCGATCCTACGCCATTCAAGGCATTCCGGAAAGCAGAATTCGTCGCTACACTGAACAGGTTTACAACCAATCAGAATCAGCCTGTGGAAGAGGTCTTGAAAAAATACATCACCCTCACGGGTGAGGTATACCAGGCTTCGCGTAAACTTCAGCAGCAGGGCGTCGTCGTGCTTGGAATCTCCGACAAACCGGATTTATCCTCGGTCCCTGATGAAAAACAAATACAGTCAGGGCTGATGCCGATCCATAAAGCACAAACTTTGATCCTTGGTGAGGAAAACTGAACCACCGGGCGGATGGAAATATATCTATCATAATAAAGCGGAAGAGGAATCAGGAATTTTATGAAGTTCAGGGCAGTAATTTGGGATATGGACGGTGTTCTCGTTGACAGTGGGGAATTCCACTACCTTTCATGGCGTGAAACAACACATCGCCATGGATATGAATATACACGCGAAGAGTTTGTCAGCGACTTTGGAATGCTAAATTCCGACATTCTGAGAAGACTTGGCGGCCCTGAACTGGCTGAGGATTTTATCAAACGCCTTGTGGATGAAAAGGAGGACCTCTTCCTGGAAATGGCGCGAAACAAACTGGAGCCTCTGCCCGGCGTCCTGCCTGTTCTTCAGAAACTCCACTCAAAAGGTATCCCTATGGCAGTTGCTTCCTCCTCACCGAGGAAAAATATCGATGCCGTCCTTGATGAACTTCAGATCACTGAATACTTCCAGGTAGTCCTTTCGGTAGGCAGTATGCCCGGGAAACCAGAACCCGACATCTTCCGTGAAGCTGCCCGCTTGCTTGGTTTTCCCCCGGCAGAATGCCTCGTAATCGAAGATTCCATTGCAGGTGTTGCTGCTGCAAAAAGTGCAGGAATGGCCTGTATTGCCATAACAACGACCAATCCCTCAGAACATCTGCAGGATGCCGACTTGATTATCGACCGCTACGAAGACCTCCCGGGGGAGTTCTATCAATAGCGGCTCTACCTTCATAGCCGGCGGATAATAATTTCTATTCAAATGGGTGGGCAAAACTCACCCTGCTTCAGCCTATCCGGTGCAAACCAGCATTCCCCGGCTTTCGTATGTAAAGATTGCACAGTCACGCAGTAGTACAAAACGGAAAATCCTTCCGGCAGTCCAGCTGCAGATTTTCCTTCTAACAAATTTGTTTAACCTGATTTCTTCAGACAGCCAGAAAAACACGGCTTAAGGATTTTAAGGATGCCGTCGATATTTACTCGGATTGCAATCTTTGAAGGATCAGAACACCGCTGCATAAGGAAGTCTGTGTATAGGTCGAACGAAAGGGATACCCGGCCAATGCTTTCTGAATCTCATCTGCAGCAAAATAGAATTCTGAATCATCCCATCCCGGGGACTCGTTCTTGACCTTTGCGCGCTGCACAGCATTTTCGAATGCAATATCACCGATCAGGATAGCCCCTTTCCTCGTTAGATTTCCGGACAAATCGATCAGCAATCTGACTTTCTCATTATCAGGAATGTGGTGCAGGGTATAGGTGGAAAGGATAAAATCGAATCTTTCCCCGGCAATTTTATCAATCAGATCTGATTCCATATCCGCAAGAAGTAAACGTGCTCCCGGCATCTTTTCCCTTGCCTTCTCAAGCATCTTCGCGGAAAAGTCCACTCCTGTAATCTCGTATCCATTCTGATAAAGAACCTCTGTCAGCAGGCCAGTCCCGACACCGATATCCAGTATTCGCCGCCCTGAATCGTACTCGAGTATAAACTGCTGTATCAAACTCAGAGTCTGGAAATACCCTGCGAAGGGATAACCTTTTTTATCTCCTTCCATAATATCCCCGTCATACTTGTTTGCCCATTGATTGAATCCTGAACTCTCCAACATGAATGCTCCTGACTTTGATCTATTCCGTTCCTGAATACCCGATTACGCTTGCGAAGCAGAAAAAGTATATACCGAAAGGTGTAGAAAATGAGAAAAACATATCTCTGAGAACAAGGCTGGAATGATCAACAAGAACTGACTTTATCAGGAGATTATGCATTCGGGGGTATGAATCCCTTTGGAAACAGCCAGAAACGTTTATAATCGGTGCATGGATCTTTTTGACCACGCTATGCAGCAGCAGCTGAACAACGAAGCTCCTCTTGCCGCTCGAATGCGTCCGCGAACACTGGATGAGTTTGTCGGTCAGGAACATATCGTAGGCGAAGGACGCCTGCTGCGCCGGGCTATCCAGGCAGACCGCCTCTTTGCCTCCATCATACTCTGGGGCCCACCAGGAACTGGCAAAACCACCCTTGCCCGGATTATCGCCAACCACACACAATCAGACTTCCAGACACTTTCTGCGGTCCTGGCTGGAAAACCCCAACTTCGTAAAGTTATCGGTGCTGCCAGGGATCGCCGAAAAATGTACCAGAAAAAAACCATCCTTTTTGTGGATGAAGTCCATCGCTGGAACAAAGCCCAGCAGGATGCGCTGCTTCCCTTTGTCGAAAACGGCACCATCACACTGATCGGTGCTACCACTGAAAATCCCTACTTCGAAGTGATCAGCGCACTTGTCTCGCGCTCACGTGTGTTTCAACTGCATCCCCTGCGGAAAAAGGATATCCGTGAAATCATTCTCCAGGCTGTAGATGACAAGGACCGCGGTTACGGCAGCCGCAAGGTCCGGCTGGATAAGGATGCATTGGACCATATCATCAATATCAGCAATGGAGATGCCCGGAATGCTCTCAATGCCATTGAACTGGCTGTGGAGACCACGCCGCTGCAGGAGGACATCATCCATGTTTCTCTCGATGTGGCGCAGGAATCGATCCAGCGCAGGGCTGTCCTTTACGACAAGGATGGCGACTCACACTACGATACAATCTCGGCATTTATAAAATCCGTGCGGGGCTCAGATCCGGACGCTGCCCTGTACTGGCTTGCCAAGATGCTCTATGCCGGCGAATCACCTCGTTTTATCCTCCGCCGGCTCCTGGTTCTTGCTTCTGAAGATATCGGCCTGGCTGACCCAATGGGGCTGGTTGTTGCAGCTGCAGCCATGCAGTCCTTTGAATTCATAGGCCTGCCGGAGGGTGTGTATCCTCTTGTCGAAGCCACACTCTACCTTTCCACAGCTCCAAAATCCAACTCCGCCGGGGCCTATTTCAAAGCCTACCAGCTGCTCGAAGAACAGGGAGCAGTCGAAGTGCCGAAACATTTGATGGATTCAAACAGAGATGCAAAAACTCTTGGTCACGGCCTTGGCTACCGTTATCCGCATGATTTTGCAGGCCATCACATCCCACAGCAGTACCTTCCGGATGCACTGCTCGGCACGTACTTCTACACTCCCTCCGAGGAGGGGCACGAGAATCACATAAAAGAAAGGCTGGAGCGCTGGCGGGCCGCACAGCGCAAGGCACTGAAAATCGAGGGGAAAGAGACCCCCGAACTATCAACGGAAGAAATCGAAGCGCTCAAACGCAAACACCGCTGACAGTTTAGGCTTCACTGGGGAACCCGGATACCAATTCTCCTATTGACCACAGTCATCTTTACCCTACAATAAGCCAGAAGCAGTCTGTCTACTCAGACTCCACCTTGTTTTACTCATGTCAGGAGCAATTATGAATACAAATAAACTGGTTATGCTCGGTTTCGGTAATGTCGGTAAAGCCTTCGCACAACTCCTTCTCAAGAAGCAAGCCGATCTGAACAAATTGTATGAACTGGAACTGCAGGTTGTCGGAATAGGGACCGGCTCACACGGTTTCATCCAGAATGCCGCAGGGATAGACCTTAACCAGGTTCTTGATGTCCTTGATTCAGGAAAATCCCTTGACACGATTCCATCTGATTACACACCTTCTAACGCCATGGAGCTGCTCGAGACATGCGGGGCGGACGTGCTTGTTGAAACCACCCCTGTAAACTACGAGACCGGCGAACCGGGGCTTTCTCACATCCGTTCAGCTCTGGAAAAGAGCATGCATGCCGTTACCGCGAATAAAGGGCCGGTCGTACATGGTTATCGCGATCTTGCCACGCTGGCCGCCAGCAAAAGGCGGAAGTTCTATTTCGAATCGGCTGTAATGGACGGTGCGCCGGTATTTGGTATGTGCCGTGAATGTCTGCCAGGCAGCCGAATAACCAGTTTCCGGGCAGTGCTCAATTCGACAACAAACCTCATCCTGACAGAGATGGAAAAGAACCAATCGTTCGAGGACGCGGTACGCTACGCGCAATCCATTGGTATCGCAGAAACAGATCCGAGTGGTGATGTGGACGGCTGGGACGCATCCATTAAAGTTGCAGCGCTGGTGACTGTGTTGATGGATTATCCCCTGACTCCAGGCCAGGTTGACCGGACAGGCATAGGTGGACTGACGCTGGAGCAGGTACAGCAGGCAAAAGCACAGGGAAAACGCTGGAAGCTTGTATGTGAAGCAAAAAAGAAAAATGGAGAACTCGAAGCAGTTGTCTCACCCCGGCAGGTCACTCCGGAGGATTCACTTTTTCACCTGGACGGGACATCCTCTGCCATCACCGTTCAGTCCGACACACTTGGCCCGCTAACACTGCGTGAGGATTCACCTGGCCCGGAAACAACAGCATACGGTCTCCTGGCAGATACATTGAATGCCCTTGGATATTCATTCGCTGCTTGCTGATCCACTGCCTGCCGATCCAGACAGCATTATCCAAAAGATACACAGACGGTATCGGGAACTTAAGAAATCGTACTGAGATATGAAGCAAACATCGGAGAGAAAAATGAAAACCGTTATCTGGGATATGGGCGGCGTAATTGTGCGAACCGAAGATCAATCCCTCCGTCACAGATGGGAGGAAAAGCTTGGCCTCCAGCCAGGCAAACTGCACGATCTTGTATTTAATAATGAATTGAGCCGGAAAGCTTCCGTTGGAAAAGCAGTTGAAAAAGACATACAGGAATGGCTCAAGCAGCACCTGAGCCTGGATGACCAGGAAATAAACCGACTTTGGGAGGATTTTTTCGAGGGTGACTGTATTGATCAAACATTGATGAAGTACATTCGCTCCTTGAAAGCCAGCTATAGAGTGGGAATGATTACAAACGCATGGCCGAATATCCGTCATATGTTAACGAATGTCTGGCAAGTAGCAGATGCTTTTGAGGCCATCATCGTTTCGGCCGAGGTCGGGATCGTCAAACCAGATCCGGCTATCTATGGTTTGGCACTGGAAGCATTGGAAACAGCTCCGGGTAATGCTGTCTTTATAGACGACTTCATTGAAAACATCAACGGCGCAGAAGCTGTTGGAATGAAAGGTATCCATTTTACCGGCAGGGAAGAAACGATAATGAAATTGAACACACTGCTGACTTCCTCCTGAAACCAGAACTTCAGGTTTTTCAAAAGAATTAAGCATGGACCATGTCGTCTCGATATTACAGCTGTCGGGTTCAAAAAAGTGGAAAGAACTGCTCGCAGCAGAGAAAAAGAGTTGCTATTCTGCACTGAAGGTGGCAGAATACTTATTCAACCAGTTGAATCATCCGCAGGGCGGAATGGATGATTTTTGGGAGTTCAAATCTCAGTGATAAACTCACCAGAAACAACGAATACTTCTATACGAAAACTAGTTGTATTCCTTTGCGCCATGACTTTGGCAGAGATATCCAGAACAATGACAGCGGTTCAGGTGCCAGTGTATCTGCGCGAACTGGGGGCGAATATCGGCCAGATTGGCCTTTTTTTTACCATTTCACTGGTTTTCCCCCTGCTGCTGAGGATCTTCGGCGGCTGGCTTTCAGATACAATCGGCAGGCTGCGGGCTCTGTTTCTGGGAAGCGCAGCCGGAGCTATCACCTATGCTGTATATGCCTTTGCCCCCAGCTGGCAGGCTGCTCTCCCCGGCCCCGCTTTTCTTGCCTGTGCCACTGCTTTGATCTACCCCTCGTATAAAGCCTATATTGCGGATTTGACTAATGACAGTAATCGCGGGCGCTTTTTTGGCATCACTGACGGTGTAATTCGCTTTGCCTGGGTTATCGGGCCCCCAGTTGGTGGCTTGATCGGGCAGGCGCTTGGATACAGGACAATGTTCCTGGCTTCATTTGGGTCCTATGCCGTCGCAGCACTGCTCTTTCTCAGTCTGACACGGAAAACCAGCAAACCCGCTGCAGCCTCCATGCTTTCGTGGCCTTCGCTCAAATCCTCGTTCCTTGAAATGGGCGCTCTGATTCTTGCCGGTGGACTGGTGACCTGGATATTGATCGTTGACGGAGTCCGTGATATTGCATTCAAACTTTCATTTGACCTGATGCCGGTTTACCTTTCCGATATCGCCGGTATCAGCAAAACCGATATAGGTATCCTTGACGGTCTTTTCGGCCTGGCCATCGTCCTGAGTACTTTCCCCGCCGGGGTGCTTGTAGACAAGGTGTCGGAGCGGCTTGGCATTGTCCTCGGCTTGTTACTCATGATTCTCTCGAGGCTTGTATTCGCCTTCGCTAATGGCTTTGGCGGGTTCGCGCTCTCGTGGATCCTGCTGGGCATGGGAGGAGGACTGCTGGACCCCGCCGGCAGCTCACTGATTGCCAGAGGCGTTCCAAGCCGGCTGCGAGGAATCGCTTACGGCCTCGTGGCTACCAGCCTTGGTATCTTCTCTCTCCCTGCACCATGGATTGGCAGTCAGATTTGGCAGTCTGTAAACCCCCGCGCCCCATTCCTGATAACAGTCATTCTTGGTTTATTAACTATTTTCCCGGCCTGGAAAAAGCTCGTTGTTCCCCCCCAGGCAGAAAAAGCAGAATGACTTGGCAGCTCCCGATCTCTCACATCGGAAGAACGATCTGCTGGAAAAAGCCTCAACCAAGAAACTGCCTGAAAATTTAGAGAGCCACCGGAAACAAGAAAAGCCGGTTCAACCGGGACCACTGCATAAGATTTACCTGACGCGGTGTTCCCCAGACTTCGGCGAGATCCCCCCTATCCGTTCCCCCCCGGGTTTCGGACAAGGAGTATTTCTGGGGGAAATACCGCTGCAGCGGCGTGCTTTTTCTATATTCAGTGACTCTCATCCACTACTTTACGGTTTTGTACTGAGTAAGTCAACTCCCTTTCCATAAGAAATATGTTATCAAGCAGTTCCCATACCGCCATAAACCGGCATTCTGAACGAATGACTGGAGTTGACGATTTTTCGTCAAGCAGGCATACTGAGGTCAGAATTATGCGCACACTTGAAAAATCCCTGCAAGATGAAGATATTGGTAGACTTCACATCATCGCCGAACTCTGGGGGTTCGATTTACCTCAGGGCACGATGCGTGATCTGCTTCCGATTGTCATCTCCAACCTTGAAGATCAGGATTTCAGTCTTGAGATCTTCCAGAGTTTGCCGGAGGATGAAATCCGTATCCTGAAGCAGATCCAGTCAAATAGAAACCAGGCCTCCGTGGCTGAGCTTACACTGAAATTTGGCGAGATACGCCGGCTTGGAGCGGGCAAAAGGGATCGTGAAAAACCCTGGCGGAATCCCGTCTCCCCGATGGAATCTTTATGGTATCGCGGCTGGATCAGCACAACCTTTATTCACACACAAACCGGCCTTCAGGAATTTTTCTACATCCCTGAAGAACTCCTCCGAATTCTTCCTGAACCGGAACATTCTATAGATACACTTCTGGGGGCACCGCTCGAGTCTCCTGCATCCATCTTCCCGGGTTCCACCTACCTGCTCGAAGACTGCACCACAATTCTTGCAGATACACGCCGGCAATCCGACAAAAATATCTCCGAGTATATGAATACCAGCCTTCCGGACAAATATCTTATCAAGCCGAAATCCAAACCTTTCCTGCTCCATCTCCTTACCGAAATGGACATTCTCAAACAACCCGAAAACGCTCCTGATCCTCAGGCTCTGCGATCGTGGTTTGAAACTCCCCCGTCTGCACAGTGGATACGCTGCATAAAATGCTGGCGAGAATCGATTAGCTGGAACGATCTCGCACTGGTACCTTCACTTACCTGCGCCCACAAAGACTGGCCTAATAATCCGTTATTAAGCAGATCTGCTATTCTTGGCTTCCTTGAACCGATCCCGGAAAACACCTGGTGGGATCTAACTGCTTTTATCGATTCTGTAAAAGATCTTGAGCCAGCATTCCAGCGTCCGGCAGGAGATTTCGATTCATGGTATCTGCAGTCCAGTGCAGACGGGTCCTTCCTGAATGGCTTTGACTCATGGGATTCTGTTGAAGGCAGTTTGATCCGCACTCTTCTGCGGGGCCCCCTTTACTGGCTTGGCCTGGTCGATCTCGGAGTATCCGAAAAAGGCGGATGGATAACCAGCTTCCGCAAGACTTCACGATTTATCCAACTTTATTCAAAGGAACCAATAGAGGAATCCAGGCCATTTGCCGCTCCCACCTTCTCAACGTCAGGAGAAATCCTCGTCCCATTATTTGCCGACCCGACTCTCAGATATCAGGTCGCCCGGGCTGCAGCGTGGTCGGGTTTTGACGGGAAATATCACCGATACTTCCTGACTCCCCTTTCCCTGCAAAAATCTGCCAGCCAGGGGCTCTCAGCTGTACAGCTGTTGGCTTTTCTGGAGAGCCATGGTGCCGTACCTCCGCCTTATCTAAAAAAAGCTGTGACTCATTGGGAGAAGAAAGAAAACGAAGCAGGTGTACAACAGGTATATTTGCTTCAGGTGAAAGATCCGGAAACCCTGGCCAAGCTGAAACAAAACAAATCTACCTCAGTCTTCCTTGGCAGACAACTTAATCCAACTTCTGTTCTTATCAGGAAACCGGATCTGAAAAAACTTTACAGCGCCGCAATCAGGTCAGGGATTTTGCTCAACATTCCATCAGAAGACTGAGAAACCGGAAGGCATCCAGACCGATAAAAGTATGTGACAGAAGTCTTGTCTCCTGTTTTAATTCTTTTCAGGATTAATACCATGAGCTGCAAATGCGCCCTGGATCGCACTCTCCAACTCCTCAAAAGTCACGGGTTTGAATACAAATCCATCTGCCCCCAGACTCATTGCTTCATCTACCTGCACATCTGTTGACTCTGCTGAAAGCATGACTACAGGGATATTCTTGAAGTCAGGCTGCCGGCGTACGAATTCAAGAAAATCGATGCCTGTCACTTCCGGCATCATGATATCCAGAAGGATCAAATCAGGAACAGTCCCCCCCAATAGATGTTTCGCCGCACTGCGGGCATTGTTATGGAACTCTACAGAGAACCCCATCATAGACAGCATGAGTTTGACAGCATGCTGCATATCCAGGTCATCTTCAACTACCCAAACTGAGTACATAGAAATCTCCGACGAAAGATTATAGATAGTTCCTGATGGTTTTTGCAAGTCCTGGGCTGATACCTTCCACGGCGGCGATTTCGGACTCATCAGCTTTTTTAATAGACTTTAAATCTCCGAATGCCTTTAATAAAGCCTTCTTTCTCTTGGGGCCAATTCCAGGAACCTCATCCAGCTTCGATTTTGAAACCTGTTTCCGCCTGCGAGTACGGTGATAATTGATCGCAAAACGGTGTGCCTCATCCCTGATCCTCTGCACCAGGTATAAAGCCTGTGATTGACGCGGCAGGATCACGGGATCCTTTTTATTCGATAAGAACAGCTCCTCATGCTGCTTTGCGAGGCCTGCAAGAGGAATTTTATTTTCCAGTTCGAACTTTTTAAGTATTTCCAGTGCACTGTTTAGCTGGCCTTTTCCACCGTCTACAATCAGCAAATCTGGCAGCATTCCAAAACCCTTGTCCAGTTTGCCGCCAGGGCTGGCTGCATTTTCCACAGCAAGCTTCCAGCGGTTGAACCTGCGTTGAAGCACTTCAGCCATACTAGCAAAATCGTCCTGACCTTCTACACTCTTGATAGAAAAATGGCGGTACGCTTTTTTGTTTGCCACACCTCTTTCAAAAACCACCATCGATCCGGCTGCGGCCGTTCCCTGAAGATTCGAAATATCATAACACTCGATACGGACGGGCGGCTCATCCAGCCCCAGTGCCTGCTGAAGTTCAGCCAGCGCCTGAACATGTTTCTGGTGATCGGCTTCCCATCTTGCCTTCAAGGAGGCAAGAATTTCAGCTGCGTTCTCGGCCGCCATAGCCACCAATTCCTTTTTCACTCCCCGGCGCGGCACTTTGATTTCAACTTTGCCCCCTCGTTCCTGCCTCAGCCAGGCTTCAACAATATTCGCTTCTTCAATATCCACAGGAAGAAGCAGCCGCTGCGGAATTGTGGCTGCCTGCGTGTAAAACTGCTTGACAAACGCTTCCATTAATTCTTCATCCTCCGCTGTCTGAGCACCCTCAAGAATGAAGTATTCCCGGCCGATTAACTTGCCGGAGCGAATAAAGAACACCTGTACACAGGCTGAATCCTGATCCCGCGCAAAGGCAATAACATCGGAATCGATGCGTTCATGAGAAATAACACGTCGGCTTTCAACCACAAGTTCGATCGCTGCCAGCTGGTCTCGCAGCACAGCCGCTTTTTCAAACTCCATGGTTTCTGAAGCCTTTTTCATCTCCTCTGTCAACCGATTGACCAGAGAATCGGAATCACCCTGTAAAAAGCGGCAGAGATCCTTAATCATCCCCCGGTACTGGTCCTGATTTACACGTCCAATACATGGAGCAAGACACAGTTTGATATCGTAATAAAGGCACGCCCGTTGGTCTTCACCGGTAATCACCCTGTCACATGTGCGGTATGGAAATATTTTCCGCAGCATATCGAGAGTCTGATGCACTGCCCATGCACTTGTATACGGACCATAATATTTGCTGCCGTCCTTTGTCATCCTGCGCGTGACAGTCACTTTGGGGAACGGATCTGCCCAATGAATCTTGATATAGGGATACCTCTTGTCATCTTTAAGCCGGACATTGTATCTGGGGCGATAGCGTTTGATCAGGTTCATCTCCAGGATCAACGCTTCCAATTCAGTGCCAACTACAATCCATTCCAGGTTTTTAATCCTGGAAACCAGCTCCGTCACTCTGGCTGAATGGCTGGCTGAAGGCTGGAAATACGATCGAACCCTGTTGCGAAGATTGATGGCTTTCCCGATATAGAGAACCTCCCCTGCGCCATCTTTCATCAAGTAACAACCAGGCTTCGCCGGTATCCCATGAAGAAGGACTTTAATCGTCTCTGAAATCGCCATGCCCCGATTTTATCACAGCCAGTTTCTCTCCTGATTAGTGCTATAATCCCAGCATGCGAAAATACTTGATCCTTCTACTCCTTGCATTTGTCCTCACCCTTTCAGGCTGTGATATCGTCACCGGGTTAATCCAGACTCCTACACCAACACCTGAAGCAGTCACGACGGATACGCCTGTTCAGGTGGTGCAGAGTACGCCTACCCCGCGCTCTCCGGATGAATTGATTATCTGGGTAGATCCAATTTTTGCGCCTGACCCCGAGACCGCCGGAGGTAAGCTCTTTATCGAACGAATATCATCATTTGAGGATGTGCATCCCGGTATTTCAGTGGATGTACGTATCAAGGATCGCAGCGGCTCTTCAGGGCTTCTTGAAACACTTTCGAATGTCGGCAGCGCAGCGCCAAACCTCAAACCCGATCTCATCACGCTCAACCCGGAACTGCTCCGTATGGCATACATTCGCGGCTTGATCTACACACTGGACGGCCTTTACGAAGCACCGTCTTCTCCTGATTGGTATTACTATGCAGTTGAATCTGCAACCATTGAAGAATCTCTTTTATCCATCCCCATTGGTGCAGAAGCGCAGGCTTTTGTATACCGCCGTGATCGCTACACAACCGTTCCCAATGATTGGCCAGAAATACTGGATGGTGCAGCTCCCTTGCTGTTTCCAGCTGCAGATCCGGAAGCCGTTTTTCCTATAGCAATGTATCAGGCAGCAGGTGGTGAATTTCTAACGGAAGACAACACCACACAAATCAATGAAGGTACCCTGACAGATATCCTTTCACTTTTTTCAAGCGCTCGTTCTGCTGGTTTGCTGCCAGCCTCGATTTTGGAATCCACCTCAAGCGCAGAAACATGGTCAGCATTCCATGAAGGGAGAGCAGGAATTGCCCTTGCACCTCTCACCGCATTCATGCACGAACGCAATCCGGAAACCGAAGTGATGATCCCCATACCTGTTGCCAGCACCACCAGCCTGACAATAGCAGAAACCTGGGGTTGGGCTTTAGCGACTGAAGACAACCCCAGGCAGGCGCTTGTTCTTGAACTCCTGGAATGGCTTACAGACCCGGAATTTGTCGGGCCATGGACGGAAGCAGCAGGGCTGCTGCCGTCTTCCCGGATGGCTTTGGATACCTGGTCTGACAGCAGCAACATCTCCCTTGCAACACTGCTTGTTCCATCCGCTCGTGCCATTCCGGATCCGGAAATCCTTGAGCTGGTTGGACCGGTTTTTCAACCTGCCGTCCAGGCAGTGGTGGAAGGCTCAAAGCCTGCCGATCTGGCAGCCCAGGATGCGGCACTCGAATTGAGCTCTCCCTGACCTGTAGATACTGTCTGATGAGAAACATCTGCACGTACAGCTGTGAAGCTGCCCGAAGTTCAAGGTTTTCTCGTCTTTCTCAGCATCTTCCTTTCAGCGTCATTACTGCCATGTGTATATTAAGAATAGCAGGACATCCCCTGATGCCAGGCAGACGCCTGTCGCCATCAACCAGTGTTCTCAGCGCTTGATTCAACACAATCAGTATCGTGATCATGCTCGTTATTTCCAAGGGCGAAATCTGTGTAATCAGTTTCGCAATTGCAGCAGCGATTACGTATTTTGCATGTTCAGCACTTCAAGGATCCAAGTTGACCAGATTTTCGACAGTTGTTACAATCTTCGTTGCATCCCCTGGAAATGAGGAAACTATGCCAATACATTTTGGAACCGATGGCTGGCGAGGTGTTATTTCAGACAGCTTTACTTTCTACAACCTTCGCCAGGTCACCCAGGCAGTCGCAGACGCTGTCGCCTCTGAAAGCTGGTTGAACAGCTCGTACCAGGGGCCTCCTCCAGATCCGAATCGGATGGTTGTCGGGTTTGATACCCGCTTTCTCTCAGACCGGTTCGCTATGGAGGCGTCTCGTGTACTTGCTGCGAATGGCTATAAAGTTTATCTGGCCAACGCCGACACACCTACCCCTACAATCTCCTATGCTGTTCGGCATCTCGGTGCAATCGCTGGATTAATGATTACCGCCTCGCACAATCCGCCTCGCTACAACGGTTTGAAGTTAAAAGCAGCATACGGAGGCGCTGCTGTGCCAGAACAATGCCGCCGAGTCGAAGTCTATCTGAACGACAACGAAGCCCGAGGCCGCGGTCCAAACCTGATGGATTATGAAACAGCCCGCTCAAACAATATGATTGAGCGATTCAACCCCACAACTGCCTACTACGACCATCTTCGATCCCTGATCGATATGGATGCAATTTCAAACAATCCCCAACATGTTGTAGTAGATTCCATGTTCGGCTCAGGCCGGGGAGAGATCCGCAGCATTCTTCAGGGAACAGGCTGTGAAGTGTTTGAAATACGGAACGAAATGAATCCCGGCTTTGGCGGAATCCACCCTGAACCGATAGGGAAATACCTTGGATCGCTTGCTGGCGCGATTGCCGCCGGCCACGGACAGATCGGCCTTGCCACTGATGGTGATGCCGACCGCCTTGGTGCCATGGACGGTCGCGGTCAGTTTGTTGATCCACACCGGATCATTGCTCTTGCCCTGAAATACCTTGTCGAAAACCGCGGTCTTACCGGAAAAGTTGTCAAGACTGTTTCCACTACCCGAATGGTCAACCGGCTTGCAGAAAAATACGGCCTGGAAGTGGTCGAAACGCCTGTAGGATTCAATCACATCGCCGATTTAATGCTAACAGACCAGGTGTTGATAGGCGGCGAAGAATCCGGTGGTATCTCCTTCCTGGGCCATATCCCTGAGGGCGATGGAGTTCTGATGGGGCTGCTTTTGATAGAAATGGTATCGGTCTTGAATACACCGCTCAATGAACTTGTAGACGATCTGCTTAAAGAAGTAGGGCCATCTTTTTATGCACGCAATGATCTGCGCCTGACCAGGCCAATCTCTAAATCAGTCATGTCTTCACGACTGCAGGAAAGTCCTCCCACCTCTATTGGTGGAGCAAAGGTTTCAGAAGTCAGCGCGCTTGATGGGGTCAAATACATCCTGGATGATGATTCCTGGCTGCTGATTCGGCCTTCGGGAACAGAACCGGTGCTGCGTGTGTACGCAGAAGCACGTGATCAGGAGCTTCTTGATGCAATGATGTCCTTTGGAGAACAAATTGCAGCGGAAGTTAGTTGAGGATTTTTTCAATCCAGGAAATATGCAGGAAATTTAGAGAGCATTCCCCCTGATAGAAATATCTGCCCCTCTCCTGCACTTATTGAGGCACAGGCGGGGCAGTTTTTTTCAACCTCTCCTGCGGTTTTCAGGCAAAGAGCACACTTGACAGCTTTAATCGGGCCGCCGGAAAAGCTTGCGATCAGGATGCTGCACGGCTCAATAGTTTGTATCCCCTGCCGCGCAAGGTAACGAGATAGCGCGGATTCGAGGGATCCGACTCTATCTTGCTGCGCAGCCTGCTGACAAGTTTTTCAACCCTGGCATCATCGACATCGCCAAGATATGCCTCACCCCATACTGCTGTCACGATGCGATACTTATCCGTCACCTTGTCCATACGCTCGTAGAGCAGACTGAGGAGCTTGAATTCAAGTTCAGTAAGTACGGGAATCCTGATGCCATCCACCCAAACATCTCCGGAATCAGTATCCAGGTAAACACCTTCATCAGCTATATCAGGGCGCCTGCCTCTTCGGGCGATAAAATCCTCAAAGACAGGAGAAAAAATGTGTCCATCATGAATCATGCCGATTCTTTCCAGGGCTGACATCTGAGATTTGGGCAGTCCGGCTTCCTGTTCAAGAACAAATGAAGTTAATGCTTCTGCCTCAGTTTCGGTAAGCTGATTCCATATCTTGAGGCATTCTGCTCTTGGCTGCGGCTCCCTGGCCACAAACTGGAAAAGATCATCCTTCCGTTCGTGGCTGGAACATCCAAGCACCTGGGCTGTTGCATAGACAAGCCCTGGATGTCCTCCGCCAAAATCCTTGCACAGCTTTTTGCGCTTTTCATCCAGGAAAGGCAGCCCCAGATCATCCAGCAGCACATCCATCTCATTATCCCGGAGAGCAGGAAGTGGATAGGTTGAATGGACTACAAGCTCTGCAAACTCATCGGCAAACTCACGGCCTCGTAACACAGTCAACGCACGAATGGTTGCAGTAACCAATACAAGACGGTCAGAGAAACGATCATACAATGCACGCAAGTTCAGCAGAGCACGATCGTCCAGTGCGGCGTAGATTTCATCAAACTCGTCGAGCAGAAGGCAAATGTCCCGGTCAAAATCCTCACACAGATCAGTCAGTGCAAGATTAAATGACAGGGAGGCAGAAAACGCATTGGCAGCCTCGGTAATCGATTGGTGGTAGTCTCTGAGGGAATTGGCCAAAGGCTCCTGCAGTTCCTCTCCAATCCTCTCCAGGATCGAACGAATCACAACCTCGTAAAAAGCCTGCGCAGAGATGGCAACAGCTCGATTACAGTCCACGTATACAGTCACACCTTCACGGCCGCGAATCTTCTGACAGTGTTCAACAGCAAGAGGGCTGGCGAGGAAACGCATCAGGGCAGATTTTCCACTGTTGCTTAACCCAATCAGCGATACACACTGCCCATCTTTTATGTGTGAAAAAATTTGTTCAGCCAATTCTGGAAATGGTATCAGGATATCTTTCATGCTTCTCTCAATTAACTCATCAGGGTCAACAAATTGTTGGCCCTGTTTTTTATTAAACCAGTTTATCAAAACTTTCCTTCTTTCACGAGAGAGAACGCCTTCGAACCTGCCGGGTAATTATTACAATCAGCACAAAGACCAGGGCAAGCAGCGCAAGCTGCGGTGCAGATACGGAGTCTGCAAAGCCAGTATCCGGGAGCTCTGTCGACGATTGGGTTGGAGTCTCTGTGCCCGCCTGAGCAGCTGCCAGCGCAGTCCCTGTTTCCCAGGCCATAGCTGTATACGTCGCCGCAGTTCCGAAGGGCGTTACTTCCTCTGTTTGAGTAGCCTGGACGATAACGGGTGTGTTCGTCCTGGTCGCAGTGAGAGAAGGGGTAAAAGTTGCTTCTTCTGTCGGAGGGCCCAGGGTCTCGGTGGGTGTGGCAGCGTCGGCTGTTTGCTGCAGTGCTACCTCTGTATTTTCCAGGTTGGCTGCTGCAATTTCAGTTGCCTGCTCCATTTCCTGCGCTGCTCGTTGGCGAGGCGCCCAGAACAATAGATAGCCAGCCAGGCAGGCGATACTAAGGAGTAATACTGCACCCATACCTACCGCAACAATAACAAATGTCCGGTTCGATTGTGGTTCTGGTGCAACTTCTTCTATATCAAAGTCCTCTGCCATGACCTCTTCTCCCTTCAGAGCTTACAAAAAATCCGGTAAGTCTCCATCCAGTTCTCAAGGAAGTGTTCGCTGAAAAGTAAAAACCATTACAGTTTTAAAACAATTACTGCAGCACTTCCAGGTTTGCTAATGGTACCGTCACAACTCCCGAATCGCCCAGATCTACCACTGCACTTGATGCTTTGATGCCGCTGGGATATGTCATTGCCTCTGGAAGTATCTCTCGTACCATACCTGCTTCCCCCGTATGCTCTGAGCGAAGAATCCGCACTCGCACACCGGGCTCAAGCAATACAATTTCATCAGGAATATCAACATGTGACGTCGCCGGCAGTGGTATAACAATTTCAGGACGGCTTATCGAATAAGGATCGTTTGAATGTGCAATAACAGCTGCCTCTCGACCAATATTTCCACTCAATAAATCAAAAGCCGGAGCATTAATTCCTTTTACACCAAACCCATCTGTCAATACCACAGGATAGGCTAATTTGCGGACAAACGGGATAAGACTGGCATGCATACTCCCCAGAATTAAGCCTCGGATGGAAAGTTCTGCTGCCTGGCGGAGGGGTTCCTCTCCCTCACACACACCTGCTACCAGGATCGCCCCGCGAAGGTTAATATCCAACCGGCTGGTTGTCATCGCATCACCCGGACCTTCTCCAACAAGCCGCATGACACCAAAGTCCTGGCCAAAATTGCCCCACGTTCCCTGGATCAGTGTTCCGACGGTTTCAAGGATTACTCCCTGAATACCGTCAGTCTCCACGACCGTTCCTGGAAAACCGGCACGCATGCGGAAAAGGTCCCCGGTTTGCTCAAAAAGGATCCTGCCATCACTCAGTGTGACAATGCGGCCGTTGCCCGGAGCACGAATCGCCCTCCGACTCAGCCCTTCACGCTGTGCCAGAACATCACCTTCCTCTACCCAGGTATTCCTTTCCTTTACCATGTACCGGCTTACCTGATCAGAGTCCACACCTAGACCGCGTGCGGCATCCAGGAAAATGTATTCCGGATCACCTTCACATTCCGCCACCACATCTCGTCCCTGTACCTTCTGGGTTAACCGGACCAGTACAGTACCGGGACGCGGTAAATTCAGCTCCCGTCGAATGACGGTAAGCGGAGACACATGCGTTAGAGGGGGAAGGTAAGTGTTATACATCTCTCAATCTTTATTCTGTTGCAAGAGCAGTGCCATTTCCCATGTTTACGCCAGCCTTTTCCAGCCAGGCCTGGTTCAGAGCTCTGCATGTCGGTAAATCTTTCGGCATCTTCAAAGGGCGTCCGCGCAAATCTATCACAATCCCAAGGATACTACCCTGAACCTGTACAATACCGGCTTTACCGGCACCGCCAAATCCCAGATCCAAACTGCGATCGGGACGCAGAACCAGGTTTCCTTCCATTCCCGGCTTGAAGGGGAACACTTCCAGATCACCCCCGCTGATTGCTGTCTCGAGTATGTGTCCCCCATCCACAGAATCCAGCCTGATATGAAGTGTCGACCGTTGTGAACTGCTGGGCGGAACCGGAGCCACGATCGTAGCAAGTCTCGGCAGCGAGCTGGACCCAAGAATCTGAACAGTACCAACCGGCAGTACTTCTGCCATCATCCCCAGAGAGGCTGTAAGACTGTATGGGTCCATCACCAGTGTAGATATGCCCGTTGGCTGCAGCCCATCCAGAATAGTCAGAAGCGTAAGGCCGGGATTGGGTGTTCGTGATAGTGCCGCTCCGCCGGTCAATATCAATTCCTTTGCAGACAGCACACCATGTTTTAAAACGCCAATTCCATCCGGCCAATCCTTGCATGCCTTCATCATGGCATGGTGAATTATTTCTCTTGCCAGGGCAAGTTCCAGGAATAACTCTGTAGAATTAACAGGAATACTGGCCGGGTACAGGGCTTTATTCTGCAGGTAATTCCTCAGATCTTCAGGATCAAATTCAAAGGGAAGCCAGCGTAATACCTGATCAATCTCAATAAACTCTTCGAGCTTTGCCAGCGGTTCTCCCAGGCCAAGATCAGGGCGCACATGCAGGTTGAAGTCTGCAGGTGTACCTTCAGCCATTGTTACCTGATGTGCCCCAAGGTCTACACCCAGAACACCAGCATCAGAATCCACCACAGCACTCAGGTATCGGATCACTCTGGCGAAAGCCTCCGTTGAAGGCAGAAGGTGCCCGCCTGCCCACTGCTTGAGCTCTTCATAACCATTGATGAGCTGATAACGTGTTGAAGCGATTGCTTCGGCAATTCTGATTCGAGTGGCTGTCAGATCTTCCTTCTCGATACCCGGGCGCACATTTGAAGCCAATATAACCTGTGTACGTTCTACCATTCGATCGACAATTGTTGATCCAAGATGACGATTTCCACAGAAGATCATGATTGGACGCTTCTCCTGCGGGAGCCGCTCTACAGCCATTCCGATCAGATCGATCAATTCCAGAAGCGGGCCGCTGGCACCTCCATCTGTTCCCCCGGCAACCATGATAATGTCCGCATCGGAGTCAACAATCCACTGAATACGTTCATGATCCTGTCTACGATCCGATAGATGGATAACGCCTGCTATCTCCATCATCATGGAGGATGCAAGCCTCTGCAGGCTGGCTACCGAAACACCAGGCATCAATCCTACGAGAAGTGCACGCACTAACGGACCTGCAGAAGTAGTCCCCACACACAGGTCTATGCCAGTTCCGAATCCTGTAGTCGGCATTATAAGGTTTTCCGATTCATCCAGAAGTTTCCTGCCGGTAATAGCCTGAACCCTTTCAATGGCAACCCGTACTCCCTCTCCAAAGTCCAGGAGTGGGTAACGGTCTGTTGACGGCACCCGTCCACTGGCCAGAAGCCGGAATTTCCCATCCACAACATCGAACAGGCTCGCTCTGGTATTAATACTGCCTACGTCAATGGCAAGCAGTGTTTCTGCGTTAGAAATCGAAGGCATAAGCTACCTATGATGTAAAAACGAATTGAAAAACAACATCGACTAGAAACCGGATTCGTTCTGCCAGCACTACTATCGAAGCCAGCAGGACGCCTGCATAGATCACACCAAACGTGATCGCTATGAATCCGGATCCCACCTTACTGATCACCTGAATTATTTTCGTCCGTTCGCCTGTGATTGCATTTTGCTTACGGATGCTGAATTGAAAATAGACCAGTGTTGATATGGTTCCCACAATAACAATAATTACATTCAGCAGTCGTTCAAAGCCCTGTTCACCTGTAACCGGGTTCACATGGGCAGGGTTCAGATTGACAAAGGAAGCACCAACCTGGGAAAGCAATGTACCTTTTAACGAGCCTCCAATAATAACCGCCGCTCCTACGCCCGTCATAATAGCCAGTGGAATTGTCCCCAATCTGCCATATGTTGGAGAACCTTTCAACAGAAGAAGGAAAGACAATACAAGCGGGATCAAGGCCAGTATCAACTGAATGATCCAATCAATACCAGCAAGTCCTACCCTGCCGTCAATCACTGCAAACAGTGGCTCGAGCAAATCTGGCTGGAGGACATAATGCCACGCTGCTGCACCGGCATATCCGGCAGCAACACCAATAAAAATATGCGAGGCAATGCGGTACAGCGGGTTATCCCCGATCAGATAACTCAGGACCATAATCGTCAGAAGGGCTGCCAGCAGTGTGCCGGCGAGATCAATTGATTCAATACGTATCATGAGCCCTCATTCTCCGCTTTCTGCCTTAGCTCCTTGATCCAGTTGTACAAGCCTATCGCAGCTGCTCCTATCAGAGCAAGGAATACAACTGTTAACGTTGCATTGTACGGATTCCAGAGCAGTGCCGCTCCACCGGTACGCTGGAACCGCAAATCATATGCTGCTGCAGCAGGGACTCCCGCCAGCAGGCCATCTACCAGAGGGTCCCGGCCTTCATAATACGGTCGAACAGCCGGTTCCAATCCAGTGCTGACCACCATTACCAGCGGCGTGTCTCCCAACTGTGGCCCAGCCTGCTCGATCCACATGCGGGCACGGTCTGCGTCATTAACAACAACAGAAACCATTGAAAAGTCGGAAAGAGAGGATATACCGGATAAGAAAGGCACGTCCCAGACGGACCCTTCCAATTCGAGGGAATCCTCGGGAAGCATAAATCCTTCGAGCCCGGCAAGGGAAGGATTCCGGGTGAACTGCTGGATCCCGGCTGCGCCTCCACTCAGGTATCCGAGGTGCAGGTAATCTTCTCCACTCAGAGGGATAAAAGGCAAGTTTATATTCCGGATGACTCGGTCCACAAGAGCCGGACCGGTTACTTCTGTACTGACTGTGACTATCTGTACCTGTTTTCCCAGAAGATGATAGAACAGAGATCCCGCCACTGCTTCCATTTCAGCTGTATACCCTGGCTCGACATCATAAACAACAAGAGCAGGCGAGTCTTTGGGCAGCTCATCTACGGTGGCAAATAAGGACACCAGGTCCATTGGTTCCTGAACCGGCAGGGAAAAGGAAGGGAATCCCAGAAGAGAGGGTATCAAAGCAGCCATAATTACTACTGCACTAATAATCCAGTTCAGCCGTTTCTGGCTCCCGGTATGGCGTGGAATTGGTTTGAGTTCCTTTTCTTCATCAGCCAGAAGTTTCGAAAGGAGATCGGCGCGTTCATATTCGACATCGGAAATATTCAACACACTGGGGCCTGAACTGATCTTGTGCAGTCCTGCAACAACAGGTTCAGCTGACAGGGCTCCGGAAATACCTGCAAGCGGCCCCGCTGTTTCCATTGCCTCTGCCTCCAGACCCTCTTGAGTTGAGTCTCCAATGCCTCCTTCTACTGGACGCATGGCCTCCAGCCACGCCGGCAGTGTTGCTCGGGCAAGATCGATACGATCTTTCGCTGCTGGTTCCGGTTTTTCACCTCCGGGCTTGACACCCTCAAGCCAACCGGAGTCTCTCTGCTCAGACAGGTCGAAGTCTTCAGCAGGACTTTCTTCAACCGAAACCGAACCCGGAATGAACGCTGGTGCACTTGGCGGACTTATCGGTTCCTCAGGAAGATCTTCCAGCCATACGGGTTTACTGTCAGATATGTCTTTAGTAAGCAGCCCCTTTGCGCCTGAAGCCTGGTCCAGTTCGTGCTTTTCTTCTTCGCTGATGCGTTCAGGCAGCCAGGTCTCACCCTCCCCTTCTACCTGTCCTTCCGTAATACCTGATACATCACCCTCCTCCATCTCATCCAGTGGACTGAGGAAAGCCGTTTGACCGCTCTGGCGCTGGCGAATCTGGGATAGCCAGTCTGGCATCTCTGCCGACTCGATATCCTGCCCCTGGAGGATTTCCTCATCAAGGGCGGCTTCATCATCTTCTTCCGGAAGCTCATCGAGCCAATCATCTCGCTCCCCAGGCATGGGCTCTTCCGCCAGGGAGAACGGGCGAAGGCTTTCCGGGCTTGAAAGCGAGAAAGAAATCGCATCTTCTTCTCCTGATTCTGCTTCCTGTTCTTCAGAGAGGTCTGCCATCCATTCAGGAACATCAGGAGATTCAAAGGAAAAATCAAATTCTTCAGGTTTATCTTCCTTTTCAGGTAATTCAGGTTCTACCGGTAGCGTTGAGGAAAGAGAACCAGAGAGAAAATCTTCTGGCAGTTCATCAGGCAGCCCGAGAGAGAGATCGTCCAGCCATGGAGCAGTTAATGATTCCTCTTCCATTTCAGGAGACAGATCAACTTCATCAATGATCCCTTCTGATTCAGGCTCAAGCTCCAGTTCCTTGCTGATTTCTTCTCCAGAGATATCTCCAAGGTCTTCCTCAGGCTCCAGAGAAAGCATTGTTGTCTCTTTTGTCTGGCGCGCATGGACCTGGGTAAGCCATTCAGGAATAGCAGCTGAATCCAGGTCTCCTGTTCCTTCCGGAACAACATCTTCCACAGGTTCTTCTTCAATCGGCTCAACCCAGGAAGGTTCATCAATCCCGGCTTCCCCCAATTCATCAAACAGTGGTTTGCCGGGTTCATACTCTTTCAGTTCGAGATTGGCAAGCGGGTCATATTCAGTAAGTTCGAGATTAGCAAGTGGTTCTTCCTCCTCCTGCTCAATCTTTGTGAAGTCGATCTCTGGCTCTTCATCCTCAAGAATTTCAGTTCCTTCCTCGCCCAGGCGGCCAGTTTCAGCCTCCTGACTCGATCTTGCTTCCTGAAGCCATGAAGGCAGATTCGCATCAGCAAGAGAAAAATCAACCTCCTCTTCCTCAAATACTGAATCTTGCAGGGGTTGTTCTATCCAGGCATCCTCTTCAGACAGATCATCCTTCAGATCAAATTCCTGGTCCAGGATTTCTTCTTCGCTGATGGATTCAATGGATCCTGCAATTGCAGATTCAAGTTCTGCTTCTACATTTACTCTGGTTTCATCAATAATATTTTGCAGCCAGCGAGGCGTTACCGCCTTCTCTCCAGGTGGAACTTCTTCATCCCGAGATGTTCCTGCTTCAAAGTCTCCCTGCGGGAAAGCCCCCTCTTCAGAAATGCCCAGAGCAAAATCATCCGATGAGACAATTTTTTCTTCAGGAAGGCCTGATATAAAATCTTCCGGGTTTACAATCTCTTCCCTTGGAAGGCCGATATCGAATTCATCGGATGAAACAAGCTCTTCCCGCGGAAGCGCGAATTCTGAAATATCCTGTGGTACGGCTGGTTGTTCCGCCGCAGGTTTTGGAGGGTGTCTGGGTGCTGCAAACCACTCAGGAAGATCTTCTGCTTCGGCTCCATCTTCCATCAGATCTTCGAGTTTTTTCCTTGCCTGTTCCTCATCCTCAAGCAGCGTTTCTGTATCCCTGTCAAAAGCTTCTTTGAGCCAGTCTGGTGTTTCCGCTTCTCCCTCGACAGGACGCAGCTGATCAAAAGCCTCAAATGCATCCATCGCTTCTACACCAGTATCAGAACCGCGTTCAAGTTCCATTTCCCGGAAGCCTGGAGGCAGATCGGCTTTTGCCCCATCGCTTACACTATCTTCGGAAGGCAAGGAAATATCCACATCTTCCCGCTCATCCTCTTCCTCATCAAAAGCACTCAACCACTCAGGCACCTGCTCTTCAGACAAGTCTGGCAGTTTCATATCCCAGAGCTCTTCTTCCGACAAGGCAGAACGGTCGTCCTCTTCATTCTTGTTGGCCAGCCATTCCGGAAGATGGGCTGATTCACCTGAAACCTGTGTATCACCCAACTCTGTGAAACGATCGGCTTCCTGCTGAATTGCTGGCCCTGCTGCTTCTTCCTCACCTAACCCGCTGAGCCAATCCGGCACATCGCCCGGCTCAGCCGCTGCAGGCTCTTCCATCCACGCAGACAGCCCTTCCGGGGCTGACTCTCCGGCTGGTGCTGCTTCTTCCTCACCTAATCCGCTGAGCCAATCCGGTACCTCGCCCGGCCCAGCCGCTGCAGGCTCTTCCATCCACGCAGACAGCCCTTCCGGGGCTGACTCCCCGGCTGGTGCTGCTTCTTCCTCACCTAATCCACTGAGCCAATCCGGTGCTTCACCCGGTTCTGCCCCTGCAGATATCTCTTCCTGCTCAGACAGCCCACCCGGGGCAGATTGTTCTGCAGAAATCAATTCGTCATCTTCCTTCAACCCGCTCAACCAATCCGGCGCACTATCAGGTTCGACAGCTGGGGGTTCCTGCGGCAGGAGTTCCTTATCAGGTGTGCTGAGTGGTTCCTCGAGTGCAGACCAATCCGGCAAATCAATAGATTCTGGTTCGCCAGATGATTCCGGGACCGCTTCTGGTTCCGGGGTTTCAGACAGAACATCTTCCTCAGGCGGTTTTCCAAGCCTGGAAGTTTCAATAGTATGAATATCTCTTTCATCCGGGGTTTCAGGTACTACCCCTGAACGGAAGCGGGACAGCCAATCGGTATCCGGTTCGTCCAGTGTATCGTTTTCTTCAGAAGTGTCGGCTTCTTCGAGTTGATCCAGATTGATATCTCCACCAAGGAGGTTTGAGCGGAAAGTATCCATCCAGGGATCATCGTCTGAAACAGCTTCCCGGGCAGCATCCGGAGAACCGGATACCTGATCTGCCGCTGACAGGTCATCCTGTACGGCTTCAGAGCGAAACCGTTCCAACCAGGCATCTTCATCATCATCAGGGATTTGTTCAACCCCTGTATCATCCGCCGTTGATTCCAGTTCTCCAGAAACCGAGCCTTGAAGGAACTGCTCCCGGTCTATTTCCAATGGCTGCGAAGAAAGAGATGAGAGACCACCTTCTGCAGCAGGATCTTGATCTGCCGGGCCGACAAATAAGGGTTTAAGCCGCGCGCCGCAGTGCTGACATTCATCAGCCTCTGGAGGATTGGATTTGCTGCACATTGGACAGCGATTTTCAGACATGCTTATTCACCATACGGCCTGTCAACGGCGAGCAGTACACGGAGACCTGTCGCTACAGCGCCCAGTGCCACACCTATCAGGATTCCCCTGCTTCCCGCTACTGCCCAGATCTGAGTCAACCACACTTTTACATAACCCAATAACAAGGCGATGCCACCATCACCGCTTACTACCCAGGAGCTTGAACCAATAAGAACGAGAATCGCGGCTCCAAGAAACAGATAATCTGTAACGCCGCGTTTTTGAATAACCAATTTGATACCAGCCATCACAAGGGCAATTGCCAGCAAGGCGACAAGGCTTGCTTCTATCGGCAGTTGGATATACTCAAAAAACAAGATGACTACACGATAATCCGGGCCAAACAGCATACCCAGGATAAACGTTGCAAGGAAGAAAACAATCACAAGACTGCTGTATGCCCAGCCCCGGTCAAGTTCCACCACTCGTTTCCAGTGGACTGTCCAGACCAGATTGAAGAGACCGAGGAATAACGCGACGGCTGCCAGGATCATTGAATATCGAAGCAGAATTTCACGAACAGCCAGAACAGAGGGATTATTGAAAAAATAACCCAGCAGAACAAGAATTCCGGCAGAGATTGCTGCTGCTGCCCAGGTCACACGCGCTCCGACTCTCACCACTGCCCCCCTATCGTTACCAGCACTGTGCCGAGAAGGACAGCCAGGATCAACAACCAGCGGATAATATCTTCAGCCTTCAGCGATGCCCGGTGCATGGGGTTCACATGCAGATATGCTCCACCAGCAAACACTTCTTCCCCAATCAAGGCTTCATCACTGATTGCATACATCAACGCCTGAATTTGCAGGTCATCGGTACCAGCAATTACAAACATATCTCTCTGCTCGGCAAATGCAGTTGCCAATCCTCCTTCTGTTCCAAAAGAACCATTGAGGATATGAACAGAGATTTCCTCGTCATTTAAAAAGGAAGGAATTGAAGAAACGTAGGAAAAAGGAGTAGCTCCAAGCATCCGGGCTGCACTGTTTTCATAACGGCCTGCTGCCCTCACACGTGCATAAGAACGTTTCATTGTATCCTGTGCCAGAATCATGAGTGAACCATCAGCTGTAGTAACCACTGTTGGACGATCACTGATTGCTGCAGCGGAGACAATCTTCTCAAGGATAGACAAACCGACCAGGGAAGGTGCAAATTGTCGACCATCTATCGACGCCGTTCCCAGTGAAAGGTGAATGCGTTCCCCGGTCTCTACAGATTGCTCAATAGCCGAGCCAAGCTGTTCAAACGAGCGGATCGAACGGAAATGTGCTGGCCATCGCCGGCGCATTACCGTAAAAAAGATCATCAGCCCTAGAAAGAGCAGCAGCAGAACCAGTCCTACTGCATTTTGGCTGCTCATTGATATCGATCCTCCTCACGCAGATCAGAAATAAAATATTGTATCTGCTCCGGATCCTCAAACAGAGTCCCTAGTTCCTGGGCACTGAATCGTGTACTATGGAACAACGGATCCATTATATACATCACCTGCGCCAGCAGCGGTGTAAACGGCCTGGCGGCATCAAGCAGATCAGCTGCATAGCTTGACAGACCTCGTTCATGAAACCAGGTCAGCAGCCGCTCCCGAGGGTTGCCGGACATATTTCCTGCGCGCAGTATAGCACATCCATTCTATCGCGGCGAACGCGATACCACTTCCCTAACCGGCTCACAGTCGATTCAACCTGATTGTATCGGTGTGCTGAAAGCCGGTCAAGCCGCGATTCTTATGGTGCAAGAGGCATGCCTGATACCTCACCAGGGCCGCCATCCACAAAAACGGCTCCTCATGTCTCCCCTGCCTGTTTCTCGCAATTCCAGCAAACTTCACATTTAAGAGCTGATTGCATTTCCTTTAGAAAGCTACCGCATGGGCTCTGTTTGCAGCGGACACGATTTCAGCTATAATATGGAACAGGTGTTCGAGGGATAAAAATGGGTCTCGATCTGAACCAGTTAATTCCACATATCCGTCAAATGAGTAAAGCGGTTCTCGATCGTTCCCGCAGCATCGATGCCCGTATTCCTGAACTGCTGGCTGCCCTCCAGGGCGGTATACCTGACCCGGATATCCTGCAGGCCAAAATAGCGCGGGCAGGAAAGAACTGGGGCGGGGCTCTTCCTTCCAATGAACCTGTTCAAGAGTTTATTCCTCCGCCGGCAATACCTGAATCCTACACAACACTCGGTTCAGATGGATCACAGATCTACCCTGACCGGCACAGTGTCGCCCTGTACTACCTGATCAATACCGGCAGCATCCGAATCCATTATGGAAGCGGTACTGTTCCCGAGGTCTATTCCAGACCCAGGATTTTTTACCATGAGGAGAACCTCTATCCGGATAATGGCAGGCAGATCGACAGCGCCTTGATCAACGGGGAACGAGACGTGGCCGAGATGGAAGAATTAGCCCGCCTGGCAGAACTGGATGGAGATACCCCAACTCTGGCACTGCTCGACAACGGTCTGCTGCTGTGGATCGCGGCCCAATCTCCCAACAGCTCCAGGCATCTGGTCGACCAGATAGTCCAGCAATACCAACAGCAGATGCTCCGTTTGAAAAAATCCGGTGCAGGGCTTGCGGGCGTGATCGACCGTCCGCGCAGTCCCAACCTGGTACGCCTTCTTCAACTCCTCCAGCTTCCTGTTGAAGCGGTCAGTGCTGAGGCAATGTCCTCTCCTGAACTGCAGAGGCTTTCAGATCGTCTGCTGCTGCAAAACGCACTCCCTTCCGGACACCGTACCGCACGATTCATCCAGAGCTCGCCTCTGAATGAAGATTTTGCAAAAGCAGGGCTTCCGGTTGAATTCTTCTACCTGAACAGCGGCTTTGAAAAACAGATTCTGCGTGTGGAGGTCCCCGGCTGGGTTGCCGGCTCGCCTGAACTCCTCGATCTGGTGCATGGCGGGATACTGCAGCAGTGCCAATCAACCGGCGGGTTTCCCTACGTCCTTGCGCGAGCCCATGAACTCGCTGTTGTCACCCAATCTGAGAAGCAAGCATTGGAGGATTCCCTCGTACGCGAGCTTCTAAAACACGGTTTTCAGGGTAAGATATCACGCAAGCAGAAAACCAAGCAGTGGCTGGCTGGAAAGAAGAGCCACAGTATTTAATACAACGGAGGGCTTCCTTGGCTTCCTTATCCTATCTTGGCAAAGTAACACGCTGCAGTACCCGAGGTTTTGTTGGCGCTGTCCGGCTTCCTGAAGCAGAATTTCCCACATTCGGCACATTCTGCCAGGTGGAAGCCCAGCAAGGCCAGAGTACAGTTATCGGCGTGGTATACAACATCAGTATCGATGATGATGAATTCGCCCGGCAGATGGCAGCAGCGGACAATATACCTGCGGAGGAGCTGCTCGATAACCAGCAAAACCGACAGGTCCCGGTGGAATTTGCATGCCTGGCTGTTGGATACCAGCGTGATGGGCAATATATCTACAACCTGCCTCCGCAGCCCCCGCTTACCCTGGCTTCGATCCATACGCTTGATACAGAGGCGATGGTGGCGTTTACTGAGCAGCTGGATTTTATCCCGCTGGTTCTGAGCGCGGCATCCCTTCCGGCAGATCTTCTGCTGGCTGAGATACTGAACAATGCAGCAGCGGCTCGTGACGAATCACATCGCAGCGCTTACCTTGTGGAAGCAGGCAGGATCTGTGCCCGTTCGCTGGGCGGGGATCTTACGCGATTAAACCTTATCATCGACCGCATCCGTCAGTAGAAGCTGCAGTAATAAAAACCCGCAGCAGCTTGTCGCTTGAACAGGTCTTGCTGCATCAGTCTTATGGAGAACAGCGATCCTATGAGTGAGAAAAAATCTGCTTCCCCGCAAACCCCGGATCTGGATGCCTATTTCGGCCCCCGCCATGAAACCACTCCGCTGGGTGTTGTTGTAGGTGGCGCCCTCTCCAGCGGCATGAAAGTGCGGCTGGATTCCCGGCTTTCCATCGAACATCTCGCTATCGGACGGTATGTTGTGATTCAGGGCCGCAGCGGGCGAAAATTCTTCGGCATGATCACCGACGTCGCACTTGAAAGCACAAACCCCGAGCTTCTGAGCCACCCTCCAGCAGTCGGGGATACCTTTGCTGCAGAGATCTACTACGATGAAATCGCACTGGGCATGCTCCACATTTCCCCCATGCTGATGCTGGATGAAAACGAAAACGAGCCGCGCCCGATAAAAACCATCCCCGCTCACTTCTCCACAGCGCATGAAGCAACCGCCGAAGATGTTGCACGTGTGTTTGGCGAAGAAGATGAAGCACATTTCTACATCGGCACGCCGCTGGAAATGGAAAATGTACAGGTGAATCTTGACCTGCGCCGCTTCGTCGAGCGCTCTTCTGGCGTTTTTGGTAAAAGCGGGACAGGGAAATCATTCATAACCCGTACGATGCTCGCTGGTGTTATTAAATCGAACCTCGCCTCCACACTAATTTTCGATATGCACAATGACTACGGCTGGGCGGTCAAGGATGAAAACGGGCGCGAATACAAGGGCCTGCGACAGCTGTTTACCGGCGGACAGGTCAGCGTAGTCACGCTCGATCAGGAAACCTCAGCCGCTCGCGGCAGTAAAACCGATCGTCTTTTGCAGATAAGCTACGACCAGATCGAGCCGGAAGATGTGGAAATGCTTGCCGGAATCCTCAATCTCAGTGAAGTACAGATCGGCGCTCTCCACTTCCTGCACCGCAAGCTCGGCAAGGAGTGGGTACCCAAGCTGCTTGGACTGATCGATGCCGAGCAAGAATTCGAGGAGATGGTTGAGAGCAGCCACATTGTGATGGGTACACTGGGCGCAATCCGGCGCAAGTTCGAGCTGTTCCGCAGGCTAGGCTTCCTGGTCGATTCAACACGTGAGGACCTGGTAGACGACATCTTCCAGCGCCTGAATCAGGGCATCAGTGTGGTTCTCGAATTCGGCCGGTATGGTAACACGCTGGCAGCATACATGCTGGTGGCCAATTTCCTGACCCGTCGGCTTCACCAGCGCTATATCGCCCAGAAGAACAAGGCAGCCGGCGGAAAAGGAGATGAACCTCGCCCGCTGATGATTGTCATCGAGGAGGCACACAAGTTCCTTGACCCACAGGTTGCAGGCTTCACCATTTTCGGCACCATCGCCCGGGAACTGCGCAAGTACAATGTCACCCTGCTCATTGTCGATCAGCGGCCGAGCGGGATCGACGATGAAGTGATGAGCCAGATCGGCACCCGGATCACCTGCCTGCTCGATAATGAAGCGGATATCCGGGCCGTCTTTTCAGGCGTAAGCGGCTCCAGCGCACTGCGCGAAGTGCTCGCTCGCCTCGATACCCAGCAGCAGGCCCTGATCCTGGGGCATGCTGTCCCCATGCCTGTTGTGGTCCGCACACGCGACTACAACATGGATTTCTACCGCGCGCTTGGCTACGCCGATCCCGATACCGTCGAGGAACGAAGCCAGAAGGGGATTGACTCGTTGTATTAAGTCTCTGTCTTTCCTGGTAAACCAACGATTATGATTTATCTGCGCCTGTCGCTACTTGTCCATGGGTAATAGAGAAAAAACAATCTATATAGCAACCCAGATAATGTGGCAAGTATCGAATCCCATCCTTATTTCCACTCGAGAAATACTGACATGTAAAAAGTGAATCTCCCTAAGAAAAATCTTCATTCCTGAACTGAAACAACATCAGATGGAGAAGGCATAAAAGGAGAAGAAGAAAAACAGAACATTTGTGCTATAATACAGCTATGGATACACTGCTAAAACTCCAGCAGACTGCGCCGTTTTCATTCCTGGAAAAGATCGATAACGCACGCTCTCCTCTTCAGCAAACGGCCGGCGGCACCACACGCAGTGAATATGCAAGGCGCTTTGGCGAAAGGAACGAGGCAGTCACAACTGACTGCCGTGCCCTGCCGATCTACCACTCAGCACTGCCAAACGGCCGCCGTGCACCCCTCCTCAAGGCCATGATCACAACCACCTGCGAGAGGGGATGCCGCTACTGCCCATTCCACCCCTCCACAAACATTGCACGTATCCAGTTCACACCCGATGAGATGGCATCCGTATTCATGCAGCTGTACCAGAGCGGCCGTGTACACGGCCTGTTCCTGTCAAGCGGCTTAAAGAACGGCGGTGCCAATTCCCAGAACGCCATCATCGAAACAGCATATATCCTTCGTCACCGATTTGGATTCAAGGGCTATCTCCATTTGAAGATCATGCCGGGAGCAGAAATCGGCCAGGTCCATCAGGCCATGCGCCTCGCTGACCGTGTATCAGTCAATCTGGAAGCCCCCAACGCGCAGCGCCTCAAGGCGCTTGCACCGGCCAAACGGTTTCGCGAGGAACTTGTGCAGCCTCTGCAGTGGATCGAACAACTTCGCGCAGCTTCTTCCCCGCATACAAGCTATAACAACCGCTGGCCATCATCCTCCACCCAGTTCGTTGTTGGAGCTTCGGGTGAAAGCGACCTGGAAATCCTTCAAACCTCCCAGTTCCTGTTCACACACCAAAAGCTGGCCCGTGTGTATTACATGGCATTCACACCGCAGCCCGGCACCCCTTTTGAAAACCTGCCCCCTGAACGCCCCTCTCGCGAACACCACCTCTATCAGGCCTCAATTCTGCTCAAACACTACCAGTTCCATTACGAGGAACTACCCTTTGACGAAAACGGGAATCTGCCGGAAACAACCGATCCCAAACTTGCCCTTGCTCAAAAAACACTGGCTGATAACCCGGTTGAAATCAATCACGCGTCCCCGGAAAACCTGCTGCGAATCCCCGGAATCGGCCCAACGGGCGCCAGATCGATACTCAAGGCACGAAAGGTCAGAGCCCTCAAGGATCTCTCCCAACTCGTAAAACTCGGCATCCTTGCTGAACGCGCTGCGCCATTTATTCTGCTGGACGGGCAGCGGCCTTCCTATCAGATGCAGCTATTCTAGTGATTCGCTATTCACAGATTGTACAGGGCACATGCTTCCGACCGGAGAACTCAGGAAATCTTCTTAATAACAATCGGGGTGTATATTGCAAAGAAGACCAGTCCGCCTAATGACAGCCACCCCACCCAATCCCCCAACACTCCCTGTAAACTGTGAGTGGATGTAACAGGCACAAGAGCTGTAAGTGTTTTCTGTTCCGGCTCCAGTGAATATGTCAGAGCTACTATGCGCCCATATGGATCAATAATCGCAGAGTCATAGTTACGATCGACCTTCACCATGGCAGTTCTGTTTTCTACAGCCCGGAACACGACATGAGCGAAATGTTTATCTGCAATCCCCGGCCAATCTCCGGAGGGTACCGCAATCAGATCAGCGCCCTTGTTCGCGATCCTGCGGGCGGTATCGGTAAAGTCAAGGTCATAGCAGATAATCGAGCCGATAGTCCCGAGCGACGTCTCATACACCGGATACGTTCCCCTTGTCTTGCTCTGCTCATGTACAAAGACCACCGGGTGATCTTTTCCATACACACCAAGGAACTCACCCTGCGGGGACAGCACCGTCACCTCATTGCGGTACCCGACACCATATGGCAGTACAAGGTAAGCATCAGTGCTTGCTGCAAGGTCTTTGAGTTCAGTTGTATGTTCTTTCTGTGGGTCAAAGTTCAAAGCCCCCTCAGGCCAGACAACCATATCGGGATCCTGAACCACGGCTTTTTCTGTTTGTTTGACGAGGATGTCAAACAGATCATCATAGAGATCATGGTATCGATCCGCCTCAAGCCAGTTGGTGGATTTTTCTTCCTCTGTCCAGAGCATGCGGAAACCGGGCTGCACAGCCGTAACACGGACGGCATCCCCGGGTTCAGATTGAAACAGGATAAGGCTGCCCGCAGCCCAGGCCAGGCATCCAGCCCCAACCCCCAGAATCCATCGTCTTGCAAGTCTGGCTTCTACTGGTGAGTAATCCTGGTCGACTGTCCAGCGCCCATCGAACCATGACAAGCCAAATAACCCCAATGAATACCCGGCAAGCAGTGTAATCAGGCTCATTCCAAAAACGCCAAAAATGCTTACAGGCTGAAAAATCGACGGCGCTTTGTAGTATGCGTAGGCAATAAATCCCCATGTGCCCAACACCGGTATCAGACTCCGTATCATTTCGATCCCGACCCACCCAAATGCTCCGTTTAACACAAACCAGCGATACCCGGTCCTGTCGTGGAAGTGTCGGGTTTTACGATCCGCAGTGAAAACGAATAATCCGAATAGAAGCGGAAGAAGCTCCATATGCCAGGGTGCGCCCGGCAGCGTCAGAAATGCCGGCAAAATATAGAGCCCGACCAATCCCCCGATTGCTGTGGCTGATCCCAGACTGGACCAGCGTGCGGGAAGGATCCGGTATTGTGCGAGGATAAATGGTGGAAAACCAAGAATTGCCAGCGGCCACCAACCTCTTGGAGGCATGGATGCACTCAACAACAATGCACTCAGAATCGAGAGAAGAATACCCAGAACAATTCTGCTGGATTCTCTCCAATCCAAAATCTGTACCCCGGAGAACGGTTCGCTATGTGTGGTCATTGAATCTCCAATGAGCAACTTACCGGCCCTGATTCAACGGTGGAATGGAGATTCCCCCACCGTGTGTTTTGAAAATCGGATCTCCTTTTCCTGCATTCTTTATCTGTTTAAAATATCAGGTATTCCGGGTTGTTTGCGCCTTATCTTAGTACAAATACGTGCAGGCTGCTTATTATATAGTTCACTTACTGCACAGCATTTCCTCCGAATTCCCGGCTTTAAACCGGCATGGGCAAAGAAAAACTGCCCCGGATAGAAGGGGCAGTTGGATACGCATATTCGAGAACATGTACAGAACCAGCTGATTACGCTTCCTCAGAGGATGCGGTTCGCTCTTTACGACGCACGAGATAATTCTCAACATGGAACAATCTATCCTCTGTCGATCGCCGAACTACCTGCAGCATTTCTTCCATTGAGGATACTTCTTCCAGCTGTTCGGTGACGAACCATCGCAGGAAATCCTGGCTGATGTAATCCTTTTCTTCAACAGCTATGCTCATGAGATTGTTGATCTGGCCGGTCACTTCAAGTTCCCAGTCCAGAGACATCTGAAAAGCATGTTCCGCAGAATCGATTTTTGACTCCGGTCTGGCAACTTCGGGGATTTCAACCGCTCCACCTGCTTCAATCAGGTAGTGAAGGAATTTGAGGGCATGCTCCCGCTCTTCATCAGCCTGAAGATAGAAAAACTCTGCAAGTTCCGGCAGGGATTCACCATCGAAATATGCGGCAATATTTAGGTATTGATGGGATGCTCCCAGTTCATTCCCAATTTGTTCATTCATTTTTTGGTTCAATTTTTCACTGATTAACATATTCTGCTCCTTGGTCGGCTGCGATCGTTTAGCCGGTGAATTGATCAATATAGATTACCTTCAATTATTTAGATGCAATCAATGACAGGAAAGTTGCAGAAACAAGAGGGGAAGGCTAATCCTGATCGAGCAGCCCGAGGTACTCAAGCGCATATCGGGCAT
>Ga0272442_10000763_pt1 | contig 50455 bp, 74 predicted proteins | sample SSMForm2O_FD_200262 | JGI IMG/M metagenome (GOLD analysis project Ga0272442, IMG submission 200262) | Marine sediment archaeal communities from Little Sippewissett salt marsh, Falmouth, MA, United States - SSM-Form-2O | ecosystem: Environmental > Aquatic > Marine > Wetlands > Sediment ... | reverse complement strand
GTTCGCGGACAAGACGCTTTCTGACGTGAGAAACCTTGCGTCAAAGATGCCGGACAGATTGAAGATGGTGCGCAACCAGGAGCAGGCGTCCAATCCAGACATTACAAAATGCAGGATACTCAACGAGATACTGAACTACGCTGACCCCGGAGATGTCTTAATGCTTTGTGATGCGGATGAGTTTTACAGTGAGGATTCCGTGGAAGAACTGATGCTGGAATTCGCGAAGGACGACTGGGACATGTTACGGGTGTTTGACAGGTTCTTTTGCATTAACCTGTGGCATTATGTAAACTCTTCACACGGGAGGTTCTGGAGGATATCGGCTAGGTCTAAGTTCTATCCTACCCAGAACATGTCTCCCTCGGCAGAGAATATTAAAACTGTTTTAGCCGACGCACCGATGTTCCACTATTCACTATTGACCAATCTTGCGATGAGGAGAGAATTCTGGAGAAGCGAGGAGAGGTACATGCAGGTGGACTGGCTGAACAAAATATACCAGAAATGGCCATATCCCTTTAAGATGGACAAGATAAAGAAATTGGCGGAACTGAACTATCAGATAACCGGCAACAGGGGTTTCTGGTTCAACGCGGGGGTAGACGAATTGAGTTCAGCCCCCTATCTAAAGACCTTTGATGGACAGCACCCCAAGGAAATACAGGAAAGCGATCTTGTTTTCAGGGAGGACTTCCGTGTGTGAGATAGGAGAATTTTATGAAGTGTTGTAATTGTTCCAGAAGTGCTACAACATTCTTTTATGGCGACCCGTGTTGCGAAAGTTGTTTTGAGTTTTTTTCTGAACATTCGCATGCTCAAGCAACCACAGCCAAATGCAATGATTGTATTGTGGGGTTTTCGGAGGGTTACGTATACGATGAAATGGATGAAGACCCTGCTCGTTTGGTTCGTTGCTCAGATGAACACCTGACAAGTGACGTATTATTCAACTACTGTCCAATCTGCGGAAGGAAATTAGATGCCTAGAGCGCTACTAATGTACCATCACGGTCTCGGGGATGTTATAATGCTAACACCATGCTTGAGGTGGCTTCACCAGAATGGATACACGACAACATTGATGTGCAGGGATGCGGTAAAGGAATCGCACCTTCTGGAGAATTGCAAATATGTACAGCATCTGAAGATCATAGAAAATCCGTGGCAGTCAGAGATAGGCTTTCAGGAGCAGGTCATGGAGAACCAAAAGATATTTGACGACATTTGCGGGAAGTACGATTGGTGCGGTGTTTCCCTTCATACGGACGCCAAGGAAGGCGAGAGCAAGATAGACCTTACAGCAAGAGAGTTGGGGATAAAACTGGAAGACAAATCTTTGGAGGTGTTTATTCCCAAGAAGATTGAGAAGGAGATGAGAAAGTATGTCAAAGAAAACTACCCCGAAGGATTCATATTCAGACACACAGACATTGAGTACCACGCAGACCATACCTGGGACGCCTCCGATTGGATCGCAAACGAGTTGCACGACCTGCCCATCGTCAACACCGGGGTCGGAGGTAATCACTACAGGAGATGGAGGGATATTAACAAGACATTTGCTTTACTGCACCTTGCACGACACGTGGTGCTCTCTAGCTCGGTCTTCGTGCACGCATCTGATGCGCTCGGAAAAGAAATAGACGTTATAAACTACGGAGTGAAGGACAGGAAGGTTTGGCCGGTTAACCAACAAAAGGTGAAACACATAAGGGAAAAATGTAAATGGATAAGGTAACATACGCCTGCAGCGGAACATTGGGGGATGCTTACATAAACGTACTGAAGCTTCTCACCGACTCTCTTCAGGGGAAAGACATTACTGTGAACCACTTTACGGTGCACGAAGCATGGAGGGGAAAGATACGGGAGATATACGATCTCATTCCGAGCCTGACATTGAGCTTCCCGGAATCAAGGGATACGAAGAGCAAGAAGATTGCCTCTCATTTTGCGGAGGATGACGGGATGCCGGTAATAGCGTTCCCGAGTTTCGGTTTGCCAGCGTTTCCAATGCCGGCTGAATACATAGTGATATCCCCGAGGGCGGGGAAAGATGGTCAGTTGCACAGGAGCATATCCAGTTCTCACATGAAGGGCATAATAGGGGACGCCGATGTACCGGTGTATATTTTGGGGTCGTATGGGTCTTCCGGGTATGCACCGAGGCACGTAATTGATTTAATGGGAAGAACGAAGCTGTGGCAGGCGTTCAAGATAATAGCGGGTGCGAAGCTGTTCTTTGCACCGCAGGGATTGCTGACATTCTTTGCGCTGTCCCAGAAGGTTAGAACGGTGGTTTATTGCAGTACGGATCAGGACTTGAGCGGGTTCTATAACAGATTGCTTCCGGAGTGGAAGGAATATTTAATTGGCATAAGGACTGGCTATGAGCATGTGGAGAAAATAGATGGATAACTATCACGGAGACTACTTCAATCAGGGGGATACGCACAGACCGGATCTTACGCACAGGCTTGATTTAATAAAAAAGAACTGGGGGGATAGCATTGGAAACGTATTGGACGCTGGTTGTAGCGGTGGGTTTTATTCTTTTGGGTTGTGCGACATGGTTGATCACATTGATGCTGTCGACCGAGAGCAGGGTCTTATTGAACAGTGCACCAATATCAAAGAGAGAGAGAAGATTACTAATATTCATTTCGTGTGCAATGACCTTGCTGAATTTCTTTTATGGGATAAAACTTATTCTGGATGTCTTTACATGAGCACTCACCATCACGTCATACAGGCGTACGGGTGGGAGAAGGCGGATTATGTTTTAAGGCTTCTTTCCGCGAGGTGTTCAACAATGTTTTTTGACATGGGGCAGAAGGACGAGAACGCATCTCACTGCAAGTGGTGGTCAATTCTACCCCCGACACCGGACAGTGAGCACTGGGTGAGGGAATACCTAAAGAGGGTCACCCTGTATGATGACATAAAATGCATAGGCAGTTCAAGCATACACGATGTTAACAGGTACTTATTTAGATGCGACAGATGAAAATTAACGGGATAAAATACAAAATACTGAAAAAGCTTTACCGGACAAGGGGAAGCGAGAACCAGTTGCTGACTGCAAGCATTCCGGGCTCAAGGATCATTGAGGACAGGAGGACGTTTTACATTGTTGAAAAAGACGGAGAGAAGTTCTTTGTAAAAGAGTATTCTGATCCGGATTATGGGTCTGGGGAATTAGGCTATCCAGAGAACATTGGTTACGAACACTGTGTAACATCAAGATTGAAGGGCGAGATAACCTATAACTCCCACAACATAGATGTTCCGATGGTATTTGAGAGGGATGGGAACAAGCTGTTGTTTGAGTATCTTTCGGGGTATGAGAAGCTAAATAAAGCTGGTTGCATGAAATGGCTCGACAAACAACTGCTTGTGGATAAACTGGTGAAATTATGGCTCATGAACAAAAGGGTTGAATATTATGATCTATGCGCCAACAACACAATGGTACGGCTTGATGGAAACAAATTAAGCGTGAGGCTGATAGACTTTGAGTACAGTTCCGATAGAGACCCGAAAAAGGAATTTGGCATAAAGGAATGAATATGGAATGTTTAGCGATGGGAATGCCCGGCATGAAAGAGATGTTGGTGATATTCGGTATTTTTGTTCTTCTGTTTGGTGCGAAGAAGATACCGGAACTTGCCAAGGGAATCGGGCAGTCGATCAAAGAAATGAGGAGGGCAGCAAAAGATGTCGAAGAAATCAACGAAGATGACGAGGAAGGACTTTCTTAAACGCGGAGGATTGGCTACGCTTGTTGGCATGGTAGCGTTGTCACCCATAGGAAAATTATTCGGACACACCAAGGAAGAGCCAGAAAGGAAACTAAAGCCGGAATACGACGATAGCCACCAGAAGCATTTGGATGCCATCGAGGAGTACAGCGAATACGGCAGTGAGATTCACTTAAGAAATGAGAAATCAAATGAGAGGTTGGTGGATCACGTTAAAGGGCCGATGGAAGAAATACGGATAAACTGGCCTGATAAGATCAACGAGGATTTGAAGCATGGGCTGCCCGGGGTTGTCGGCAGATATGGGGATGCGTGTACACCTTCGACAACATGGTATAGCGGGACGCCGGTTCTCCACAGTTTTACGACAACAAGCGCCACCACCATATGTAACGGGGATTGGTACCCATACATTATAGACCCTGTGATGGTGTCGACCACATGACAAACCTTGAGATATTTAAACAGGTAGAAGAGCACCCATTTGAGAAGGGCTTTCTATCAAGCGGAGAGGCGGTCATAGACCGTCGTCACAAGAGGATAGTAGATGCCGTTGAGGGATGCGGTCACATTTGTGAGTTTGGTCCGGGCAACGGCAAGTTGGGGGTTTACTTTATCTCGAAAGGAATTCCTGTAAGTTTTGTTGACATTAGCAGGGAGCGCTTAAGGGATTTTTACACACATATAGGGGACGAAGTGAGTGTTCCCTGCTTTGTCTATTCGGAGCCGTGGGAATTGCGGTTTCTTCCCGATGACGGATTCGGGGCGGTAATCGCAGCGGAGGTAATTGAACACGTAAAAGACTGGAAGAGACTGATAGTGGAGATGATCAGGATTGCAAGGAAGAAGGTTGTGATAACCACACCTGTAGGGGAATCATTCTGGGACCCCGGACACAAGCACTTCTTCGAGAAAAGCGATTTTGATTTTTTAGACAACTTTACCATAGAAGAGATTATAACAAAAGAAGGTGACAAGCAGACGGGTAACAGGTGTTATCTTGTAGAGATTGATACTAGATGAGGTTTTAAAGCACAAATACCTTACAGCCTACAGTGCTGTTAAGTCCATAAAAAACGGGGAAATGCCACCCCCGAGAATGCTGATTCTATACCCAACGAATCGCTGCAATATGAATTGCGTATACTGTGACTACGCAGAGCTTAACGCGATGGACTCGGTTGACATCCCGACAGATAAGTGCATTGAGGCGATATGGGAATTCGCAGACATGGGTGGTGCGTCAATGGAGCTTTGCGGCGGGGGAGAGCCGTTGCTTCACAGGGATGTGAATATGTTTCTTGACAATGCACACTCGATGGGGTTGACAACCGGGGTGCTTACCAATGGGTCTCCGTTGTGGCATGTGGATGTTTTTGATTGTTCGTATCTGCGGATATCTTACGATGCCGGGACTGGTGCGTGGTTTAAGAAAATCAAGCGCTCCACAAAGGAGATGTTCCGAAGGATTCAGGATCACGCAAGGTTTTTGATTTCAGTCAAGCCGGACACCCTTAAGGTCTCTTACAAGTACACCATTTCAAATGACGTAAATCTTCTGGATCTTTTAAGGGCATACAAGATATCACTAAGGGACGGTTATGATTCGTTTCAGGTACGCTTGGCGAGGAATGTTGAAGCACAGCTTCCACCGAATAGGATTGAGAAGATAAAGCGCATATTCAGGAAGAAGAGAAAGCGGATGTTTTTCAGTTTCTCAGAGAAGCTGCCGAAGGACGTGGGGTGTTTTGTTAACCCGCTTCAGGTTGTTGTTGATTATAACCTGGATGTTTGGGCGTGTTGCTATTACAGACACAGGATGGATTCGCACAGGCTGGGCAACTTAAGGGAAAATACCCTCAGGGAGATATGGTATTCAGACAGGCATTGGGATGTGATAAGAAACATTAATGTTGACGATTGCAACAAGTATGATTGTCGTTTTATTGATTGGAATATAAAATGGGACAAGCTGTTGAAAGATGGTCAGATGGACTCAGTGTAGCCCTGATCCTTACGGGAAGGGCGGCGCACATACAGGAATCATTCCCAACGATAAGGGATTTTGTTATCGAGCCATCGAACTGTGACGTGTTCATGTTCACGGAAAAGAAGGATATGGAATCTGTATTGAAGTACAACAAGGAGTACAAAATTGATGCGAAGGCGCTTTGCTTTTCGGACGACTACCTTGAGATCCCGGAGACGGAGATAGGAAAATTCATGGTGGAGAGAGGGAAGTCGACTGGGTCTCCGAAGCATTTCGATAGATCATATCACGAGCGCTACTTTTTACAGATAAAGGGTATAGCGCAGGGCTTTAACTTTGTGTTTGACAACTATCGGGAATACGACTGGTATATCAGGTGCAGGTTTGACATGATGTTTGATAACGAATTAGATGATCTTTCAAAGCGTGACAACGAGAATTTGTATGTGCCCAACTATGGCGCACAGCCGCACAGCATTTGGTGTTATGACAGGTTCGGTTTTGGCGGATATAATGTTATGAGGAAATACGCTGATAGGTGGGATTTTGTCAGGACGGATACACCGTTGCCGGAGGACTTTGATATAGGATGCCCCGAGAGAGAGCTGGCTTATGCGATGCGGGATGTTGAGATAAAAAACTCTACATGCAGACCACGCAGATGTAGGCAGAGCACATAATGGGAGCGCCGTGGGATAACATCGGATGCAAGATGAGAGATTTTGACGGGCATGGATTCTATATGTCATCAAACATGAGTCAATTAGGTAATATAAATTATGACACTCCACGCTTCGGAAGTGATTGGTGCGTTGCCGCAATAGACTTTATTATTGATAATCTAGGTGATGAGATGTCGTTTCTTGATGTTGGCGCTCATTGGGGGCAGTTTGGCATGGTTGCCGCTAAGAGGACGAAGGGGCATGTGTATTGTGTGGAGCCAGAGGTGAAGAATTTTATGATACTTACGCTGAACTGTGGGATAATGCCAAACATGTCTGCTCATCACTTTGCGTTGGGAGAGGAGACGGGAACCGCTTCAGTTAAATTAAGTTCTGGGTCTGGAAGCGCAAGGGTGATGGACGGGAAAGATGTTCCAATGTTCAATCTGGATGCCCTTGGATGGGATATAGACTTTATCAATTTGGATGTTGAGGGTATGGAGGCAGAGGTGTTGCGTGGCGGGGTAGAGACAATAAAGAAAACAAGTTTCATTATTGTGGAACACCACAATGGTGTAAGCGGGGATTATGAGACTATACTGAAAGCGTCTGGTTTTAAGTGCGATATTGCACTTCCCGGACAGAAACATATTTTTGCACGGAGGTGATTGGATGCTCCCGGTAACCGTATATTGCTGCAATAAGAACGGTGAGAAGTATTTAAGGCGGGTTCTTGCTGGGGTCGCATTTTGCGACCAGAAGATATTTGTTGATGATGGTTCAACTGATAATTCGGTGAAGATAGCCGAAGAATTCGGGTGTGAGATATTCCATTGGACTGGCCCGAATCACATGTCCGAGAGAAGAAACTACGCGGTGAACTGGGAGGGGAACAACCAGATAACCCCCTTCTGGACAACAGACCCCGAGTTATCCAAGAACCATCCGGTAATAAAGCACGAATGGATAGTTCAGGTAGACTCTGACGAGGTGTTTGCCGACGACTTCCGTGAGTCATTGGAGAACTTCCTAAAGCATGGGGATCATACGTTTAATGCTATTTCGGTGCAGCTGAGGAATGTGTATGTTGAGGGCGGGAAGAAAGACCAGACGATGACAACAACCCCCCTGCCGAGGATATTCAAAAGGGGGAAGGTGCATTGGGAGCAGTCCATTCAGAACGAAGTATGCTATAACGGCAGAACTGGGTGGATGCCTGTAGAATTAAAGCACTATGGATACGGAAGCGCTCGTGGACACTGGGAGAAGCAGTGGGCAAGGCTAAAGCTAAACGAGGACAGGGTAAAGGCGTCTCCGAAGGATTTGGTATCCAGGGGGTATTTAATTAACTGCCTTGCGGTACTAGGCGGGAATCCCATTAATTTTGAGCGTTTGCTGGCTCATATAAGCGCGTCAATAGAATTGTTTAAAAAGCACCACAAGAACGACATGAGCTCTCAGGTAGTCATGGAGAGGACATTACGGCATCTCTGGGCTGTTTGTGCTGGAACCGGGGCATACAGGGTGTTTCAGATAGTCTTGGCAATGGTTAGGGAGCATGTTGACTGGATAATGGACGTACCGTACTGGCAGTACCTCTGTGAGGCCAATACGGAGGATTTAGACCCGTTTGCATTGGATCAGTATGGGAGGAAGTATATAAGCGCCATGGAGACGCACAGGAAGCCCCCTATACGGAACATTGAGGTGCAGTCATTAGGTGAAGAGATAACCGTATGCAAAACCATCTATGAGGAGCTTTTAAGGGCATTATCGCTATCAAGGGATTTAAGCGTCAAGAAAGAGGACAGGATAAAGATACGCAATGATATAGCCAAGAGGGCTGAATGGTGGCGCAAGCGATGGAACAGGGAGGTAATGTACAAGAGGGTACGGGAGAGCGGTATAGAGCCGTTATCGAAGAAGATAAACAGGGATAAGATGCAGTCGTACGCAAACGACTTTGTAGTTGGCGGGGATGTGGCTAAAACGAGGGTTTTGCAGGAGATAGCGAAAAGTGGATAAATATTGTGTGGTATTTCATTATTCCAAGCATGGCGTAGCGAGAACCCGCAGGGTTACTGTATATGCGGATAACGACGAGCATGCGGCACTATTTGCCCGTGTAAGGGTACCAGACTGGATGAGGGATTTAAAATGCGTGGTGAAGAAAAAACAGCAAGAGTCTTAGCGGATTTCATGGGGTTTGCCACAAGAAAGATACCAGACACAGAGTGTCCCTTTTGCCATAGGCATTTGCTACCCGTGGTATCAGCGGACGGGACATTGGCGTTGGCATGCGACTGTGATACATGGGAGATGACGGAGCAGGAGTTCAGATTAAGGCATTTAAACGAATTTAAGGAAAACTAATGAAAGTAGCGGCAGTATTGCAGTATGGGTTGGGGAATGTGGTTGAGGCGGTTCCATCGCTATTGAACCTTAAAGAGAAGGTTGACCTAGATGTGTACTATCATCCGATATACCAGACAGACGACCCGAAGAAAGCTTCCCTTGTACCATTTCCGGTACGTACCATAGAGGGCGAGAACCATAGAATGCTGCAGTACAAGTACGACTATCTAGTAGGATACCCCGATGGATTCCTCTCGAGAAAGGGAGAATACGTCAGGGAGGTAACCGATCTCATTATAGAGGGTGACAGCGAAGTAAGGCGGAACATGATGGTGTGTAGGTTCTTTGGGGCTTCAGAAGAGGTCAAAACGCCCATAGAACTGCAAACGGAGCAGGGTGAGGACTGGGATGACAGACCGTTTGTTATAGCCCATAACGGCGGTCTGAACGTCCCTGCGTGGAGGAAGAAGAAGTACCCCATGTTTCCGAGGCTTATAGACCTATTTAAGAAAGAAACAGGGCTAGAGGTAGCCTCCATTGGGTCTACAGAAGAGTATATAGATGGCACAATAGACCTAACAGGGAAGCCGTTAAGGGAGACGGCAGCCTACATAAAGAATGCAAGATTTTATATTGGGACTGACACGGGGACATATCATATTGCAGGCGCTTTTGGTATCAGTGGTATCACGATCTTTACGTGTACAAGCATAACCAAAAATTGGGATAAGGATTTCCATGCCTCAATAGTCCCTGTGCAGTCCGATATTGAGTGCGTACCAGGTCAATGGGGGTATCATTGGCATCCAGAGTGCGTTAAGTGTGCCACGAAGAGGTTGTTCTTTCCGTGCCAGAACATATCTCCGCAGAGCATCATGGAAAAAATTGCAGAAAAAATGCAATAAATTCGAGAATTATTTGCTTTTTTACGTTTTATATGTCATAATATATTTGAATATGGGTGTAATATACAATTTTTTAAAGGGATGGTGATGATTAATGGGTTTAATCGACAAAGTCGGTGCAATGAGCACCAAGCTTTCGACACTGGACACATCGATTGATGCCGTAACAACCGCTCTCAACGGGATCACAGCTAGAGCGCTTCCCAACAAAGTTCCTTCAGCAACGACTGCATTTACCGCCGTCAATGCTCTCCCGATCACTACGACTACCGGTGTGACGGTTAAGACTGGAACTGCTGCGAAGCGAATGTACATCACTCAGGCACTGGCCTTCAACAAGACCACGACTGAGGATAATGGCTATCTCCTCTATGAGGCGACCACAGCGTCAAAAGTACTTGCGGTACTTCCCGGACAGGATGCAGACGCACTCACTGCGCCAGCGCAGATGATTACGTTTTGTCCTCCGATCAAGACAAACGCAGGTAAAGACATCAAGTGCAAGGGTATTATAGCCACACAGGGCGATACCTATTGCTTTATTAACGGCTACATCGAAACTTAATGGAGGGTCATGCCGACTAGTCAGTTTGAGAGATCATACAAGATAGCGCAAAAGCGCAATAAGTCTCTCTCCTATGAGGAGAAGATAAAAATATGGTCTCACTGCAATCGTGACTGGGGCAATGGCACCAATAAGAGACAGCCGTACATTCCATTTGAAGCCGCAGAGGCAATTCATCAATCCAAGGCACGGTTTTTAATAATCGCAGCCGGGAACAGGTTTGCCAAATCTTTAATAGCGGCAATGGAAGCGGTGGCGATGATGACGGTCCCCGGAACAAGAATCTGGATTATAGGTCCGTCATATGGGGTATGCGGTCCTGAGTGGATGCATATAGAGTATGCGCTCACCAAGACCGACGTATGGAGGAAGGTAATTTGCTCTAAAATAAAGCGCCAGCTTACTCGTATAGGTGCAAAATGGAAGCAGAAGGAAAAGAACTTTGACTATGCTTCTTCCTTTGCAGCCAAGTATCGGCGCGTTTTACATCAGCGCCCATATTCACTAGAGATAAACTGGCCTGATGCCCCGTCATCTATCGTCGAACAGAAGAGTTATGGAGCGGATTGGTCTGGGCTGGAGGGGTTTCCAGTATCAATGATCATCTTCTCAGAGGGATCGAGAGTGCCTAAATCATTGTGGGACAGGCACTTAAAGAAGCGTCTCAGTGACAATTACGGCAGGGTGATAATTCCGTCAACCCCAAAGGGGAGGGATTCCTTTTTGTATCCGTCTTTTAAGATGGGTCAGTCCAAGGAGCTCATTGTTGACATAGACTGGAACCAGAAGAAGGTAGAGCATTATTACAAGAAAGTACCCCTGCATAAGAACCACGTAGAAATGGCAAGGACATATTCCGAGTCATACGAGACATTCCAATGTCCAGCATTTTACAATCCGTACTACAATGTAGATGACTACAAGTCTGACGAATCAGAGTTATTCGACGGACGCCTGAATGAGAGTTTATTCAGGGAGAGGAACTACGGTACGTTTGAATCATTGTCGGGCAATTACTATATGGGGATAGACGAGCAAACGACCTTTGTTAAGTCATTCCCCTTGCCCGAAAACGTTACGTGTTACCGGACGATAGACCCCGGAAGAGCGGGTAAAGCCTGTTGTTTATGGGTGGCGGTACAGCCGTGGGAGAAGGACAAGTTCCGGTACATTGTATATAAAGAGCTGTATATGGACGGTTTATGGGTGGAGAAGTTGGTTGAGCTTGTGAGGAACATGACAACTGAGGACATCTACTACACGGTGGCAGACAGGGAGATAGCAAGGCACAAGTTCGATTCAAGGAAGTCTGTCATGCAGAGAATGATTGATCTGGGCATACATCCCCTGAAAGTCCCTGCACAGCTACCGCCCACGACAATAGAGAGATACAACTATTGGCTGCCGGACATAAAGGACGGGAGAGTAACGATATTTGATGATCAATGTCCAAACTTTAAAAGAGAGATACTGGAGCTTGAGTATGCGGAACCAAATCTTACGAAGACTGGTCATGCTGTCAAGGAAGAGAAGCTGGCTAAAAGCGATTGCCACGCGATTGATGCGTTCACCTACCTCAGGTGGCTCAAGCCGAGATACCACTCACCGGAAGAGCTTGAAAGGGCAGCAAGGGAAAAAGTGAGAAACCGCAAAGAAGACATACCGAATATGAGCATCGCTGCCGCGCTAAAGGAGCGAGAGAGCTTTGGTAAATTGGGCATGTTAGAACTATTGGTGGAGTAATATGGAACTTAACACAAAAGAGAACAAGTATGACAAAATGATCGCCAACGGTCTCAAGGAACAGAAGAAGTATGTCGATATGACAAAAGAGATCGAGGAGCTTTATGATGGTGACTACACTCCGCTGATGGGGGGACGTGCAAGGAAGATGCGCGTTAAAACATACATGATGTCTACGGCTATAGATACGTCGGTTGCGATGATAATGCCCCCGCCCAATTTTGAGTTTATTGTAGTTCCCGCCAACAAGGAGCAGGAGCCTGACATAAACTCTGCAAAGACGGCAAAGAGTTGGTGCGATTACTACATCCACAAGCATGGCGGATACGGTAGGCTTATTGATTGCGCCTATGATTACAGGCTTCTCAACAGGGCGATAGTCAGGGTAAACTATAGGAATAACCCCGGAGCGGGCGGAATGCATCAGAAGGCCATATACTCTGAGGGCGGAGAGAAGCAACCCGGACAGGCATTCTTTGAGAAGATTCACCCGAAGGACTTCTTGAGAGCACCGGGATTTAAAACGATAAGAGAAGCAGAGGTTCCAGGTGGATGGGTTGCGTACAGGGTATGTGTACACAAGGACTGGGTAAAAAACAATGCTGCTTTTAAGGAATACGCCGAAGCCAACTCTCAATCTGAGTGGTTAAAGGAATTAAACGGGGATGTTAAGAACCCATCTCAACCGGCAGATCCGGACAAAAGGGAAGAGGGCAAAGCCGAGGGCGAGGATTGTGATTACAATTACCTGTGGTACATATATGAATATAAGACAGACGAAAAGCCCAAGGGTTGCTTTACGGCATTCAGCAAGTTACAGAAGAAGATACTTTACTCTGTTGATAACTATAAGGAATTCAAGGGGATGGACTTCCCGTTTTTTGAGGTTGTTGACGCATACCCCAGAAGAGGGACATATGCCATTCCAAAGCCGTACAGGGCAAAGAACGCTCAATTAAGGGCAGAGTATTACGAAACACGCCTACTTAAACTTACAAGGGACAGCAAGGCTGTCGTGGCTCTTGGTGAGAGCATGAAGGATGAGCAGGCGAATAAATTCATGAACAACGATGACGCCATTGTGGTTATAGAATCCGAGAATCAGGTGCCCAAGGACGGCATGTACAACTTTGACATCAAGTTTGACACACAGGGCGCAGAGATGGGGAGGATGCAGGCGAAAGCCAACTTTGAGGCTATACTTGGTCCCAACTTAACAGACCCGAGAATGGGTGACAAGATAGCCACCGAGATGGTTTTGCAGAACAAACTTTTCATAACAGAGACAAACAGGCACATCATAAACTTCAATAAGTTCATCGAGGAGATAGCGACTGCCCTTGTGAAGATAACCAATCAGAAGGTATCACAGGAGGAGCAGGTAAGGATGTCCAGGTCTGTGGAGCAGACATGGGTTGACGACGAAGAGATCACACAATCGGGTGATTACGTGATAACGGTGAAGGGGTCTCCGCTATACGACATGACGGAGGGTGACAGGAGCAAGCTACTGCATATGGTTATTCAGGCGTTAAGTGCGTTAAGCCAGACCCCGCAGTGGGCAAACAGGATAGACTTTACCCCCATACTCAAGTCATGGCTTGAGATGCTTGGCGTTCCATTCGCAGGGGTAATAAAAGATATCATGGATATGGATCAAGCCACAGAGACATCACTGATGATGGCTAGGGTATATCAGCAGGTAGAGCCGACAGACAATCACGTAGAGCACCTTAAGAGCATGCAGGAATTCGAGAGCTTCCTTGGAGAGGCTGGGATGCAGTTAGACGAAGAGGAGCAACCATTATTTGTAAAGCATGCTATGGAGCACATGAAGTATTTGCAGGAACAGCAACAGGGAGCAGCCGGAATGAACCCCACGAACGCGATGAGGCAAGCCGGTGCAGAGACGCTGGGCAGTCAGGGAATGGCAACACTGCCCACTGAGGGAGGACTATAATGCCAATCTATGAATTTGAGTGCGACGCATGCGGGTGGGTGAACGACAGGCAATTTCCAATGGATAACCGCCCCAATAATGTTAAGTGTGAAGTATGCGGTGGATATGCAAACTTTATCATATCTGCCCCAACTGGGATAATCAACAACGAGATAAGGAGGCGGGCTAAAACCAACACGGAGTTCAAGCCGTACAAGCTGACATCCGGAGCATTAAGGAGGGTGGAGAGCGACCCGCATTTTGATCACAAGGACAGGGGAATTTGGATACAGTCCCGCAGGCATGAGAGGGACGTAATGAAGAAGATGGACTGCCACTTTGGAGAGCGTGGCGAGAAAGTCCAGGGATTTGAACTAGGCAAAGACAAACCGGCAAGTGGACTAAAAATACGTAAGTAGGAGAAATTACATGACCGAAGAAAAAGAGCAACAGATCGAAGAGACACCGGAAGAGACCGTAGCGACTGCTGAAGAAACTACCGAGGAATCCTCGGAGGTTACCGAAGAGACTACGGAGGTCGTAGAGGAAAAGGAACCCTCCCTTTATGACTTATTCGCCGAAGCGGAGGAGGCTGAAAGACGAGCACAAGAAGCAGAGCAAACGCCTGAAAGTACTGAGGAGGTCGGCGAACAGGTTGAGGAGCCGGAGGTTACGGAGGAATCCGTAACGCTCCCAGAGTACACAAAGCATCTGGAAGGGGATGTAGACCTGAGCGACCCTGAAGAGGTCGACCTGATTAACGCCTTTGGTGGAGGGCCGAAGACGGATTGGGTGAAGCACCCTGAAAAGATGTCCGATGACCAGAAGAAGAAGTTTGGCAGGCACATGTCTGCGAGAGAGAACTACAAGAACGCTCTTGCAGACAGCGGTGCTCCGGTTGTAGAGCCGAACAAGATAGCATCTGCAGCGGCAGATATACCGAAACTGGTAGCGGGAGACGAGGAAATACTGAGAAAGTATGGTTTACTAGATAAAAAAGAAAGTAAAGAAATACAGCCTAAGCCCGAAGCGGAAAAGTCACCGGGCTTAAAGCTGGACGAGGAGAAGTTGAGCAAACTGGCGGAGGCCATTAATGATGGAGATCGCGACGTCATTAAGTCCACCCTCGGGGAAGTTCTCGGCGATGTTGTTAACAGGGTCTCCAGCGTAGAATCCAAAGCGACGGAATCTGCGTTGAAGGCAGTTAAGGACGAAGCCGCAAAGAACGCTGAGGATGAATGGTTGAGGGCAGTGGCCAAAGACCACGAAGCCCTGACTAAGGAATTCGGTTCAGCATACACTCAATACTCGGATAAGATTCAAAGTGTACTTAACCAGACGTTATTGGGATTGCCCAACCCGATAACAGGTACCTATATTACGACTCCCAGGGAGGCGTACGATCTGGTAAGGAAATTTGACACTGGCGGAGACACACCCATCGCAAAGGTAGTGCCTCGACCGGAAGCGAGTCCACCTCAGGGCAGTGCAGGGGGTAGCGAACCCGACTTCACTGAAAGTGACTTTAACGGAGATAGCGAAAGTTTTATGTACAAGGCCTGGGAACAGGCACAGAAACAAACGTAGGAGGTTTGATCACAGATGGCAACTATTTATGGTGGCTCATTTGACAGTGATACCCTTATCAACTTTTTCAATCTTACATTACCGAAGATTGATAAAGACGTAAAAGACGCTTTCTTCAAAGACAGAGTTTACATGCGCTACATGAACGCTCTTGGCGCAGTTGATAAGAACCAGACGGGTGACGGGGTTTACATCCAGTGGGAAATGGACGAGAATGGGTCTACACAGGCTCGCGCTCTCAACTCTCCCATTGAACTTGTTGCTCCTGACATTCACAGGACTGGAACTGAGAACTACGGCGAGTACAGCGGTGCGATTCCGATCGACCATGTAACGCTGGCAAAAAACAGTGGTCCCGAAAAGCTGATCCCTTACATAGAGAGTTATAAGAAGAACCTTATCACATCTCTTAATAAGGACATCAACTATGACCTTATGAACGGGTCTGGAGCATATCCTGCTCTTTTCGGTCTCACACAGCTTATTTCTACTTCTCCGACATCTGGTTCAATCCACGGTGTCACAAGAAGCGGAAAGACATGGCTGCAGAACCAGCAGGCTAGCGCTACTTGTAGCACAACTGACGGTTTTGGTGTTATTTGTCTTAAAGATGCCGATGCTCTGTTGAAGAATGCATCTCGTGGTATGGGTGACAGAAGCATGTTCAAGATTTGTTTGATGGACAAAACGGTCCACACGAACATGGCTTATTATCTTCCCGATCTGGCTAACAGCCAGAGAGTCGTAGTCAACGGGAACGACTCAAGAAATCTTCCCGCAGACCAGCTTAAGTATGCTGGCGAAAATACTTTTTATTTTGGTGAAGCACTTGCAATATGGGACCACGATGCACCTTCGGACTCAATAAGGTGGATCAACCCTGACACGGTACGTATCAGAATACTGAAGAACTGTGACATGGTAACGGCTCAGCGCGAGGCTCAGAACTCTTTTAGTCGTGCAATTCTTGTTGGTATGGCGATCATGCAGGTTAACCTGAATCCTCGTTATTCCGCAGTTCTGCACTCTTTTAGTTCTTAAGGAGGTGGTAAGTAATGGCAACAGTTAAAAATTTGGCTCTTACCGATCTTACCACGGCTTACGCCAAGGATTACTTTAAGCCGGGGACAACTTATCAGGACCCTGAGACCGGTGGGCTTTATGTATGGGGTGTTTACTATCATGGTAGCGGAAGCGTTACTACGACTGGAAACTCTGTATGTGTACCCATTGTGTCCTCGACTAATTCAGCGATTTTTACCGCTGACGTGACAGACACTGATGCTCAGATCAGCATGAACGTTGTTTATTCACCGGCTCAGATGGCGAATAAAAAGCGTGGCTGGTTTAAGTGCAAGGGTCGTCACAAGGTCAAAGAATGTTCAACGACCACAGGACTTGGTAAAGGGGATCTGTTCAGGATTTCCGGTACAGACAAGACCATCCGCGAATGTGTTGCGACCTCTCAGGAACTTGCTGCGGGTGTAACAAACGAGGCTTTCTCGACATCTGCTTCATCCCTGAAGTCAGTGACGCTGTTTGGAAGGATCTGGAGCTAACACTTGACGGGGGGAGTTGTACTCCCCCCACACTTTTACAGGAGAAAAAAATGGCAAAAGAAGTAATGGTGATGGATGACATGGGCACAAAACCGCCCAGGAATCCGCATGCAACTAGAGACGAAATGGTGGTAGAGAACATCAAGGTAACATGGCCTATTGAGGGTGAGAAGGAATGGCGTTTCATTACGTCAGGAGGCAGGATGCCGATGCGGAAGAAGACGGAGGCTGTCGGGTTTGACCCGAAGTATGTTCCGTGTCCGGTTCCTAAAAAGATAAATCCGGCAAAGGGATACACAAAAGACAACTGTGTGCGTTGCGGATGGGAGCCCCCGGTAAAGGCCACTGGTAAAGAGAAGAGAATCATGTGCATTGTACACCTTGAAGAGGAGCATACAGATTGGTTCCTCGAGGTGAACAGTCAGGTTGACGACATCAATCGTGATGGAGACCTGATGCCCCCGAGGTCATGCAAGCCGCAGTTCCCAGAGTGGAGGTCGGTTGATAAAGACCTTGCTGATGACAGGCGCTGGGCAGAGATGACGGATGAGGAGAGGGCTCGAGCGGAAGCCAAAAAGAAATACCAGAAGGCAGAGGCTGTAAAGAAGAAAAGCGGGTTAGCCGCTTACAATAAGCAGAGAGCGGAAGCAAAGAAAGCCAAGGAGGCAGAGGCTCTTGGAGAGCCGATGGAGGATACCATTGCTGAGGAAATGATCGAAGAAAGCGAAGAGTAAATGGAATTTACATTTCTTGATCTCAAAAAAGAGTACGCTCAAAAAAGAGGAGAGTTACAGAACGGCAGCATAACGGGGATGAATACGGATGCGCAGAATCTCATGGAGAAGAACCTTAATAGGACAATCCAAGAGCTTGCAGACCTTCATCCCCCATTTCTCGCTCAGAGGGTTAAGTTGACCTTCACGGCATCTACCACACTGGATGATTCCAGCGGTAACTATACTGTTACGGGAACTACTGGGATACCGAGGATAATAGACTCCAACTCAAATCTTAAGAAGCGGGATATCTACTCTACGGTTAGCGACGGAAACAACTTCTATACAATCATAGAGGTGTCAGGGACAACCTACACGCTTGACAATGCATTGTATGAGGGGTCAACGACTGCTACGGCATGGACTGTATACAGGAACAACTACCCATTGAGGCACAATATGGGTGACGTAAACTGGGTATACTATGAGGATGGAGAGAGGCCGATATCCCCGACGAATTCACTCTCTGAATTTCAGGCAATATCAGCGAGGAACAATAGTTCCTCTTATTCTCCGGTAGCAGGGATAGACGTGTTCTCTCCCGTTATATTCGGGGATTATAAATTCAGGGAGACATCTGTTACGTGTACCAATGCGAGCAGGTTGGTGACGGTGGCGGATTCAAATTATTATTTTATAGGGGACGTATTAAAGCTGTCCTCTGGAACTACGGTGAATATCCATACAATAGCGGGGTTGGACGAGACAAACAACCAGATACACCTTGACAGGGCATTTGACGGGACAAGCGGTGGCTGGACATTGGACTGTAATCCGATACAGCATACCAATTGGATATCATTTCACCCGATGCCCTCCGAGAGAAAGAGCGTTGTAATGGATGGGTGGATACAGCCGCAGGACATGGTATATGACACAGAGTTATGTGTATTCCCTGCACGTCTTTGTCCGTTGATAGTTATAGGGGCATTGATGAAGGATAAGTTATCTATGGAGGTTCTTACCGAACAGTGGGTGACATATTACAGGGAGACGATAAAACTGTTAAGAAAGAAGAAAAAGTCAGGTTGGGATGAAGTGCCTGCACCGGACAACTGGACTGGTGTATGGGGAGACGATTACGATTTCGAGGACTATACGTACGCATGAGCACAGTTAAGGTAAGGAATCTATCTGGAGGGTTATATAGAACAAAGACTCCAGAGGAGATACCTGAAATATCTTTTTATGATCTTGTCAACTTTGACATAGAGAACAAAGCCATCCTCACAAGGGACGGCTATGAAAAGCTAAATACGTCTGGTCTTCAAGCGGGGTGTTTGCAGTTTGGTTACTCTGCGACGCATAAGCCTCACCTTAAAACGGTCTCCGGTGGGGACTATAGTGTTGAGGCGACAACCAACTCTAAGTGGACAATGTCCTTTTATCTTAAGGGATTGGCTGGGTCGGCTGGCGGAGCTCCGATTGACCTCAGGGGATATGACAGTTCCGGGAATGTCACGGCATGGCTTCTGGTTCAGTATACCGCAGCATCCACATTGAGGTGCAGGGTCAGGTCGGCATCCACGGAATCATTTACCAACATTGATACAAGCGTTACGATATCATCTGCGGTTACCCACGCATATGCTGTCGTGATAACTCCAGTTACTACAACAAACTATCAGGTACAGGTTTACAATTACTCTGGGAATATAGGCTCGACAACTATCTCAGCAACTGCATCATGGCAGAACTTTTCATATATAGGGCTAGGAAGCAATATATATGGGTATATAGGTGAGTTGGCGTTTACAAAGAATGAGAGCATTGGTGACTCGCTGGTAACATCCAGAAACATTGCGCCTCCATGCCATGAGTGTGCGACGGCAAATCGAATAGCATACTACCCGTTGAGAAAAGACTTTAAGGACGCTTGGGGATTGAACCCTACATTTCAGAACTCACCGACATTTGAAACGGGGTCAGGATTATTCCAGTACCAGGTAGATGATCCGACGCTTACGTCTCCGCAGTTGACGAGCATGTTGTTTAGCTCCAAGTCTGCGAGGATAAATTCCTACAGGAAGATAGATCATGTAAATGGTGCTACGCCAACGAATACGGCGACCACATGGTGTGCGTATTGGAACCCAGAAAGCGGTGGATACACTATATCGTTTCCGATTGTTCCCGATAAGATAGGTTCATCGTCTACAACCCTTACGATATTAAGCACTCTGCCGACATCTCCGTTTGCAGGCTTTGAGATAGGGTTGAAATATGCTTCTGCGGAGAACGCTACTATAGCGTGGGAGCAGGACACCGATGGCGGGACAAGTAAGAAACTGCTCACCACTACCATTCCAATGAGGAGAAAGTCGTTCCTTATGTTTGACTACGCAAAGTCGGGAACGACAATGACGCAGTCGATATACAGGGACTTTGGTTTGGTTGCAACAACTCAGACGACCGTAGCCTCTGCGGTTCAAGTCCCAGCAAGGATGCACTATTTAAGGTCATTCTCTGCCGGGAGCTCGCTGAAGAACTATGATTTGTACCTTGGAAGCATCTTAATGCATAACACTCAGGTGGCGACATCATGGACTCAGAAGCCGTTGGCAACAGCCCGGAGGGTCACGTCATATGAAACAACTACAAGATGGATGGTTACCGGATACGGGTATGATCCAGAAAGGGGTGGCCATATTAAGATTAAGGAGCTGGTAACAACGCAAACAGAGACGACAACGCAAGAGAACGATACTGCGTCCCCGTATAACCAGTTAAGGATACCGTCATTTGCTAACGTCAAGGGTATGTACTTATTCAGCGAGTTCTCTGGATTTGATCACGCTTCAACTACGTCCGATGAGGGGCGATTAATAAATTATATTGATACGGGGAATGCCCAGTGGACTGCAATAGAGATGAGCAAAAACCAAGAGCCCATTTGGATAGCAGACAGGAACAGCGTCGGTTTGACATCCACGGGATATCTTGATGATTCATATTTAGACGAATTTGATAGCGCATTTAGCTACGTGCCTGCCAATGCTAACTTTGGTAAAAAACTACTCCTTTCTAACAACACAAGCCTAATTGACACATCAGGCAACACCTATGCCTTTACATCTACCTACAAGTATGGCAGGCGCGGCAGAAGCAAGCTTCGCGGATTTATGTACGCGAATTACCTATATATGTTTAATGAAGACTATTTCATGCGGTACGACGGCAGTTCGGTTAACATGCTTGAGGTACCGTCCCCGAATATACGTTTGGGATTGACGGCAGTTACAGATGGTTCGGGATTGTATGGCGCGTATGGATATACCTATACCTACAAAAACAAGGTAGGTGTAGAAAGCTATCCTGCGCTTCCGATATCAACGACCATACGTAACGGCAAGGTCAGGGTAACGTTAGACCCGCAGTTAACGGACAGCAGTTTTGTTGATGACTCGGTGGAGAGTGTCGTGCTTTACAGAACCAAGGGCAATGCTGATACGGCAGTTACGACTCTTGTAAATAACAATGGAACTTTCTTTTATGAATTAGCGACGATGCCGATAGAGACCGTAAGGGATGCCGTTGGAACGACATTGTTTACAGATAAGGTATCTGACTCTGCGCTGGGAAAACAGCTTGTGGTCGGATATAATGACACTATTCCTCCCTGCAAGTACGGTTCCATATATCAGAAGTCTGGTGTTTACACCGGGGATGTGAAGTCCCCCAATCATTATTACTGGAGCATTCCCGAGGCGCCGGAGGTTCTTGAGGGTTACGGGGCGTTTGTTACGGAAGACGGTCAACCGAATGTGGCGATAGTGGGTTTGGGTACCGGGTTTATTGTATTCAAGAGGAATATGCGAAGGTATGTAAGGCTAGCCCCCGGTGAGATAGTCAAGGAATACTCTGGCGGATGTATGGCAAACGATTCTCTTGCTGTTGTTGGGGACAAGGTGTTTGGTCTGGGAGAGAGTGGTTTCTTTGTGTCCAATGGATATGATTACAGGGACATTACACAGCAGCAGTCTAGGGACGGGAGATCGGTTTCTGATATTCAGGACGATGTTGACGGGTGGAGCGATGCAGTAAAAGAAGCTGCAATTGCAGTATATCACCCTGCAACCTCAAGATATATTTGCTATGTAAATGACAAGCTTTATGTTTATCACACCAAGAGGGGTGTGTGGAGAAAATACGAGGATTTTGTTGGCATTCCAATTGTGTATGATGGGGATTTTTATATTTACAGGAAAGGATGGGTATGGAAAGAGATCTCGACACAGGCATACGTGAACACAGGCGCGTTCATAGACGATGTCGTTGCAGGGACTACTGGGAGCGTACAGGTTGTATCAACTACGGCGCTACCTACCACAGGGGAGTCAGGGCTGCCCGTTTACGTGGACAACGAGCAAACTTGGGTAACGGATATAACCGCCTCAGGAACGACCTATACGATACAGACAGAGTCTAACACTGTCTTCTCATCTTCAAACAAGAAGGTGCGTATAGGGGTAATGGAAGCCCGTGCGGAGACAAGGGCGTGGAATGGGGACACTCCAAGCAGGAACTTGAGGTTCAGGAGATTCATGCTTAACCATGATGTTGTTGCCGGCGGGGAGATATATTTAAGGTACGTAAGGCGTGGCGAGACAATGGATGACGCATATGACCATTACGTATTTGATACAGATAAGGATAAGGGAAAGACATGGATAGATGCTCGGGACGAGGCTATTCGGTTTAAGTTTGGCGTAATGGACGGTAAGGCTCACCAGATTAACGGGTATACCGTGGAGTACGATCAGGAAGCATATGGCATTTAAAGACGACGAAATTGCTGTAATTGACAGGCTTGAGTCAGCAATGAAGGGCTGGCAGGAGGGCGCTCCGCTTCAAGACCAGATAGACGATCTGTCAAAAGACCTTAAGACAATGTACGACGTTGTTCAGTCATTGCGTGGGAGTACTAAAGGGGAAGCCGATACAATCATCCAGAACATAAACAATACTATAGTGGAGAACAAGCATCCCACTAAATACAATTATGCAATAGCAAATGAAGACATTCCCAGGGGAGTGGCTTTGGGGATGAACTCCTCAAAGAAGGCTTATAAATGGACTGCAGCCAATTCAATCTTTGAGTACATGGGGATATCCACGAAGTCTGTTACGAGCGGTCAGGAGGCTTCTGCAATGATATGCGGGGAGCTTTCCATAAATAATGTTTCACTGACCTCTGGGAAGAACATATTTATAGACGCTACAGGGAGCGACATTGTACAGACAGCATCCGGAAGCAACTGGATACACATAGGGGTTGCGAAGAGCGGCGGGAACGTTTTGCTTATCGATCCAAGGGGGAAGACAAAGGTTATTTTAAATAAGATTACCTCTACCTCTGCTGCGGTTACGAGGCTTGACGTCACCAATGTACATGCGCTAACGGGGACTACCGTGAACATGGAGAGCAATCTTGATGCAACCGGGAAGAAGGTTGTCGCTCAAGAGGCTGATCTTATAAATGGCCCATTGTACTTTGACAAGAATGATGCGACTGCGTCAGGAAGTGTTGAGTGGGTTGCGGGAACGCTTTCTCTTTACGGGAAGATGAACAACAAGTTTGCCACAAGGGTTCAGTACCCATTTCACTTTAACGGTACACAGGCGCTTCATGGGTATGCGGATAGTTCCGATGACTACTTCCATTCAGTGTTTTATAATTCGGTAAAGCCGTATCAGGACAAGACGGTTCAATGCGGAACGACAACGCTCCGATGGAAGAACACGTTCACAGACCTGTTAACAGCAAGCACGGTAAAGACTGGTTTTATACATAACAGCGGTACAACTGTTTTTGCCGGGGATACAGTTGAGATAGCCGCAGGGAAGAGCCTTGATTGTGTTACTGGCGGTGGCTACCTTAAACCACGGAGATTGTCACAGAGCGATCAGCCGACCCCGGATTCCGGGGAGCTATTGATATGGCGAGACCCGGATGACAATAAGACGTATTTAGTGTATAACGACTCTGATGAGGGTGTTAGAAAGGTGGAGATGACGTGAGTGAGCAAGCGAAGGATTGGTGGTTTTGGTTTGGTATTTGCTGCGTTATTGCGGCATTTGTTATTGGGACGTGCGGTTGTTCCCTGTTGGGGATAGGCGAGAAGACGCTCAAGACAACGCTCAAGCCGAGCTTTGAGAAGCTTTCCACTGATATAGATAAAAGCAAAGATGAGATATCTGGTACAATACAGGGTGATTATACCAAGCTCGAGAACAGGATGACGCAGATAGAGACAAACATTGTCACGATGACCAACAACATAAAGAATGTGCGCAACTCAACGGTATTGGTCGCCATAGTGTTTGGAATATTTGCGGGTGCATTTTGTTTTCTGTGGTGGCTTGATCTAAAAAGGGAGCGTGAGGAGGATCGGGAAAATGGCAAACGGAATTAAACAATTGCTTGAGGAATACAAGCATGACGAGGACAAGGATGGTTCCGAGTTCAGGAGGCTTACAAGGGTTGCCCTTATAGAAATCCTGAACAAGATGGATGGTAAAGGAATCAACTGGAGGATATGGGGTATGTTCAGTATCCCGATAATTATAATTATTTTGGATAAGGTTTTATAGGAAGAGGTGGAAATTAAATGGCAACACACACACCAAGAGAAGCCGTATATGCGCGGCTGTTAGATGGTCGGGGTCAGCCGGTAGGCGACCTTGGCAAGGATGTTATTGGGCAGATTGAGCTTACCGCCTCTAGTGCGGCGTTTGGTACTGTGGCTCTTGGAGCCGGCAGCGCTAATGCGGGATACATTAAGCTTTCTGGAGGAACTGCAGCAGCGATAGGTACTGCGATCCTTGGGGCGGGAAGTGCCAATGTTGGTTACGTTAAGCTTTCGGGAAGCACAGCCTCTGCAATAGGGACGGTTCTTTTAAATGCCAGCGGAACACAGAACGCGGCTGCACCGTCGGAAGTTCTCAATGTAGGCGGAAAGCATGAGGCGTCACCCACGGCAGTGAGCGATGGTGCTCTGGGGGCAATTCTTCTTGATGAGTTCAAGAGAGTAATCAACTCAAACTTTGACTCGGCACAGGGATTGGGGTTGGTACAAGACCCAGACCCGATATGCGCTCAGCCTGTGGTAGAGAAGCTGATTGACATAACATTGGATGCAGCCCCGACTTCAGATACGTCTGCTCCGTTTTACATTGGCGATGCTGACAAGGTGGCATTCCAGATAAAGACTGCGGTAGATTGGACTGACAGTGATCCGGACATTACAGTAGAATATACTTTTGAGATATCAAATGACAACTCAGAGTGGACGGAGTGCGATGTCGTAATGTCAAAGGCTGGAGAGGATGGTCCGGTAGCAAGCATAACGCACACGACTGGCGGGGACTCAGACCTAACAACTGAAGAGTGCGCTTATCTTGCGCATGGCTTTGGCGCCAAGTGGCTCAGGGTTGTGGCTACAGCGACAAACTCAGATGCAAACGATACGGCGGCGTGCGAAGTTTGGGCTTTTAAGAAGAGAGGATAATCATGTACGAAGCTAAATTAGAATACGTAAAGCCGGATGCCACACTTGAAGAGAAAGTGTCTCCGGTAGCTCCAGAGGGAAAAGTTATCTGGGGCGGTAAGATTAACGGATACATTCTTGACAAGACGAAGAAGGCAGCGATTGCCAAGCTTGAGGAGATTCATGTTGGCACGGTAAAAAAACTGATGCGCTGTTCCTCAAAGAGGGCGGAACATATCCTGAAAGAGATGCACGAAGCAGGTGAGTTGAAGACCAAATCAGAGAGGTATGCAGAGCTGTACCCATCCGTGGAGGCGATTGAATAATGGAACTACGCAGAGTAATGGCAGATTCTTCGTGTGCTCTGGCAATATCGTTTGGCAACCTTCAATGGCTTAGGGATAGATATACCATTGCGAGCTCGCCGACCGTTATCAACTCAAGGCATGGGAAGGCTGTTCGTCTTGATGGGACGGATGACAAGATAACCATAGGTGCTATTGACGGAACGATAAAGACAGTTGTAATGAAGGTATATCTTGCGACGACCACCGAGCAGTTGCTTGACTTTGATTCTGGGACAAACTATCTTGACGCTACGTCTGGAACTCTTGCAGTGGCTTCCTGCGCTGACGAGGTGTTGTATGTTGATGGCTCTGCTACGGCTACGATCACAACAGGCTGGCATACTGTGGCGTTTACAACGGCAACTGGGATAACAGTATCAAACCTTCAGGTGGGAACGGATAATACCAACTTCGGGCAGATAGACGTTGCGGAACTGTCGTTATTTACGAGAGCCTTAAGCACCACAGAGATAAGCGATATACACGAAGATAAGGTGTTCGATCACATAAATTCACTTGTTTACTGGAATGACTGCAGTACATTCGGAACGCAACCCAATCTTGCGCCTGCCACATATGGGACGCTTAACGGTACGACAACTGGGATTGATGCGACGAATATCGTACGTGGTGTGTCGGGGATGGCCACTCAGTATAACGGGACGAATGAACTGACAACCGTTGCGTACAATGCCAACGCTAATAATATTTTCGGTGGTGGCGGCTCAATATCCGCTTGGGTAAACCCCTATTCTGATGGAGAGAATAATCTTGGTTATGTTGTGATGAAAACGGCAGAGTATTTGTTCTTTGTGCAGTCTGAAGCAGCAGGGAAAGTTGAGATTGCTTTTTATCATTACTTTTCTGGAACTGACGGGTACTGGAGTTCTACATCAACAGAATTGGTTCTGCGTACAATGTCGCATATTTGTGTTTCTTATGATAACACTGCCGTTGGCAATGACCCAATAATTTATGTTAATGGAAGTCCTGTTGCTCTAACAGAAGACCAGACTCCAACAGACACAGCAGACAGCGGGACAGGTGATATAATAATAGGGAATAACCCAAAGGAGGGAAGAACGTGGGATGGTGTCATTGACGAAGTAATGATATTCAACACCGCACTCACCCAACTTCAGGCTGCAGATATCTACCAAAGACAACTGACAGGAAGGTGGTAACATGAGCTGGAGGATACATAGCAATAAGTTCAAGGTGCTTGACATGCCTTTGAATGGGCATACAGACGATCTATCTGGCAATGGGTATGACGGAACCCCCACTTCACTCACTTATGAAGAGAATAGTTACGGCAAGCAGGCGGGGTTGTTTGACTCTGCGGATTCAATGGTAGCGGTAGCCAACAACTCAGACTTGCAGGGATTGTTTGATGGGGGAGCTACGGTATCTGCGATGGTAAGGGCGGATAGTGACGGAGAGGGGGATAATGGAAAAATAATATACAAACTTGATGACTATGTGCTTGCGGTAGTAAACGAAGCTGCGGGTGTAATGGATGTACGGTTTACTCAATACCATAGCACCACAAATGGTCGGTGGATAACTACAGCCGAAGAATTGGACGTGGGAAGTTTTGTACATATTGTTGTTACCTATAATTCTTCTTCGGTTGATAATGATCCAACAATGTATATTCAAGGCAATAATGTTGCATTAACCGAAGCATCAACTCCAGTGGGTACTGCAGACAATAGCACCAACAATCTTATAATAGGGAATAGCTCGGCTTCAGATAGAACCTTCGACGGCCTAATCGGACAGGTAAAGGTATACAAGGGAATGATGGCTACGTACGATGAGGTATTAAAGCTCTGGAGAATGAGCATGAGGGGGATGTAATGATAAATCAACCGAAAGGCAGAAAAAAGAATGCTTGCGTTGATTGTGGTGCGGCAATTTCTAATTCTGCCAAAAGGTGCAGACCGTGTTCGGCAAAAAGAATCAGCAGAATTACAAAGGGGCATCCTAATTATAATACGGAATTAAAGGGGTGTTATAAGAAGGGGAACGTTCCTTGGATAAAAGGAAAAAAGAAACCACCAAAAATATATGGTTATTGTTCTGATTGCGGGGAAGAGATTTCAAGAGGAGCAGCGTCAGGTAAATGTGCAAAATGTGCTGACGGTAGATTTAAAAAAGGCAACAAGTCTTGGACGGAAGGGAAAAAGCGTTCGCTTGAGGTAAGGAAAAAAATCAGCGAAACAAGAAAAAGAAAAATAGCAATGGGCGAGTTAATATGCGATGGGAGCTATTTACCGCATTTCCCTGGTGAGAAAAACCCAAATTGGCGCGGTGGAAAATCGATAGAGCCATATGCTTGGGGGTTTGGAGAAGAGTTGAAAAATAAAATCAGGACAAGAGACGGTTACGTTTGTCAAGTGTGCTTTTTGTCTGGCTTTGACAAGGCTCTATCTGTTCACCACATTGATTACAATAAAGAAAATCACGATGAAAATAATTTAATATCTCTTTGCAGGAAGTGTCACGGAGCAACGAATTACAATAGAAAATACTGGCAGAATGTATTAAGTGAGAAGATAATGAAAGGGGTGAAGCATGTATATCAATCAGCCTAAGCCTGTTCTTCCTGATCTTTCCTCGGGCGATTTCGTGTCAGGCTGGCTGAACAAAGCAGTCGCAATGGGTAAGGACATTGGCGTAACCGGATACGACATGACCGCAAACGGTACGATTATACCTACAGCAAACGGCGGTGGGGATTATGACGGGAGTACTGGGTATCATAAAAACAGTACAGCGAACTGGCGTTCGTCTGACAGTGCGGGGACTATTACGGCGTGGATTAAAAAGGGGACAGTCAACACAACTGATGTAATATTTTCAAGTGCTGATGAGGCGGCTACCAACAATAGGTTGTTTTTGCAGACGACAACAACGGCGAAGTTGCAGTTCGGCGTAAGGAATACAGGGACATTTAATTACGTTACTGGAGATACAACATTAGTCGCTGGTCAATGGTATTATGCTGTGGGCGTTTCAAGTGGGACGGCGTACAGCCTATACCTCGACTCTGTTGCGGAGAGATTAACACCCACTGGTACAAACAACGGGGATTGGTTCGCTGACATCGCCAACAGGGACAGCTTTCTTGTCGGGGCGCTTGAGGATAGCGGCGGGGTTTCAAATTACTTTGACGGCCAAATCCAAATGGTAAATTATTATTCGTCTCCCAAATCGCAGGACTGGCTTAAATACGATTTTCTTCGTTCATGTCCGGAAGGAGCTTAACAATGGCGTTGGTGTTTCATACTTGTGACGGAATAACTGACCTCTCGAGATATAAGCATACGATAACTAATGTTGACGGTGCTGTTGGTAAGGGGTTTATTGGCAATGGTTCTTCTGCGTATCTGAACATTGATAGTGTTGTAAGCACGGTTGCGAGTGATACCGTGGGGACGTGGATGGCATGGGGTCGGTCTGTTGATGCTACTCCGGCAGCATTTGGCGTATTTCTTTCATTTGGGGATACAAGCGCGACAGAATTTATATGTATGTATATACAGACCTCCGGTGAGCTTATTTCAAGTTGTTTTATTGGCGGGGCAAAACAATGGCAGTTGGAATCAGATGACGTCGTATTTATAGACAACACACTTATCCACATTGCCGTGGTTCAGAACGGAACCGAACCTGTTATTTATGTTAATGGGGTAGCGGTAGCGCAGACATTTGAAACCTCAACAAATAAAACAAGATGGTTTGCCAACTGTACCAATATTGACAATGGCAGAATAGGCAGTTTAAATTATGGTGGTTTTGGCGAAACAGGTTTATTGGGCGGCAAAGAAGATGATATCCGTATCTACAACAACATATTCACCGCAGATCAAATCAAAGATTATTATATTCGTTCCCGCGGGAGATATTGAGTATGGTTCAGCGACTTAATTTGGTAGGGCGAAGATTCGGCAGGTTATTGGTTATTGCCGATTCTGACGAGGGAAAGTACGGCAGACTGTATGTATGCAAGTGTGATTGCGGCAAAGTAAAGAAGGTTCATTCGTCAAACCTTCGAAACGGTGGGACGCAATCATGCGGGTGTATGAGAATTGAAAATTCAACAGCTAAAATAAGGTTAGATTTTGGCGAGGCAAGCTTTAGGGGGCTTTTAAGTAGATATAAACGTGGCGCGAAAAACAGATCTTTGAGTTGGGATTTAACAACCAATGAGTTTCGGGATCTAACTAAAGGTAATTGTTATTATTGCGGTTCGGGGCCAAGCAACAAAGCAGACAATGCGGCAAATAACGGCGAGTATATTTATAGCGGAATAGATAGAATTGATAATAATGTTGGATATAAAAAAGAAAATTGTGTTTCGTGTTGTCGGGTTTGTAATTTTATGAAGGTCAAAATGGATCAATCTAATTTTATAGAACAAGCGATTAAAATAGCGGAACACCAAACAAGTAGAACACGCGGAAGGTACTAAGGAGGTACAATATGGGACTCCCGGCAATATTAGCAGGCGTTGGAGTAGTTTCCAGCTTATTCAGCGGACTTACCGGACAGCAGGCTGCTGACAAAGAACGCAAACGTGCCAAGAAGATGCTCAAGGCAAGGATGAGCGGTCCTGAAGCACAGGCTTTGAAGAAGATCTTCGGCGAAGAGATGGGTATGCTTGAGAGCCTTCCAGGTGAGCTTAAACGCGCCCGAGAGGGTAGATTAGGGACACAGGCCGCAGAGCGGTTAAAACGCTTCAGAAGGTCTCTGGCGGCTTCAGGCGCTTCAGGAGCATCGTTTGCCGGTCAAAAGGGGGACATAATGTCTGGAGAGTCTACAGAGAGAATGCGCAGGGAGGCTGAACTGGCAGAAAAGCAGGCATTGTCAAGGATCAGGGGAAGGACAGCGCAGTTGGGAGAGAGGCTATTGAACCTTCAGTATCCTTCTCCGAATGCATTGTTGGGTCCTGCAACGGAATCTTCCTTTTACAACCCTATGGAGGCATTGAATGCCGGTGCTGCGGGATATCTAACAGGGCAGATGCTGACACCGGGGGACACTACATCAATACATGGAATGGGTTATACGCATGGGGGCTTGACTGATATATTTAACACGCAACCGGATGTTTATAATGGTGGAGCTATCACCGGGACACCTGTAGGTGGGCAGGACTTTCTTCAGAATATATTTAATCCGGCTGGACAGTACCCGGCACCCGTGAGCGGTCCGGTGCAGGGTCCGCAACAATTTGTTCCGACGGGGAGCAATATAGACATTTTTGCTAACCCCTTTAAGAGATAGGAGGTAAAGGGTGGTAACACAGATAAAAACAGGCGGTAGCGGGGAACTGATGCAGTTGGCTGTTGCGCTGGCTCAATTACAGGAGCAGAGGCAGAGAGCCCAGAAGGAACAGGGTCAGTTTGAACTCGCTCTTGAAGAGAAGAGGGCGGAGAGAGAAGAGGCTAAGGCTGACAAGGAGTTTCAGCGCCAAGAATCTAAGAGGCTTGAGAAAATGAAGCGGAAACAGGAGCTTATAAAGGATTACATAAGCCTTGATTCTGAGAACCCCAAACACAGGAAAGTAATGAAGGTTATTGAGGACGAGCTTTTGAGGGATTATGGTGTTGATCTTAGCGGGAAAACCCCCCAAGAAGTAAAGAAGAGCATCGCAGATCAGGGCGGATTGTTAAATCTTGCTGGTGAATTCAGTGAGTGGGGACTTAGGAATGTAATTGGGAATCGTGCTACAGACGCACTTGCACAGCATATGTCCGAATCAATGCTTTTGAGAGAGGATGCTTTGCCATATCCAAGTTCTAGACCGTTAAGGAAGCCAGCAGTGTCTGGATCTGACGTAGAGAGGCTTGTTGCTGAATCTGAAGCAATAACCGGAATGCCGGTTACAAGAAGACGTGGCGGGCTTCCCCCGGTGGGAGGGGACGAAGTGGCTCAACTATTGGCGGAATCAAGGAGGGGATTACCCCCTGAAGAGGAACTTGGGCAGCTTGCTCTTAAGAAAATATTTAAATAATGACTCTCACAAAAGAGGAGACATCTTTATTTGCCCCTACAGCGGGGAAATTTTATGAAACCAAGCCTATAAAAGACAGAAAGGCTTTCAAGGGTTTTACATCTACAGACCTTCAGGGCATAGCACATCAATATGGTCTCGGTAAAGAAGCAGACCAAATACTCGCATCCAAAGGGGAAGAGTCGGACAGAATCTTCTCTGGCGGTAAAATAATGGATGTCATTGATGCCATCAATATACTGGATTACGGTATTGTTGGCATGTTAAAGGGGAAGGGCTTCAAGGAAGGCGTTAGGACAAGGGAATCGTTTTCAAAGAAGGACTCTCTTGGGCAGTACGGTTTATTGGGAACTGTAGCGGGGATACTTGCAGACGTTGCGGTAACATGGCCTTTATGGGCGGTTGCTTCACCGTTTAAGGTTTTAAGTATGCTTGGGATAATGGGTAAGTCTGCCAAATACAGCAAGGCTGGTAAACTTATAAGGGCAGCGAAGCCCGGTGCGATACGAAAAGGCTTTGATTACATGTTTGGCCTGTCTGACGTTCTTGGTATAGGCGCAGACGGGGCTAAGAAGGTTATTGCGAGAACCCCCAAGAATAAAGTACAGCAATTTGGTCAATGGATTACAAGGGGGTTATTGGGTGCTTTGGGGGCGGATGAGGTCTATGGGGCGGCACATCGCACTACAGCGGTAGCCAAGGCTATGGAGCATGGAAAACTGGGTGATATTGCAGAGATGTTCTCTAAGGTAGATGACGAGGTGGCGTCTCTTTACCCAAAGTTATTTAGAAGGATGCCTGATGGTAGGATGGGTTTAATACCCATAGAGCAATTGCCGAAGATACTTGACGGCAATGCCTTGGAGGGCGCAGAATACCTGTGGAAGAGAACCGCTCAACTGCAGCCGGAGATAGTCGCAGAGAAGCTTGTAAAAGAGGGTGACTTCTCGTGGATGATGAACGCATACTATGACAACTTTGCCAAGGGAAAGAATATAGGAGGATCCACAATTCCTATGAGGACTAAGGGGCAGAGGTTTTTAAGGACAAAGCTGAAGTATGCCACCCCCGAAGAGATAGAATCGGCAATAGCCAAGGCTACAAACAATTATGCAAAGAAACACGCCAAAGAGGTAAAGACACTCCAGAAGATACTTGCAGACCCGAAAGCATCCCCAAAGACAATAAGGACAGCCACAAAAAGGGTTGCCCAGATGCAGGATGAAGTAACGGAGATACAGGGGAAACTACGAACCGGGTTTACCAAGCAAAAAGAGGATGTATTGAGAATACGCGCCGAGAAGGGTGAAATAGCAGACAGCATGTATCCTGTGATAAACGGTCTTTCGCAGGCTATAAACGATGTAGAGAACGCAAAGTTCTTCAGGAGAATAGGGGAGACCCACGGGATCACAGAAGAGTTTGCAAAACTCCACAATGTAAACCTTGCCGGATATGAGCTAATGGGTGCTCCCGTAAAGGGTGAGGTTGTCAATCGTCTGGGGGCGTTGGCTGGAAAGTATGTCCCTAAATATATCGCAGAGAACATTAATGAAATGCTCCGTGCGAAGACTACATTTGAGAAGGTTACCGGAACAGCATGGGGATTCTTTAAATGGGGTAAGACTGCGGGGAATCCTGCGGGACATATAAGGAATATATTCTCTAATATGATACTGAACTGGTGGAAGTTGGGGATGAATCCATTAGACCCCAGAGCAATGGCTTCTCAGGCAGAGGCTCTTGCTGAAATAGCCGGTAAGGGCAGTAAGTGGATGGATGAGATCATTCCATTGGGATACTCAAGGAACACATTTGCAACGGCAGAGTTGAAGGCTATGTTTGACGGTCCTGACTTTGTAGAAGCACAGAAGGGATTTACCGCTGCTGCGAAGAGAATGATCAAGAAGGGCATGAAGATTACCTCCAATGCATATCAGGGGGCGGAGGATCACGCTAAACTATCTGCATTTATATTCAATAGGAAATACAAGGGAATGGGCGTAGACGAGGCGTGGAGGCTTGCAGAAGCGGCTACGTTTGACTATAACGCTGTAGGACCGTGGATACGGAATCTCAGGACTAATATGTTCGGGGTTCCATTTCTTACGTTCTGCGTTTCAGACGATACAGAGATATTAACCCAACGTGGATGGCTTACGTGCTATGAGGTTACAGAGGATGATTTTACGTTGGGATACAACAAAGATACAGGGAAGATGAGATGGCAGAAAATTGATTCTGTCAACATATTCCCGTACTTTGGGGAAATGAAACACATCAGTGCGAGGTCTCTTGACATACTGATGACCCCAGACCATAGGTGTGTTATTAAGAGGAAATATCACAGGCGTTTGCCTGATCAAGAATATGTTCAAGAGATTACAATAGACACGGCAAAAAACCTTCGGACACATGACGAAATCGTTGTTGCGGGTGACTATGTTGCCCCGAAAGAAAAGGTTATTCCAGATGATATAGTAAGGCTTGTGGGATGGGTTGTTACTGAAGGATGGATAGTAAAAAGCGCAGGGAAGGGCGCCATGTTTGTGGGGCAGACAAATAAGCGCGGTCAGGAGCAGATAGAAGAGTTGCGAGAGAATCTTGGTATTGATGGATACCATATCACAAAAGAGTGGCACCCAAACGGAAATGGGGAACATAGGAATTATTATTTTCCCGCACACATACGAGATGAGTTTTTGAAGCATGCGCCTGAGAAATGCCTTACAATTGAATTTCTGAGAAAGCTTACAAAGGAACAGCTTGAAATGCTTTATGATATCCTCATATTGGCCGATGGTTGCGATTCTGGTAGCAGTGAGGTTTTAATCCAGAATCCAGGTAAAACGGCAGACGCCATGCAGGCTCTTGGCGTAATGCTTGGCAGGCAGTTTAACTTCTGCAAGCATGATGACGCCTTAGCAATTACATGCACAACAAAGAAAAGTAGGCAGTTAAAGAGAAATAAGCCACAATCTGTACCTTATGGCGGGAATGTTTGGTGTCCGACGACAAAAGACACTACGTGGGTAGCAAGAAGGAATGGAAAAGTCTTTATTACCGGTAACACTTTTAAAGCTACCCCACTCGCTGCAGAGACTGCTTTAAAGGCACCGTGGAGAATATCTGCCATAGGAAAGATAAAGAACGCTATAGAGAACATGTCTGATTTACAGAGGACTAAACGGGAAAGAGCATCAGAGCCTCAGTGGATAAAGGACGGGTTGTATGTAAAGCTTCCAATGAAGGACAAGCATGGGAGGAGCGCTTACTTTGACCTTACATATGTAATTCCGTTTGGGGATTTGATATCAGGGCAGTTCTTTGCCAGACAGATAGACCGAGAGACGGGGAGAGAAGAGTCGCTTATAGAGTCAATGGTACAAAAAGCACCTATACTTAATCTAATAACTGAGATAGGGAAGAACCAGGACTTCTATGGCAATAAAATATGGAGAACAGGCGATTCTACTGAAAAGCAGATCGCTGATTTAACAAGACACATTACAAAGATGTGGATGCCCCCATTGGTCGCAGAGACTCTTCCGGGGGGATATGTAGCCAAGGGGAAGAGGGTCGGTCAGAGAAGGCATGGAATAATGGGCAGAATGTCCCAGAATGCCGAGGACAACCAGTACAGAACCGGCTTACAGGAGATAATGAGGCACTTTGCAATAAAGGTACAGCCTATCTCCGTTGATCTTCAGGAGAACTTTATGGAATTTGAGCGCAAAAGGGCTTTAGAGACATTCCTTGGGGAGAAGGGGATTTTAAGAACATACGAAAGGGCTTATATCCCTAAAGAATTAAAATAAATTTAATTTTTCTCTTGCAATTCATAATTTAATATGCTATAATACCAGCAATTGAAGGGAATAATATGACCACGGTTTTTTTGTTTGCTATTACCAATATACTTTCTTATTGCATTGGCATGGTTGTTGCGGATCATATTTGTAATAAACGACGTGGGTTTTAATATGCCGCTCACGGGAAAGGAATAGCATGGATAAGATAGAATGGCTTACAAAGGCAATATTGTATTTTATTGGTGTATTTACCATTCTACATGGTGCGTTGTTTTACAGGTTTATGTTCCCTCAATATTCATGTGTAAAGTTATTTACTAAAACATGGCCAGAGATAATGGTAGGTTGCCTTTTGATACTGGTCGCAGAAGTAATTCGTATAAGGAGCGGAAAATGAAGTATGTGTCTAGATTTCAGCCAAACGTAGAATATCACATAAGGCTTTCAGGAGATAGGCCGTGGGATAAAGAGAAAGACCCCGGCAGATGGAAGAAGTGGGGCTATGAGGGAATAATGGTAAACACTGTTCCAGAAGCATCCTGTTATAACAGCGATCTCAAGAGAGAAGAGATAGGCTTAAACGGAGGGGACAGGGTTTTGGTAAAGCTGGGGGACATGCAGCACGATGTTATTCATGGAATGCACCTCGGTGGGGGAGATGTCTTGAAAGTCATCCACAAGAAGAGGGAAGATGACCCTGAAGACAAGGGTAAAATATGCATTCTCAATAAAGAGCAGGGAAACCGCCCTAAAATCACCTCTGTAGAGCCACAGGAGGCTTCAGGAGGGACTTTTGACAGAAATAAGTCAATAGAGATGCAATGCATGTTTAAATGCGCCTCAGAGCTTCTCAGCGGGACTCAGTATATTAACGATCCGGAGTTGACATTGGAAGATATGGCGGTAAATGTTGGAGAGTTGTCAACTCATTTGCACTGGAACCTAAAGAAGCTGTGCGAAGAAAAGGATATTACCCCTGAACCGGAAACCGGATTAGCGTGTAAGCTCTTTGAAGCATACGGAATGAAGCCCTACGATGAGAGCGATCCCTTGCATAGGAAGTTCATCAATCATTTAAATGCATACTGCGGTACTTACAATGAGGAGAATAGTACCAATCTTGGTCCGTTTGACAGGCTTGGAGATGTAGTGGATGATGCGCTTGATGATGGATTTGTGGAGTGGTTCATAAAGTTCGTTAAACCGCTCATGGAAACAGAGCATGACCTCTATCCGGAGGAATAATATGGAAAAGACGCTGAAAATTACAGTATGGGTGCTTATGGTTGTTGCCCCAACCTTGGCTGGCGCTTTTATGGCCATAAGTAGCGTACCCGAAAACAGTCCGAAGGAGATACTGATGATGTTTATTTTTACGCCCGTGATTTTTATGGAGGCTATTGTTTTGGGTTGCTATGCAAATGAAAAATAGGAATCAAAAGCATTCAGACAACTGGAAAACGCCAGAATCGCTAAAGAAATGCTAAGTAAAGCACAGAAGAAAGCAGACAGGCTCTGGAAGAGGGTAGTCAAGGAAATTGCCCAATGGAAATGTGAAAGATGCGGAAAGACAAAGAACCAATGCCAATTGCATTCGCATCACTTCTTTGGAAGGACAAATAGGGCTACGAGATGGGATATCAGGAACGGTTTTTGCCTGTGTGCATCCTGTCATAAACTATCCAAACATTCTGCCCACGAAAACCCTCATGAATTCAGGGACTGGGCAATATCCCTCAGGGGAGAGAACTGGTATGAAGCATTGAGATTGCAATGCCATTCCGTGTGGGATCGTAACATAGAGTTGATACTTACTGAATTACAGGAGAAATTAGCTGAATATTAGTAGAACGCTTAATGAAAGGAAAATGTTATGCCGAATAGAGACGGAAAAGGACCAAGGCAAAGAAGCCCAAGACCAAGCAAAAGAAGGGGCGGCCTAAAAAAAGGTGGTTGCACGACAACCAAATCAACGGGACGCGGCAGAAACAAGTGAAATCCAGGGGCGAGCGAAGGTGAAGGTACATAGCGGGGACAAAGAACCTGCCGGCAGAAACGATTCCCCGCCTCGTCCCGAATTAACCCCGGTCATTCGTGATCGGGCGCAGGGGCGTATCCGGTTTCTAGAGCCGTAACGCGCTCCCTTGCTTTTTAACAGGAGTTTAAGTATGGATATTTGGACAAAGATCAGTCCCGAAAAAGGAACGGTGCGTTTGGCTACCGGGAAAGAGGTCGAGTTGCCTCAAGATGGTAAGTATCACCATACCGCTCAGGTTTCAGACGGCAAGACTATAAGGCTGTATGTCGATGGTGAGCTTGTTGATGAAGTGAATTATTTAAAAGAATAACAATATGGGGTGAGTGGCGTGGTAGCCTGTCGCAAAGGATTAGTTCGCTGGTTCGGTGCAAATCCGGTAAATCGTCTTCCGGCCGTTGCGATGCACACCAGTGCCTCACCCCATCAATTCGCGATTCGCGAACCACGAATTAAGGAATATAAATGAAACTATCAGCATCGGCAATAGACATAGACGAGGCTTTGGCAGAGGAAATAGAGGTATTATGGTATCCTATAAAGGCAGATAAGAGATTGAGGGCCATAGGGTATCTTACTGACTTGTGTGATAACAGAAACATATCAGGGAAGGACTTCAGGAAATGCTGCAAGGAAGTGGCTGATGAAGGCATGAAAGCCAAGGAAGCACACACTCCCCAGATAGCGACATTGGTCAGGAAGCTCACAGGAAGCTTTGAGATCGCTTCTAAGAACAGTTTCTGGAGACAGATACCTGATTGCAGGTACTGTATAGGGGGGTACGCTTATGTGGCGTATTACGAGAATGACTTGTTCAGCCGAGGGGAACTATTCTGGTGCTGCTGCCCTAAAGCAAAGACACATCCGGCAAAGGATATAGTAAACATGCCCAGATGGGATGACATAGAGCAACAACGCCGGCAAGGTACCCACCTGAGGATCATAGAGGTAGAGGACAAAGACTTCCCCGGTGAAGTAATGCAGGTGCTTAAAAAAGAAAAGGCCCGGCAGTTTTTAAGACTTGCCGAGCCCTCTCTTAAGAAAGCAGTGGATTCAATCCCGTTCTAACAACTCGGGGTTCTCATATATATTGCCGTAAACCTTGTGTATCATTCCGTGGTGATCACACCACTCGCACCTAGCAACGGATAATATTCTATACGCACATTTGATCAAATGCCATTTAATTATATACTTCCCGCTTTCACTTTTAAATTTCGGAATCATTAACGTAACAATATCCCCCTCATAAATCTCTCGATTTTGGGAGTCCTTGAGGCCGGTGTATTGCATTACAACTGCCGTTTTCAACAGTTCACCAAAACTCTGTGCCTCCCCTTGGTCATAACAACACTGCGCGTCATACAACATGTATGGCGGTTCTTTATCGATGGTGTAGGTTGGCTCTGTCACCCACGCTCTAAACTTTATTTCACGCATTATCTTCTCCTGAATTCATTGTTATAATAATCATAGAGATCTATCTGTGGTGACAATCCCTTTTTAGAGCACATAAATATTTCTATGCTCCTGCCCTTTCTTGTCATTTCCTCAAAGCATTCATCACATATATAACCCCATTCCGGTGAATACCTTGAGCATTCTCCATTCTTACAACCATTTCTGCAGCATGATTTCATCTTTCTCTCCTTTTTCCATGTCTTTTCTTAACAAACCAGTGTTTTCCTATTTTAGCTACCTCTATTTCTTTAGCACGTATCATTCTGTTGTATTCAGGGGTACTTAACTTGTTCTGTCTCCTGAACCTGGAGGCCTTCATCCATTTCTTTTGAAGGATCTCCCATCTTCTCTTTTCCTGTTCTACCCACTCTACAGGGATTACATGTCTATTAAAAATCTTTTCAGACGGACACCCCCCTGTTCTCACAAGATAATACATATGCTGTTCATCAAATGAGAGGGTAGAAGCAGCTTCAGCTATTGTCAGATACTTCATAGCGCCTCCTTACCGCGATTTCTTTAGCCATGTGCTGTTCCAGCTTAGTAATTACAATGTTCTTACACTTATTGAAGCCCTGTCCGTAAAAATGCCAACCCGTTAAGCATATTATTAAAATATACATGAAGTGTACCATATTATTCCCTTTCTGATTTGGAGATAAGGTTTTCAGCTATTTCCCATGTTGATTTGTTCATATACAGCTTGATAACCCCCCGATCGTTAACAAACCCATACCCATTTTTATATTCGCCCACCAGTTCTTTCAACGCCTCCAATAGTTCATAGTGCATATTACACGCCCTTATGATGAATTCTGCGTCTTTTTCATCTTTCCTTATTGTTGCCACCGATTCAAAACCATGATCAAACTCATGAAAAACAACCATTTCACACTTTCCCGATAACATATTGGCCTTTACATCAAACTTCCACGGCAACGGAGTATGCTTCTTGTGATCTTCCATGTTATTTCCTTTCAATTTTTGAGATAACGTCTTTGGCTCTTTTTTCAACTATTGTGTCTTTGTCTGTTTTGTTTGCGATACCCAACAATGACACACACTCTTTCAGCGCTCCCAGTAGTTCGGCTTTTTCTTGCTCGAGCTTTTTAATTTTGCTCGTTAACTTAACCCACTGTTTTAGGCTTTTATTATCCATATTATTCCCTTTCTGATTTGGAGATAAGGTTGATAACCCTCTGATAACAACCCCCCTCAAGGTCTACTATCATTTCCTTGTCAACAAGTTCTTTCAGCGCTTCCAGTAGTTCGGGTGCCGACGCTATAAGCTGTCCATTGGCTTTTTGCTCTTCTATCATTTTACATATATGATCTTCTGGCATGCCCTTTAGACCGCAGGTTTCTTCCCATTTTAATTGATATGTTTCAGCTATACTTGTGCAGTTCCCTGTAATTACACCGTATTTGTCTACGCTCCACGGCCCCGGCGTATACCCAATCTGCTTCTTGTGATCCTGTGCGTTTTTAATCTTCATTTTTCTTCTCCTAAAATAAATTCTAAACCATGTTCTTTTAAGGCCTTTTCCAGATCCCCCCAATGGTATCTTTTCCCGTTAAGCATAAAGCATTCGGTACTTTCCTTGTCTAACCCGTTAAGTCTTTCCCATTCAAGCTGGTTCTCATAGTCCTGAATGTATTTTTCCGTACTCCTGGTATCTTCCATTATAATTCCTTAATTTTCCTGTTTAGCCAAACAACGCACCAAAAAAGAATGACACAGCCCGTTAAGACAACACATACAAATTGATCAAAACCCATAATTTACTCCCCAATAGCTTGTTCAGTCAAAAATAGCCCCATTAAAAGCTCTTATTTGCGTTTTAAAGCCTTTTGTTTAGATAAGCAATACAATAGCCTATCCTAAATTAAACAATTAAATCAGCTACAAGGTCCTTTGCATCATCAATAAGCTCCCTGTTTAGCCTGTTGAGTTCATCTTTGCTGCATTCATCAACAATGGATTTCTGGACATGACCGGAGGAACATGAATGCTCAAGCGCCATGAAATCACAGAATTCTCTAATCACAAAGGATCTCAAGGTCTTTTCATCATTGATATGCTCTTGAATGAATTCGCAATTCCTTGCATAGTGGTTAGCCCCCTTATAAGAGCCGTCAATATAACACCTGAAAAAGCGCCTAATCCAGTGATTGCAATCCTCTCCCTGCTTGTAGTAATCCCGCATAATCATTTGAATCTCTTGTTTTTTAGTCATTCTCTATTCCTTTATATTAGAGATAAGATCTTTGATAAATACAATAGATGGGTTTTGGCCGTTATTATATCTTTTGGGCGGTGTTTTTTTCCATTTCACGCGTACCATGCCGGTTAAATTTAGCGGTTCTTTTTCTATTATGATCCCTTCTCCTAAAAGACTGTGTTTTATGGTACATCCTAATTTCATAAACTATCCCTTTATATTAGAGTAGTGTTCTATGGCCTTGGATATTCTAACAGCTTCTTTTTCAGTATAACAAATAACAGCTGATACATCTTTACCATTTAAAACTGGTTTATAAAGCGTGCCATATTTACGTGACTTAACTGTTCTGTACCTCATCTTTTTACCCCTTTATATTAGATTATTTGTCAAGCTGAATAACGCTTTTATCTGGGTTAATCGCAAATATGCTTTCAATCTTAAAGTAAACATGCCTTAATCCCCCCTGTCCATCATCAATATAATAGCGCTCACTCACCTTGTCGTAGCCTACATAGCCACATATATTAGCATATCCGGTCCATAATTCAACTTCACCCGTTATGCTGTCAAGCGTTTTTTTCAAGTCGTCCATCTTTTTACCCTTCATTAAATAGAATTAACGGTCTTTTTTCGGTATTCTGCTAATGCGAATTTCTCGAATAATAAAATTTAAATCTTTTATTACATCATGCGTTGGCACATAGTCGGCCATTTTGGATATTCTGCGGTATTTTTCAATTAACAGTTTCACATATTTAATCATATTTATTGCCACTCAATCAATGTAACTGTTAAGGGCAATATCAACAGCTCCCGCAATCCAGTTAAAAATAACATTAGCAATCTGTGGATTGTCTTGATCAAGCGCTGTGAAATCCCGCTGAATCTGTCTAACACTCTGGTCAACCGGACCTCCTGTATACAAGTTATTGTACAAGGACTCAATCACGCACGGTTGAAAATCGGGTGACTCAATATAATTAGCAACCCCCCTTTTGATTTCTTCAACCAGTTTCATTCTGTCCATTACATCAGCCATGTTTTCCCTCTCAATTAAATAGAATAAATTGTTAATCGTCCTTAGTATGACACATAATCAAAGGAATGCAAGTAAAAAATAAAATTTATTTGAATAAATATTGCAAGCCTATTCAATTCACTCTTTAAACAGGCAATAAGTACATGAATTGAATAATAAATATTCAGACAATAAACAGCACAAAGCAACGTACCAATAGAAACGCTACTAAGACACACAATAAGGAATAAAGAACAGATCATAACAACAAGTCATTATTTCTTAAGACTACCAAATAAGTCAGGTATCTCATGAGATAGTAAGCAAGGGAGTGAGTCTTTAAGGAAGGGAAGGGGATATAAAGCTATCTTATGAGATAGTTATCATATGCTATCATTGACTATCATGCCTGACTTATGTACTGAACAGCTGTCCATGGTTACTGAGTCTACTCAATTATTGGCGATCTGGAAGCTAATGCCTTCTTTTTGAAGGAGTTATGAAAAGCTGTAGTTAATAACATAATAAACGTTATCGGACGTTATTGGCACGGGGGCGCGGTGGGTAGGGGTGTCTGGGTGGGTGCGTAGGTGGGTATATAGGTATATATACAATTCCACGCATGTATACTGTAATTGGCAAGCGGATTGCTTTTACAAAGCCGTGTAGGCTATACCTGAGAGTTGTTGAGATGCGTTCTAAGGGGTTTATTTATTCATATCATAGTGTGAGTATAGTTTCCATATACCGTCTTTAAGGGAGGTTGAGATATCGCCGTTGTAGTGTGCTTCTTTTTTATAGTCTTTTAGTTCCCATTGGTGTGTTTCCTGGTTGAAATCGATGAATTTAGAGGGGGTTCCGCAGTTCATTATTACTACAATGGGAGCCCCTTTTACTAGCCCGAAGTCCATTTGTGATGCGCTCATGTTATATCCTTTTTTCCCTTTTTGGGGGTTTCATAGGCTTCTGTCGGGGAGAATCGGGAAATGGGTTATCTTTGATTCTCACTCCCAGGAGGTATGTTTTGTCTTTGTAGTCAAATGCTGCGGAATATTCGGGGTGATCCGGGTCATCCCTTATGCATTGCATTATTGAGAGGATCGAGTTGTGTAATAGTTGTGTTAGGTCTTTATTCATTCTTTATCCTTTCGGTGTATCTCCTTTGTAGGTTTTTTTTCTGGCATTTTCATATCCTTCCATACGTCTACAGCCTGTAAATTACTTACCTTATCCCAATTGTCATATAGGTACCAGCCACAACACACGTAGCTTACATCCGGCTGCACCTCTAATACGGTAATCCACCAGTCCACTACTTCTTTTAAGGAATTACCCATCTTAGTTAAAGTACCGCAGGGCTCTATAAATAGCGTTACACCTACTTTGTCACCGCGTTTAAAAGCCGAATCAACATAATCATAGCAGGTGTTCCGCCCAAAATTCTGTCCGAATCGTTCGAGTTCGTCTCTAAACGTATCAAAATCTACCAATTCTTCCATAATCATTCCTCCTTCGGCTTCCATTTGCTGCAAAAATGATCCTTCTCCACAGAGGGGAGCATTGTCTTTACATCCCTGTATCCCCTGTCAGCGAATTCAACAACCAGCTTCGGAGGATCATGCCTGCAGTGAAGGCCGTATCCAAACAGGCCGGGAGTGAATCTCCCGTCAAGGCCCCAAAAGCACGTATCGCACCGGTATGTATCTTTTTCGCCCATTATTCTTCCTCCATTAGTTTTATCTTCCTATTTAAATAGCATTGTGCCTTTTTCAGGTCTTCCAGGGGCTTTCCCTTGTGATTGTGCCTACAGATGTACTTAACTACGTTACCGAGGTAGTAGTCCAGCTTCCATGAGTCTATTACGTCTAAGGGCTGTATGCCGTGTGTGTAGTGCTTGGGATGTTCTATTAAGTTCATGTGAATAATAATCCTTGCCCCGCGTCTTGCTCCGCGGGAGATAGTCCTGTCCTTGCCTGTTCACAGCGTTTGGCTGCGATTTCACAGTATTTTTCATTTAGCTCTATGCCTATTTGTTTCCTCTTTAGCGCTATTGCTGCCACCGATGTTGTCCCCACTCCGTTAAACGGGTCTATAATGGTTCTTTTAGAAAGAAGCTCTGCGCATCTAAGCATGATTGGATATGGTGTATATCCGGGGTGTCCGTAGGTTTCCTCTCTGAACAAATAGCCCTCCCCTTTAAGCCTTATATCCTCCCAAAGGTCTCTTACCGCCATATGTGGCTTCCCTACAGTAAGGATAGTTCCATATTGGTCGGACCAACCTCCTCTTAACGGACCCTGTGCCCCCCTTCTTACGACAACTATATAGGCATCAGGTATAAGATTAAGCCAACCTCGCATTTTGTGCCTTGGTGCTACCCATGCTTGGTTTGGTGCTTTTTCCCTACAAATCGCTACTATTTTCCCCATAAGCTCCAAGTAGTCTTGTTCCGGCATGTCATCGTTGTAGCCCCCGTAATCCTTTCCGGCATTGTACGGCGGATCGGTAAGCACCAAGTCAACCGGCTCCAACTCGGGCAGGATTTCAAGACAGTCCCCGTGATATATCGTGACCAATTCGTTTGTATAGTATGGTTTCATTCCCCCTCTTTCTTTAATGCTTCTTTGGCAATAATCTATCTGGTATAACACCCAGCGAAACCATTTCCTCATACAATATTTGATTTCGTTCCTCCAGCTCCTTTATGCGCTGTTTGAGGGCAATCCAATCCTTGTACTCATTTGCGTATCGTTCGTACTCTTTCAACCCATCCCGCTCTTTGCGGAGCTTGTCGTAATCTTCATAGTTTACCCAGTCGCCACGATCATGTTTTTCCATCATGACACATTCGTCCTCTAAAATATATCTTTGAACCATATCATTCCTTTCTCTGCAGAGCTTCTAATTCCTCGTCCAATTCATCAATCTTTGCAAGCAGTGCATCGTTTTCAGCGTTCAACCGCTTGTTTTCGGCAACAATAGACAGCTTATTTTTAATTGGCATATTCCCACCAAAGTTGCAGTGACTTAAAACTGTTTTATGTTGATTTAATTCCTCTTTCAGCTCATCCCGCTCTTTGCGGAGTTGTTCCGCTTCTTTTTCAAGTTCTCTATCGTGCGTTATTGAAATCGGGTGCTTGTTCATTTGTAACTGTCTTTTCAGTGCATCCCGCTCTTTGCGGAGTTTATCTGTTTTGCACCGCTCATTATCAAGCAGTATGGCATTATTCATCCCTTGTGTTCCCTTGAGCTGTTCGTATAGTTCCCATTTATTGCTCTGTGCAAGAATGTTAAGAATTCTATCATAGTGCATTTTTTCCATATCATTCCTTTCCTGTGGGGGTTTCTTCTGATAAGTCACGCATTTTCATAGCCATGTTTTTTAGGTTTTTATGTGACTCCGGGTCTTCCATGTGCACCAAGCAAGAGGCAAGATATATGTATGCTTCCCCACACGCCTCTCTCAACTCATCCCGCTCTTTGCGGAGGGAATCTTCTATCGGACGGGCGTTCCATAGCACATAAACTTCGTCACCTGTTCTGTATGGCTTCCACGCCCTGCCACCACAGGTTTTACAACCGATCCATTGGCCACCGCCTCTATAATCTGAGTTGTCGTATTCTGCCTCGCCACCACAAAACGGACACGGTTTTAATTCTTCCATATCATTCCTTTCCTGTGTCTTCATCACTCCACTCCTTCATGCAAACCCCGCATCTGTTTATCTTGCCCTTCCAGTACGCTTCATGGTCACAGTCCTTTTCTTGTACCAAACCCTTCAGGTACTTAGGAAAATCAGCATCCATTAAAATATACTTCTTCATGTGCGGATATTTCCGTAAACATTTTTCGTACGCATACCTGTATTTTAACGGAAAATCCTGTTCCATACGTGTTTTTCTCGAGGCGGATAGCTTTTTACGTGCTATATAATTGACCGTAAATCCGAAAAAACGAATATGAATGCTTATTTGACGATACGAGCGCCACATACCAATATGAAACAGCCACCGCATCCATGATAACCACCGCTTCTTGGTATAATCAATACTAAAACGTCTCCATCCCTGTGCATCAACTACCGGTGAAACATAGCACCTGAGATACCCGAATTTTTCTTTTGCCTGTATTATGTATTCCGGTATCTCTTCATACATAATCTCAACGCAGTTGTTTATCGCGTCCCAGTCATGTGTTTTATCTCCCCATAGTGGCATATTATTCCCCTTCTTGCATGGAGCTAATCTTAATGTTTTTATCATCAATTTTCGTACTTGTCGTAGTTATCGCATAATTAAGATTCTCAACCCCAATGGGTGTTCCGTCCTGAATATCAGACCAAGCCATAAAATCCCTATAAATTAAATAGATAAAGTTTTCCATATCATTCCCCTTCATCCTCAAGAACCCCGCTTCGCAAAGCGTTTACAATAGCCATAATCGCATCTATTTCGCTGTACGTATACGACACTGATTGTATTATATATTTCTTGCAAATAGAGACATCCACGCCTTCCCCGTTGTTCCATTCTGTGACTGTGGCTGTGAAGTCTCCCAGTACGCTTTTGACATCTGCCTGTACGCTGTCAAGTTTTTGTGTTTTCATATTTATCCCTGTAAAATTATGCCCTGTAGGTTATGCCGCGCGTAACCTGATTAACATTATTGTTATCCCGCTTTGTGTCTACATATTGTCTGTATTTATTCATAAGTGTCAACATTATGTTGCCTCAATGCTTCCCAGTCTCTTTCCCCGCCAATGCTTTCTTTTATCCTTTTTTCGTACATTTTTTCTAAGTACATATCCCAGGGATAGTGTTTTAAGCATCTACCGGCACGTTCTCTTATACTCCGTGCATTCCGTCTAATCTCGGTAAGGTTCGAATGTAATATGTCCCTCAGTAATTCCCTTGTGTTTTTTAACGCATAAAACTCTTCTATTGGTAACGTCATTTATTTCTCTCCTACAATCTTTTGGGTTAAAGTGTTCATTCTCTCCATTACTGTATTGAGACACCTGAGACACATTAGCTTTATGTCATCTTTTGATCTTACCTTCACAATGTTTCCACACCTTGGGCATTTGTGTTTCTGGACAGGTTCATTCAAGTTTTTTTCTCCATCTTTCAAAACTGGCACACTATTTGATTAAGAATAACTCTTAAGAGTATATTAAGTTACTTAGTTACTTAAAGAACTTACTTACTTAACTTAAGAATAAGAATAGTTTAGTAAGACTATTAAGACTATTAAAATACTAACATTGTTTTTTACCATTAAGGTAAATCTTTTCAAAATCTTTTATACACTCTTTGCATGGTATGAAGACCAGCTGTATTCCTGCTTCCTCAAGAATCTTGATCGCTGCGGGATCTTTTGTTTTTCCACAGAGACCGCAGAGATTTATCACTTTTTTTTCTTTCATTGGGTAGATTTATCTTTTTTAACAAAGTAAGCCGGGCAATTGCATCCTTTCGCGTTGTCCATTGTGTCCTGTGGACCTTCAGTGCGCGTAGTATCCCCTGATACTCCAGTTTCTTGTTTACCAATATGTCCGTGATGTAATCCATGTAGCTGCTCCTTAATTGCTTTTGTCATGTCTTCCAGTGCTGTTTTGATCCCACGCAAAGCGAAGGCGATTTTCATGTACGACTCTCTGTCCAAAATTGTCTCCTAATTAACGTTTAATGGTATTATAGCACACTTTTGAAGAAAAAGCAAATTTTTTTTAGATTTATTTGGAATATTGGAAATTATGTGTTATAATACCTGCAATAGGAGGAATCGTGAAAAAACCAGAGAAGAAGCTAGAACAATTGGAGAAGGAGCTCAAGATTTTTTTAGGGTACACAGACTTTGTCGCATGGCGGAGCGTTGTGGTCAAGCCGGAACGTGTAGCCCGCAAATGGGACAAACTGGCCCAAATGGTCGGATTTAAAAGCGCGAGAAAGTGAGGATTATGGAAACAAGAACTCTGATAATATTTTCAGACATTCATGCGGGGGATCAATTGGGGTTGTGCCCGCAAACGGGATTCAAATTGGATAGCGGGAACATGGTTTATCAGAACCCCATCCAGAAACGGTTTTGGGAGCATTGGGAATATTGCTGGAGGGAATGGGTTCCCGATGTGACCCGTGGAGACAAGGACGTCACAATCATCGTTAACGGTGACGCGATAGACGGGGTTCACCACAACTCCTCTCATCAGATATCGCACAATCTCGAAGACCAGAAGCGGTGTGCGTATGAAATCCTTGCCCCGATACGCGATAAAACAGAAAGTTTTTACATGATCCGCGGGTCTTCAGCCCATGACGGGGAGTCGGGGCAGTGCGCGGAATCGCTTGCGGACAAGCTGGATGCGATACCAAACGAGTTTGGACAATATGCTCGGCATGAGCTTTGGAAGAGCATGTGCGGAGACCATGCGTTGGTTCATCTGCTTCACCACATTGGAACAACGGGAAGCGCGGCATATGAGTCAACGGCTGTTCACAAAGAATACATTGAGGCGTGCACGGAGTCTGCCCGATGGGGATTAAGGGCTCCGGACGTCATTGTAAGAAGTCATAGGCACAGGTTCTTTAAGACCGAGGTTGCGAATGAGAACGACAGGGGGATGTCGATAGTAACTCCGGGGTGGCAGGGGAAGACGCCGTTTGTTTTCAGGATAGGCATGAGACAGTCTCACCCCCAATTAGGAATGGTAATGTTAAGGGTTCACGAAGACGGTGAGCTCTATGAACGTCATTATGTTCACGCTCTTGAAAGGCCGAAAGTAGAATGAAACCGAATCCAATTTCAATAGAGGAGTTAACAAGGGCATTTGATGAGATCAAGTACAACGACAAGGATGGGATGACATCCCGGGAGTTTGCGGATGCGTGGGGTGTTTCCGTACGTGTAGCCAGAGAGAGGATCAAAAAGATGTTAGCGGCTGGAATGGCCAAATTTAACGGGCGCAAGCAGAGAACGAAGATGGACGGCAAGGTAGACTATATCCCCGTATATGTTTTGACAAAGGATAATTGCGGAGAATGAGAATCTTAATTTGCTTCCCGAGGGACGGTGAGACGGATCAGGCGCTTGTGGACGCCTCTAAAGAGTGCGGTCATGAGACCGGTTTTGTTGACGCCAACATTCCGTTTGATCTGTACAAGCACATCAACTCACGCAACGGAGAGTATGATTTGGTATTGATGTCGAGGACAATGGATTTATACCCATCATTTGTGAGGGCAAAGAACAGGTATCCGGACATCAAGTTTGCGATGTGGAACGTTGACGTAAGAGGGTCTCTGGATGATTGGGGTTTATTGGTGGAGTTTGTCAGGGAGGTGGATTTATATTTTACCGTTGGGATGGGCAGGGTAAAAGACTGGCAGATGGTAAACCCGCAGACATACTTTTTATCACAGGGCATTCAAAAGGAACGCTACCACAAGATCGAGCCCACAATAGAAGACAGGAACAAGTTCACATGCGATGTATCATTTATAGGCAATTGTATTCCCCGGATACATAGGGAGAGGCGTTATCTCTTAGAAACACTTAGAAACTCCCACGTTGACTTTAAGCATCTTGAAGGCATCTATGGACGTGACCACAACGCAGCAGTAGCTTGCTCGAAAATCAACATAGGGATAACGCATTCTCCCGATTGTGCTTATTATGTATCGGTGAGGGACTGGAAGATTATTGCCGGAGGAGGCATTTTATTGGAGCGGAACCATCCCGGTTTGGAGGAGATGTTCGGCGGGAAGGTGGCTTTGTATGAGAGTCCGGGGGATTGCATATCCAAGATACAGGACATATTTTCAGATTACGGGACGTGGAAAAAGAACGCCCTTAAACTGCACGAATGGGCGATGGCAACACAGACATACGCAGACAGGGTTAACGAGATTGTTAACATTGTTGAAATGGGGGGATTGTAGTGTATAACAACATACTCATCTGTGCCATGTGCGGAAGGGGCTGTGTATCGGTTGATCCATTCAGGATAGTGAGGCAATGTGTTGGTTGTGGGGAAATATTCATAATTGAGGAGATACCAAGAAATGAAGGTGATAGGAGCTTTCACGGCGTGGGGCTGTCAAGATTTTGCGACGAAAGCCTTGCTGAACCACTTAAAGATATGTGATGTAATTTACATCAATGTAAGCGCTCATTCTCCGAGGATGGAGAGGTTCG
>Ga0272442_10000762_pt1 | contig 50456 bp, 51 predicted proteins | sample SSMForm2O_FD_200262 | JGI IMG/M metagenome (GOLD analysis project Ga0272442, IMG submission 200262) | Marine sediment archaeal communities from Little Sippewissett salt marsh, Falmouth, MA, United States - SSM-Form-2O | ecosystem: Environmental > Aquatic > Marine > Wetlands > Sediment ... | reverse complement strand
TCGAAAGGATCAGAACTGCTCGAAGCTGGTTTGAGAGCAAGCAAAGTGTAATTCGAAATGCTATAAGAGAATATATAAAATATTTAAGTCATAACGCTGTTATCATTCTAACTGCGTAAGTCCTATATTTTTATCTTTAGTGTTATATTTTGGGATATTAACAAAATAACCATTACCAATTTAATTACAACGCTTCTGAAAATAGACGTGTTAATTATCGGGTTCGTGCTTGGTCACATTCCGAAATTCAGTAATCTGGATCTCGGTCTGGTGGAAATATTTAATCATATATATTCTAGTTTATTACAAAATTTCAACTCATTTTTGGATAACCTCTATCTCAGCATGATGATTTTCATAGGTCAAACGCCAAGCGGTTTCGAGCCAGCAGGATATTTGAAATTTGCAGCTATAATCGAGGGCATCCTTGGATACCTATTCCTCGCGCTCTTTATCGTCGTCCTGGCACGAAAATTTATCAGGTGAGCAGCGTTCTTGCCCCGCCCCTCACCACACCTTCAGATCGATGCTCTCGATTCTGACCATCTTACCCTCAGAGTGGACGATCATCCCCGAGTGGACCTTCTGCATCATGCAGTGCTCGGGAAGAAAGCTCACCGTCTCCCCCACCTCGGGTATCCGGCCCCTGCTCACGACCCCCTCGAAGGCCGCCACCAGGCAGACTCCCACGTCCTTGGGGGCGAAGTCCTCATCGCCCAGGAGGTGGCGCGGCCCCACCATGTGGACGGTGACCAGGCCGTGATCGATCTTGATGATCTTGCCAAAATGAGTCACCGGGCAGCCCAGGGGCCGGTAGCGGAGAACGTCTCCCACCTCGAACTCTGCATCCCGGTCGAAGGGGTGGATGTCCTCGCGGCAGGAGGGCTCGCCCGGAAGAGGCGCCAGGGCGAAGTCTGCGGCGAGACCGTCGATGACGCCCCGGATCTCGACCTCCTCCCGGCCCGCCTGCCTGAGCCGGGGAAGCAGCTCCTCGATCTCGGCCCTCTCCGCCTGGTGCTTCTCCTGGCTGAGGTAGGGGCAGAGGTCGAGGTCTTGACCTTTCAGCAGGGCCCGGGCGAACTCCCGGCAGTTCTTGAACCCGCACTCGCCACAGTTGAAGCCGGGCAGAAGCTTTGCGATCTCCTTCATCTCGCTCTCACCTTTCGCTCACACCTTTCGCTCACAGTTCAATTTCACTAATTCGCAAAGCCTATCTACTCCCCGGAGTACTCCATGAACCCGTCCAGGTGGCGGAGAACCCCCCGATGATGCTCCTTTGAAACCCGGAGCTCGCCGGTGCAGAGGGTGCATATGGCCAGGGGCGGGTTGTGCCGCAAGAGCATGTTCTCGCCCACCTCGGGCCCCTCCCTGATCAGCTCGGCCAGCTCCGCGGCCCCCTTGCCAGTGAGGCCGTTCGCCTCGACGATCCTGCAGCTGGGGTTCGCCTCCAGAATCCTCTCCCGGAAGACCTCCCTCTCGGCCTGGGAGACCATGTCCCCCTTCGTCACCACGGCGACGTCGGCCGTGGTCAGAAGCGGCCCCACCTTCAGGGGCGCGTTCGGCCCGGTGGTGACGTCGATGACGCAGACGGCAAGACACGAGTCGGGATATGGGGCGCACCGCAGGCAGAGCCCCGCCGTCTCGTTCAGAAGGACGTCGGCCTCCTGATCTTCTGCCCACTCCAGCATCTCGTCGACGTTGTAGATGGAGTAGTGGTCAGGACACATGTCCTTTGCCAGGCCCACGGCTACGGGAATGCCGAGACGTTGGAACCTTTTGTCGTCCTCGGTCCAGAGACAGTCGATCTTGACCACGGCGGGACGAAGCCCCTCCCTCATGAGGCTCTTTGCCGCGTGCATCAAAACGGAGGTCTTGCCCGAGCCCGGGGTCCCCGCGATCACCACCAGCTTCAAAGCGCGGCCCCCACCACCTCGCCCCGCCTGATCGTCTCCCGGAGGTTCATCAGCCAGTCGTCGACTTTTGCCAGATCCTCGCAGACCTTCTGCTCCTCAGAGCTGATCTCGATCACCCTCACCATCCCACCGTTCTTCATCACCACTCTTCGGGAGGTCATGAGAGCGAGCATGGGGTCGTGGGTCACGACGACCACGATCTTCCCCTCGCCTGCGAGAAGCTCGAGCGCCTCCTTCTTCTTGATCCCGGCGTTCTCGATCTCGTCGATGAGGACGATCGGAGAATCGCTGATCACGGCGATGTCGGCGGTCATGAGGGCTCTAGACTGGCCGCCGCTCAAAATCGTCAGGTGATGGTCTGGATGGACCGGCTCGCCGGTGAGGGTGTTTGCCAGCTCTATCACCCGATCCACCACCTCAGGAGACCTTCCCCTGCTCTTAGCGTGCATCCGGAGAAACTCCTCTACGCTCATGTCGGCGAGGAAGTGCATATTCTGGGAGAGCTGGGCGATCAGCTTCTTTCGGGGGTCGGACCTGGTCTCGGCCCGGGGCTCGCATCCGTCGATGAGGATCTTTCGGCCCGAGGGAGTGTCCCCTTGAGCGAACTGCTCGATGTCGGCTATGAGGGAGCTTTTTCCCGAGCCCGTCGGCCCTACGATCCCTATGATCTCGCCCCGGCGCATATCCAGCCTCTCCACCAGGTCCGGGTTTCCGTCTTTATCGACTCCACCGATTATGGTGAGCTTGCAGGCCCGATCTGTCGTCATGGTTCAGGCCCTCCGTCCCAGGATCTCGAATACCTCAGCCATGAGGTCGGTGTCATCTGATGAAGCGGATGCTGATGAAAGGGCCGTTGGCTCGGCCTTGATGTTGCATTTGAGCATGAACATGTCCAGTTCCTCTTTCGCCCGGGAGACTCCGCCCCCGGTGATGTTTAGCAGAATGAGATCGTTCTTTTCGACCGCCCCGGATCGGACTGCTTTTTGAAGGGCGGCGACGGCGACGGCTGCAGCTGGGAGGATGTCGATCTCTTCAGATTCCTCGAAGATCTTTTGGGCCAGTTCGGCCTCCCGGTTCGCGATCCCGTAAACCTCTCCAGAGGTCTCCTCCAGGGCCTCTCTGACGCCGCCTTTGACGCTGTAAGGCGGCTTTCTGTTGTAGAGGACGTCGTCGTACATCTCTGCGGGACATTGGCCCGTCTGCATCTTCGAGCCGGTCCAGGAGGCATAGATTGGGGCGCAGGGGCTGTTCTGGGCCAGGTGAAGTTTGGGGAGATTGCGGCCGAAGCGGCCATCCTCGATCAGTCGAATCGAGGCCTCCCAGGCTGCGATCCCGCCGGTGCCGCTGCCGATCGCCTGGAAGTAATGCTTGGGAAGGGCTTTCATCGAGAGGGCGCCGTCGAGCATCACCACCCCCATCCCGTCTCTCCGGGCAACGTTCCTTGCGCCGCCCTCCCCGACGAATCGAGCGTTGGCCGCAAGCCGTGCCGCGAAGTCGATCGCCTCGGTGTAGTCGCCCTTCACCGATATAACGCAGATCGATTCTGAGGGCTTTTCGCAGATCCAGAGTCTGTCAAGGCCCGTCGGCGGCACGACCAGGATTAGGGGCTGATCTGCTGCCGAGGCTGCCTGGGCGAAGGCCCTGGCGGTATTTCCAGCCGAGGCGACCACCAGGATCTGGTCGTCCTCCCGCTCCACCATCCTCTCCACCGTGGGCGGAGCTTCGAGGTCCTTGAAGCTGCAGGTGGTCATCCTGGCACCTCTATCGGGCCAGTAGCCACTGAAGCTTATGAAGAGGTTTTCGAGGCCCAGCTCTCGGGCCAGCCCTTCGCTTTTGTAGGTCACGGGCTTCTCCCCCGATCCCCGGAGGGGCTCCTTTACGGGAAGCCAGTCGTAGAACTTCCATAGACCTGGAAGATCATCTCTCGGGTTGAGCCTTTTTGTGACGTACTCGGTTCTGAGCAGTGAATCGTCATTTTGACAGGTTAGAGCGTGGGGCGGCTGCACGCCCCCGCAGCCCAGGCACCTCACCAGATATTCGCCCATGAGAGTATTTCGGACAAGTTCTGGATATAACGTTTTCTGTTTTGTACAATAATATGTCCGTATTGTGAAATATCAATCTATTTGAGTGTACAATAAGCCTAAATATTCGTGATCCTTTGGAGATTATTACTTTGGGAGCGCGGAGGGTCACGAATGCCCCGTCCTTTAGGGCGGGTATGAAGTGAACCCTCGCCCGTTTTCGTTCTCCTTTAAATCGATAAAACATTGGTGACTGCTCAGGGAAACCGAAAGCAGAGTTTCAATCGTGTGAATCGAGGGAATCTGGGCAACGAATACTCGAAGATTTCTGATATCCAGAAAACCGGGCGTCCACCAAGATGCGTTTTACAGCGAGAGTTAGAGCCGTTGTGAACCATACGTGTCCCACAGTCGGGACATAAGGGTGGTAGAGCTCTACGAAATACCTCTTCTGCGGTAAACTCGAATTCGTCGGGGTGATCACTGAAGATATTCGAAAGTCGTTCGCGATATGGAAAATTTATCAAGTTAAGGTGTATTTGGGTCATTGGAGGGTACCGCTGGGTACTTCGCCCCAAAGACTAAAAAGTTTCGGGAGAATATATACAGCCTCCAACTTCATCACTGGAAAAGTAGACTGTGCCTCAAGAAGGTGAGTGTGAAATGGTGGATCATACATAATGGCCAGTGGCTACTACGCCGGGATCAACCTGGTCGTCGGCGACGCACCCAGGGTCGTCGACGTGAACCTGTGGGCCCACTCCTCCATCGTAAGGATATCAAATTGGATATCCTGCTAGCTTGCAGCGGAGCGCGCCGCCGCAACTTGACCTCTCACAGATCCCTGTGAGGGATCAGGTCGCAACCGGTGCATCGATAACATCCCGTCTCTGCAAGATCGCCCCGGAGTCCGTGCTCGTCGAGGACCTTTCGGAGGTGGCGGGCAAGGTCGATGAGCCTCTCCGGGGACGGTCGGATCATCTCGATCTCGCCTCTCCTCAGGGGGTGGGGATAGACGGCTCTGATGATCGGGAGGACGCCCATCTCGGCGAGCTCTTCGATCCCCTCCCGAAGGGCGCGATCCGACTCGCCGAGGCCTACGATCACATTGGAGAAGACCCTGTTCTCGCCGAATTTGTCGACGGCGTCCGAGAGGGCCATCTTGATCTTCTCCAGGGGAACGCCGGGGCAGACTCTCCCGAAGAGCTCCGAGTCGAGACACTCCACGTTGTACTTGATCTCATCTGCTCCCGCCGCTTTGAGGATCTCGCTGGACCTCTTGGCCGGGGTGACCGATACCCCTATCGGCACGTCGAACCTGCGGAGGGCTCTTACGATATCGGCGACTCTTGCGACCTCCTCTTCCGGAGAACGTTCGACGCCGCTGGTCAGGGATATGGCCTCAAGCTCCCCCGTATCCCAGGCCTCGGCCACCATCCTTTCGACCTTCTCTTTGGACTTCACACCCCCCGAAAGCTTCGGCACGGCGCAGAACTTGCAGTCGTAGATGCACCTTTCGCTGACGGTGATGTAGGCCTGTCGCGGACAGTGAAGGAGGGGCTTTTCGAGAACTCCCCGGGCGACCTCGACGCCGTTCTCAAATATCGCCACCTCTCCTCCTTCTCCTTCCTCCAGCTCCGCCAGCTTCAGGGGAGAGCCCTCCACGACCGAGAGCCTCACCCTCCTCCCGCCGGATCTGAAAAAGACGTTCTTCTCCCCGGCTCCCGGACCGGCCGTCGAGACCGGCCCCGAGGGGCGAAAGACCTCCGGGAGCTCGATGCTGCCCAAGGAGATCAGACGCGCCTTGGTCTTTAGGTCCATCGCCGTCATTTATCCAATACAAGTTTATAGTGATGGCCCTCAAGCTTCAGGTTCGACCAAACCTATTTTAGCGATGCAGATCCAAAATGCCGTCCAGTCAAATGTAAGAGGTGATTTAGAATGCCGATAATAGTGCCACGGGGCTCTGAGCCAGTTTCTGAACCGACCTCTGAAAAAGACAAAAAACAGGGCAGGGTCCGGGAGGAGTATCCCCTGAGCTTCGCCGAAGCTGCAGCTTTCCTCAGAGAGCTGGCGGACAGCCTAGAGAAGGGGAGCGATATCGAGATCGGTCTCTCCCGCCAGCAGATCCAGCTTGTGCCGGACGAGCCCGTCACTCTGGAGATCACATATCGGGAAGACCCCAAGAAGAAAAAAATGGAAATTGAGCTGGAGATCAAAGAGCACTTCGGCTCAGTCGGAAGGGGGGCCGGAAGGCCCACGGTGGGACCTGCGCGATAAAGAGTGCAGGGAGGGGACGAGGGGATAGCGAAAACCTCCGTCTCCCCCCAAGCTGTTTTCAACCCTTTTGAAACGCGAAGATGTCAAGATCGATCAGGCTGATAGACGTCGCCCCCACCATGGCTCGGGTCCTGGGGGTGAGAACCCCTCCCATCGACGGGAGGCCCATCGACGAAGTGAAGGACTGGGGATGCGATCGAGTCGTCCTCGCGATCGTCGACAGCCTGGGATACGGCCTTTATAAGACACTGGAACCGGACCTTCATGAGATGAGATCGATGGCCGAAGAGGGCCTTCTCCTGAAGGCGGAGTGTGTCGCCTCCACCACCACTCCAGCCATCGCCTCGATCCTCACAGGCCTCATGCCCAAAAACCACGGTATCACCAACACCGGCCAGGCCTCAGAATCCAAAATAAGAAGCCTTCTGGAATGGGCTAGCTCCGAGGAGGTCAGATCAGCGGTGGTGATGGAGGAGGAGGGCGCTCGGACCTTCGAGGGTTTCGTACCTGTGGTCATGGGCGTTTCCAAAAGTTTGGGCGTTGAGGATTTCGACCGGAAGATCCTGTCCCAGTCTTTAGCAGCTCTCAGTGCCGATCCAAGGCTACTTGTTGCCCATTTCGTCGGGATCGATCGGGTCGCGCATTTGGGCGGCGGAATTGAGGAGATCAGATCGGCCGCATCGGCCATCGACGGTCATCTGAAAGATCTTGGGGCCGCAATTCCAGAAAGGACGATGGTTATCGTCTGCGGGGACCACCCCCTCCATGCGGGCGTGTTGAAAGGGGTTTTTGACACGAAAAACGTCGCATTAATCCTATGGAAGAAAGAAGACCAGTGAATTGCTCCTCTTTGAGGAGATGGGAGGCTTTGGCCTTATCTGAAGCCTTTTCGTCATCGGAACGCCTGCCTTCAGGCGCGCGACAGGTTTAAATGGGTTCTCACCAGCTTGTGAGATATACATGTACGAAGACTTATCCGAGATCTACCAGGCCGCTCTGGAGGATGAGCGGAAGCGCAAGTATATGAAAGAGATCGGCGACTGGCTGGTGGAGGAGTACTTCGAACCGTATCAGGCATCTTGATATCATGGAATTGATGGGCATCTGCAGCATATGCGGCAGGGCGGGCAAGCTTTTTACCTGTCGGCTTTGTGGGAGGCTCGTCTGCGCGCGATGTTTTAACCCCATGACTGGGGTTTGCCGCCAGTGCAGTGGCGGCCGGCAATCCGAAGAGGACTTAAAAGGCCCTTTCACCACCGACCTCTGAGGCGCGTGGAGTCGGCGCTAAGCAGGCCCTTATTAATTCCGCAAGTTGGGATATTTTGTCAATCTGCTCGGTGTTTTCAGGGTAGGATGGCGGAATTTTCCGTTTTCGATCATTTTTATTTCGCGAAGGATCACGAATTATCTCATATTTGGATTATTTAATTCCAAAACCATTTTCGAGTCTTGTGAACATGAGTAAAACAGTTATTCAGGCTTTAATCCGAAATTAAACCCGATATAATGGTTTTTATCAGGCTACTACAACTCCCTACACTCAGAAAAGTTTATATACCAATATAACAGAAGGGATGTTGGCAGAAGTAAATTCGCATCCTGTCTGATCACATAGCAATGAAGGGGGGACCTAACGCTTTGAAGGGGGCGAAGGTTCACCGATGGTAGGGGAAGTGAAGGGGAGACCGAGATCGTGGGTTTCACTCTGCCTTTGGAGCGACGTCGGGATCGAACTTAAGCCCCGGGGGCTCCAAGTTCACATTTGAGTACGCAGCTGGTAAGGGAGATAAGCAATGAAGGGGGGCGGGCGGATCGGATGGAGCTTTCCGAGACGGCTCTCATCCCGGTTCGCCCTTCATCACTCGCGATTAACACTATAAAATGAAGGGTCTAAATGAAGGGGGTGGGCGGATCAGGAGTCCTACGTCATTTCGTCCTGGTTCGCCAATAACTATTCCCTCAATCTGTTAGTCTGGCTTTTCCATCTCCAATATCATGAAGGGCGAGTTGGAGCCCCGTCAGCAGAGGTCCCCCAGGACAGAGGGTGTGTTCAATGAAGGTCAAGATCGAGATCGAAGACGACGAAATGAGGTCGACACATGTATTTGAGGGTGTCATCATTCGAGAGAAGATCATCGATTTCTTGGCCGCAGCAGGTGTCTTCTCAGAAGGAGCTGACGAGGTCCGAGAGATGACCCATCCCAAACCTGAAGACAATCGAACCCTCAGAGACCGGCTGGAGATTTTCGTGAGGGAAGAGTTCCCAGACTCCTGGTTCTCCTCGAACGAGCTGAGGGTCCGGTATGAGGCAGAATCCGACGACATAAAGCTCAGCACAGTATCGACATATCTTTCGCGTATGTACTACGACGGCGTCCTCGAACGTCGCGGCAACAGAAACCAGAGGCAGTACCGCCTGGTAACCGAAGAATTTACCTCTGAGGTCAAGTATCCGGGCACCGTATTCAAAGAGGTCACCTGGAAGGCGGAGAGCGGCTGGTAGGGCGGAGACCTCTGCCCACCTTTTAAAGTCCAGATTTTCCCTTTTATCGCGAGCCTGATCCGGATCGCTTCATAGCTTGCGTCTTTCCGACATGCGCCTGCCCTTATCCCAGGCGGCCAAGATGACCGGATTCCTTTCCAAGTACATCACGACAGTCGCCTCCGGCACACAGTTGAGAGGGCATGAGAAGTTGACGCACCTTGAACAGAAATGGCGGGTCAGGATGTAGCCGAACTGGAGGGCCGCCATCGCCGTCGCCAGGTTGACTCCCACCATTCCCAGCAGGGCGAACTCTGGCCCGTTGACGAAGAAAAACCATATTCCGTAAGCCTCAACCAGAGATGGAAAGAAGAGCAAAAAGAGGGAGAATAGTATCACGACGGAATTTTCGATCCGGTTCAGAGGCTGGGGACGGTAAGGAAAGAGCTTTGGAAAGGGGTTTGGGGCTATGCATCGGAGTCGCGACCCCACCCCGGCGTAATGGGGGCAGTGGCGGCAAAGGGCCGCCATCTCAATCGGCCCGAGAAATGCAATCCCAGCCAAGGAGTACGCCAGGACGGGCCACCAGATGTCCGTCGCGAGCCCCACCATCCCCATCCCAAAGAAGGATAGGAACAGGAAGGGGATTTGGTTTAGTACGAAGAACCGCTGTTCAGCTGGGTTCCCTCGGCAGATCAGCTCTCCGAATAATTCGCAACTTCTGCAGCTCGAATCGTCCCCACAGCCGCAGATCTTGGGATCATCGTCTCTCGTCCATCAAACCCCCTAGAAGCTGGAAGGCTCGTATGAAGCTGATGTATTTGAATAGATCGAAAAAGAGAAGCTCGGGCAAAGAGAGAAGCTTGAGCCCGGCCTGAAGGCCAGGCGTACAACGATCCCAGCTCGATGCTGGATCGGAGCTGATACGTCTACTTATCTCCCTCTATCCAGTATTCGACCTTCTCGGGATTGTTAGATATCCACTTTGCAGCAGCCTCATCCTCAGGACTCCCGTTCTCAATCTCCATCATAATTGAGGCGATGTCATCCTGAGTCCAGTAGAACCTGCTGGCGATATCGTAAACCTCGGGCTTCTCTTCCTCAAGCCCCATTCGGGCGAGGGTCGTGGCGTGATCTCCGGTCCCGTAGACCTTCAGGGGATCGTCCAGGTACTTCAGGTCCCAGCGGTTGAAGGTCCAGTGGGGCGACCAGAGGGTGACAACGATCGAGTCTCCGTCGTCGATGGCCCTCTTGAGGGCCGTCGCCATCCCGGCGCTGGAGCTGGCCTCAAGTTCGTAGTCGAGATCGTACATCTCGATGGCGTTCTCGGTGTTCTGCATGATCCCAGCTCCGGGATCGATTCCGACGATCTTGCCGCCGAACTCGTCCTTGAAGTCGTTCAGCTCCCCGATGGAATCTATGGTTACGTAGGCCGGCACCACAAGGCCGCACCTGCACCCATCGAGGTTCGGTCCGACGTAATCGATCTCATCCCCGTAAATATCCCAGTAGTTCTTCTGGGTCTCGGGAAGCCAGGAGGATACCGTCAGGTCGAACTCGCCGTTGGCGAGGCCCTGGTAGAGGGGTCCTGCGTCCACCGCCATGATCTCGACCTCGTATCCCGCCATCTCGTAGACCTGCTTCAGGACGTTGGTGCTGGCGATCTCGCCGTCCCAGAGGACGTATCCTATCGATACATCGCCCTTCGTCGTCTTGGCGGAGACGGAGTCGCCGCCTTCGGTGCACCCGGAGACGAAGACCGCCATCAAAGCAACCAATCCAACAACTAAAAAAGTTTTAACATGATTATCTTCCAAGTTACCACATCCAAGATCTATTTTTTCCATATTTGGCCAAATTATAAAGGATAATTGCCGCTATTTTGTGGTTTCGTTATGTTCATATAAACCACTTTTGGGCGGATCGTTTCATCCTTTGGTCAGGCTTCGGGTGATCCGGTCCAGCACCATGGCGATGATCACGATGGCTAGCCCCGCCTCAAATCCGGTGCCGATGTCCACCCTCTGGATGCCGACCAAGACCTGGTACCCTAGCCCACGGGCCCCGATCATGGCGGCGATGACCACCATCGAGAGGGAGAGCATAATACACTGGTTGACCCCGGCCATGATCGTCGGCATTGCCAAAGGTAGCTGGACCTTCAGAAGCTTCTGTCGCGGGGTGGAACCAAAGGCCTCCGCCACCTCCACCAGGTCTTTTGGGACCTGCCGGATCCCCAGGTTGGTGAGCCGGATCGTCGGAGGCATGGCAAAGACCACGGTGGCTATCATCCCAGGAACGTTACCGAGGCCGAAGAATATGACTGCTGGGATCAGGTAGACGAAGGAGGGCATCGTCTGCATCAAGTCTAGGATCGGCGTTATCATGCTGTTGGCGGCATCGCTTCTCGAGCATAGGATCCCGACCGGGATTCCTATCACCAGGGCGACGAGGGTGGAGGAGATCACCAGCGCCAAGGTCTCCATCGAGAGGCTCCAAAGCTGCATGTTCCCGATCAGAAGCAAACCGAGAAGTGTGGCCGTGGCCATCTTCGAATTTCGTCTGCTCACCGCCCAGACAAAGGCTGCGATGACAAGAGCCATTGCCAGGGGTGGAAGAAAGAGGAGGACGTCCTTGAGCCCCCCGACGAGAGCGCCGAGGACAGCGCTCAATAGGTCTAGGAAGCCTCCGAAGTGGGATTCCACCCATTCGACGGCCATCTCCACGCCGTCTCCGAGGGGGATTCTAGGCAACGACATTCTCAGCCACCTCCGGGGTCAGGGCGTCCAGAAGCGTCGCGTGCCCGATCATCCCGATGAGAATTCCCCGGTCGTCCACCACCGGCAGGGGATGAGGGCTTCCCGCAACAAGAGATATCAGCTCCGCCACCGGAGTCTCGGGGGACATAACGGGTGCGTCGAGGACGAAGACCTCTTCGAGCCTCTTGCCACTCTCCGCAGCTTCTTTTGCCCCTTGCTCTCTAACAATGCCCCTGAAATCCTCCTTCCTGCCGGTCACGAAGGCGAAGCTCTTCTTTCGCTTTCTCATCCGCTTCAAGGCGGCTTCGGGGGTAGAGTCGGTGAATATGACCGGCTCTGGCCGTTTCATCACCCCCTCGGCCGTCAGGACCTTGGCCATGTTGACTCCGGCCACGAACTTGGCGACGTACTCGTCGGCCGGGCTCGTCAAAATCTCCTCGCCCGTACCGATCTGGATTATGGCACCATCCTTCATCAGGGCGATCCGATCTCCGATGTGGAGCGCCTCGTCGAGGTCGTGAGAGACGAAGATGATCGTCTTGTTCACCTTGTCCTGGAGATCGAGAAGCTCGTCCTGCATCTCTCTTCGTATCAGGGGGTCGAGGGCGCTGAAGGCCTCGTCCATGAGAAGGATATCGGGATCGCTGGCAAGGCCGCGAGCAAGCCCCACCCTCTGCTGCATACCACCGCTGAGCTGGGTGGGTAGGCTCTCCTCGTGTCCCTCAAGCCCCACGAGCCTCAAAACCTCAGCCGCCTTTGCCAACCGCTCCTTTTCGGAGACACCTCTTACCTCCAGGCCGTAAGCGACGTTCTCGACTATCGTCCGATGGGGAAAGAGGGCGAAGTTCTGGAAGACCATGCCGAGCTTCGTCCTCCGGACATCCCGCAGCTTCTGGGGCGACATCTCCAGGACGTTCTCGCCGTCGATGGTCACCTCTCCTGCTGCGGGCTCAAAGAGCCGGTTGATGCACCGAAGGAGGGTGGACTTGCCGCTGCCCGAAAGACCCATCAGAACGAAGATCTCGCCCTCGGCGACGTCGAAGCTGGCGTCGTAGACGCCGACGATCTGACCAGTTCTCTCGAAAATTTCGTCTTTGGTAAGTCCCTCTTCCAGATGCCTTAAGGCTTCCTCCGGCCGCTCTCCGAAGATCATTGATAAATTACTAACTCTAACTTTGGTATTTTCGCCTTCAGAAATCATTTAAAACCTCGTTTTGATAATCAATATGGGCCCCAGTTTATTTTCGCTTCAATGTATTTTAAGTGTTTCTATGTATTTTGATTAGTTTTATATTTTAAAAAATGATGCAATATATAATTATGCCCCATATATAATGTGGGCGGAACGCAAGATGGGCATTGCATGGAGGCGAATATGCGGAACACATTCTTGTGTAATAATATAAAATGTGGGGAGTTGGCGGCCATCCTCTTCAGTCCGTCACTAACTCTGCCTCGAGGGGATAGACCCCATTCTCGTCGTGGACCTCTTTCCCGTGGAGGGGGGGGTTGAAGACGCAGGCGAGCTTGAGGGGAGTCTTGGCCCGGAGGAGGTGGCGGTCGTGTTGATCCAGGACGTAGATGGTGCCGGGGGAGATCTTGTGGATTTTGCCGCCGTTTCTGCCGAGTTCAATTTCTGCCTTGCTGTCGTCTCCTCTTCCGTCACCAGCCTTTCCGCCATTCACACCAACGTCGCCTTCCACCCCATCGAGGACTTCCACCTCCCCTTCGCCCTCGATGCAGTAGACCGATTCGAGGTGGTTTTTGTACCAGATGTGAGTCTCGGTCCCCGGATAGATGGTGGTTATGTGGAAGGAGAAGCCCATTCCGTCCCCCTTCAAGAGGAGCCGGGTGCTCTCCCAGTTTTCGGCCACCACGCGCCGGTCGGTCCTCTCCGCCTCCGAGAGGTCTCTCACGATCATGCCAGAACCTCCATCCCGAGCTTATCCTTCTCCTTTCCTGGAGCGCTTTCTGGGATCTCTGACAGGGCCTCGATGACGGCTTCATCCAGGATGGCAAGGCCCCTCTTCAACTCATCGTCGCTGATGTTGAGGGGTATGAGGCACTTGAGAACCTGGTCTTCGGAGCCCGAGGTCTCCATGATCAGCCCCTTCTCGAAGGCGAGGACCGATATCCGAGCGGCGAGATCTCCGATCTCACAGTCTAGGGCCTGCATCATTCCTCTCCCCCGGGCAGAGAGGACGCCTCTTTCGTCCAGATCGACGAGCCTCTCCAGGCTCTCCCGGACGATCTCACCCTTCCTCTTCACCTCCCTCTCGAAGGAGTCGTCTCTCCAGTACTCCTCCAGGGCCGCCCGAGCGGTGACGAAGGCGAGGTTGTTTCCCCGGAAGGTGCCGTTGTGCTCTCCCGGCTTCCACTGGTCGAGCTCGGGCTTCATCAGGACCACTGAGAGAGGAAGTCCGTAGCCGCTCAGGGACTTGGAGAGGGTGATGATGTCCGGCGAGATCCCGGCCTCCTCGAAGCTGAAGAAGGTCCCGGTCCTTCCGCACCCCACCTGAATGTCGTCGACGATCAGGAGGATTCCGTGCTTGAGGCAGACCTGCTCAAGGGAGCGGAGCCACTCGTTGCTCGCTACGTTGATCCCTCCCTCGCCCTGGATCGTCTCCACGATGACGGCTGCGGGATGGTCGAGGCCGCTGCTCCCGTCGGTGAGCATCTTGTCCAGATACTCGGTGGTGTCGATATCATCGCCCATGTATCCGTCGTAGGGCATGAATGCCGTCCCCTGGGGCTGCATGCCGCAGCCCTCCCGGAAGTGGCTGTTTCCGGTGGCAGCGACCGACCCCATGGTCACGCCGTGAAATCCGTTGGTGAAGGAGACGATCGTCTGCCGTCCGGTGACGTTTCGGGCGATCTTCATCGCCGCCTCGACGGCGTTCGTCCCCGTCGGCCCGGTGAACTGCATCTTGTACTTCATACCCCGGGGCGAAAGGATCAGAGATTCGAAGGCCTCCATGAAGGCCCTCTTCGCCTTGGTGACCAGGTCCAGGCCGTGGACGATCTGGTCGGCCTCGATGTACTCCATCAGCTTCTCTTTCAACACCGGGTCGTTGTGCCCGTAGTTGAGGGCCCCTGCACCGGCGAGAAAGTCGATGTACTCGTTTCCTTCCTCGTCTTCCAGGGTAGACCCAGTGGCTTTCGAAAAGACCACCGGGAAGTGGCGACAGTAACTTCGAACCTTTGACTCAAGACGATTGATGGTGCTTATATCATTCATAATTATATCACCCGTTCAAGCGAGAACGGTCCTATGCGGAAAAGATGTTCCGCTTCGTGGTTTTCCTGCCCGAAATGCTCGTCAGAGAAGCAGGACATGACAGTGCATCGAGCCTTCAGATCCCTGGCGAGGGAGGTGAAGAGCCTCTGAGATGCATCGTTGGATGGGGTTATCGTCGTCTCCAGAAAATTGCAGTTTATCACAGCAGGTCTTTGCAAAACCTCCTGAAGAATGAGCTTTCCGAGGCCCCTACCCCTCACCCGGGTGTCCACCGCCACCTGCCAGACGAAGAATACCCCTTCTCGATCTGGAGGGCGATATCCGGAGAGGAAAGCGACGATCTCGCCGTCCAATTCGGCAACTATGCAGGTATCAGCGAAGTGATGGCAGAGAAGAAGGTAGCTGTAGACTGAGTTTCTGTCCAGAGGCTTGCAGGCCTCGACGAGGGCGAATATCTTCGCTCCGTCGGAAACCTCCGGCTTGCGGAGCACGAACTCTTTCGTCCTCCGCCGACTCACGCTATTTGAGCCGTCTTTCAATGATTTGTCGTCAGTTTTGTTCCGCATTCTCCCGACTCCGGGGTGCTATAAGTGGAGCTTCGAGCGTAGCCCATCCCCAGCTTCTTCAGAATGATACGTATCTGCTTGGGGGTGTACTCCACGCCGAACTCCCTATTTATGAGATCTTTGACCTCGCCTGTGGTCCAGCGGTCTCGCTGAAGAAGAAGGACCTTAAGCTGCTCTCTTTGAACTTCCGATAGCTTTGTTGGCCTTCCGCCGCCGTGCCTCGGTATCAGTCCCTCATAGCCGCTGTCGTTCCACCTCTTCTGCCAGGTGTATCCGACGCTTTTGGTGATGCCGACCAGATGGGCTGAGGTCTCAACGCTGAAGCCCTGATACCGATACCTTATAAACCGAAGCCTTTTCAGAACCCTGGCATATTTCTCCAACTCTTTTATCCTGTGATCGAGCTCCTCGGGCGCCATACATCTTCGTATGGAGACCTGCTCCGGCTTTGGCATGGCAAAACGGTTGAAATTAATACGTATTAAGTTTTTGGTTCTAATCAAGTGATTTTGTTTTTAGGCAACCACAATTTATTTAACTTGGCTTTTCCTTCTGAAAAGCGTCTGCTCTCCTGTAAGAGAGCAGAGCCGACGAGCTCGAAAGTCGGACGAGTTCGTGCGGGAAAAAGATAACAGAAACCCTTATGGACCAGAAGGCCTTGCGCGTCCTGCCTGGGGCCTTCTGCTCTCCTCCCAAAAAAGAATCCTTTTATTTTTCTGGCAGATCAGGATATGGAGCTCTTGGCATAATCGGTATTCCGCCACCATTCACCGTCCAGGACCGTTGCCCTGTAGCCCATCGTCCTCAGGGCAAAGTAGAGGCTGCAGGCTTCGGGAGTTCCGTAGACCATCTGGACCTTCTCCTGGTCAAGGCCCCTCCCAGAAAAGAGCTCATCGAGCTCCTCGGCGCTCTTGAGGGCGCGAGCTTCGGGATCGGAGTAGAGGTCGGAGGTCTTCAGATTCATCGAGTTCGAGATGCGAATTGATGCGTAGTCAGAGAAGCTGGACCGAACGTCAACGATCTGAACCCCAAGGCTTTCCTGAGCTTGGCCGAGCATAGACTCGTTGACCAGAAGTCCTTGCCTCACCTCAGAGGTGTAGTTGGAATTCTCCGATTCTGGCGAGTTCGAAACCAGCTCCAGGTCGGAGAAGGCCTCGATGTCCCCATCCAGGCGGCTGAGGTTCTCGTGGCCCAGGCACTCAAGAGCCCAGAAGAGGTAGGCTGAGTCGTCGCCGTTCCCGTAGACCACGATCGGGTCGGTCTCTTCGATCCCGAGACGGCGTAATTCAACGACCGCAACTTCGGGGTCCAGAATTCCCGCGGGCCTCACCGATCTCCAGTAGAGGTTTCTCGCCCCTGGAAGGTGGCCTCCCTCGTAGTCCGCAGGAGATCTCGCATCCAGGAGGACCCGTCCATCGAGATCGTCTCCCGAACGGACGAGAAGCTCTGGGTATGCGTAATCTGCGTTGTCCATGGGGTTTTCATCGTTCTGACTTCTGGACTTGAGGGCATGCTCTCGAATATCTCCTGGCGAGGATCCAGAGCCCGCCTGGTTTGAGTCGGTGTGGTAGCGGTCCCACCAATCGTTGAAGTTGATCCAGTCAGGACAATCAGGACATCCAGGGGTGCTGGCCAGAGCGGTGCCTGCCAGGATCGCCCCCACGACCAATAGTGAAATTGCTGATGTGACTGCCCACCATAAGACTCCGGATCTACGAAGGCTCGATCGATGAAGGCTCGATCCATAAAGGCGGCCCTCAGATCTTGAAATCGGTCTCAAATTTGCGATTATGATCACTCCCCATTCCCCGTACTACAATCGGCAGTTCTATTTGAGCCTGGCGAGCCGAAGGAACGGGAACCTATAAATAGAGAAAATCATGTCCATCAAAGCGAAATAAAGTACGTTATTGTACGTATTTATACATCAAAATTCGGAGAGGTACCATTGATCGGAAAGTCAGTCAGGATGGAGAGGATCTTCAACAGGGAGACGGAGAGAACGGTGATCATCCCCATGGACCACGGCGTCACCGTCGGGCCGATCCGGGGGATTAAGAACGTGAGGGAGGCGGCTGATCGGGTCGCCGCCGGGGGCGCTGACGCCGCCGTCGTCCACAAGGGCGCGGCCTCCTTCGGCCATCGGGGGTACGGCCGGGACCTGGGGCTGATCCTCCACCTCTCGGCCTCCACCAACCTCGGCCCCGACCCCAACAACAAGGTCCTGGTGGCGACAGTGGAGGAGGCTCTGAAGCTCGGGGCCGACGGCGTCAGCATCCAGGTGAACGTGGGCGCTGAAGACGAATCCAGGATGCTCGCCACCCTCGGCGAGACCTCTCGGAAGTGCCAGGAATGGGGGATGCCCCTCCTGGCCATGATGTACCCCCGGGGCAAGAAGATCGAGGACGAGCTCCGGGGCGAGTACATCGCCCACGCCGCCCGGGTGGGAGCAGAGCTAGGGGCCGACGTGGTCAAGACCAGCTACTCCGGCGACCCCGACTCCTTCCGGGAGGTGGTGGAGGGCTGTCCCGTACCGGTGGTCATAGCCGGAGGTCCCCGGACGGAGACCGAAGCCGAGTTTCTGGAGATGGTGGCAGACGCCGTCGGTGCCGGAGCCCGAGGAGTCGCCATCGGAAGAAACGTCTTCCAGCACCGGGACCCCATCCTCATAACAAAGCAGATCTGCTCCATCGTCCACCGGGGCATGACGGCGGAGGAGGTCCTGGAGATCGAGAGGTAGCCTCGACAAAGGTGGGCGAGCAGAAGGCCGAATGACCGGGCCGGGCCGATGGGTCACTTCAGATACTCCACGCTCCCCTTCACCGCCCTGAAGGTGGACATGTAGCTGTGAACCTGGGGCGGGACCTCGGTGGTGACGAAAAGGCCCATCTCTTTCGCCTCTTTTGAGGATATGGGAAGGCTGTGAATGTTCTCTCCTCCGAGGAGCATCTGCTCGATCCTGGAGAGGGACTCTTCATCCACCCTTCCTTCCAGAAGCTCGCGAAGGTGGCTTCTCATCATCCTAAGGGCCTTCTCAGAGATGTGGCGCATAACGAAGCTCGCGTCATCAGCCTCTTTGCCCTTCATCTCCGTTGCGTAGATCCAGGAGTGGGCGGGGTAAGATCCCCGAATGACGTCGCCCACCTGGGGATCGATCGGACCTATCACGGCGTCGGGGTCCATCACGATCTCGTCGCAGGCGAGGGCGATGATCGTCCCCCCGCTCATGGCGTAGTGGGGGATGATGGCCCGGGTTTTCTGGGAATGATTTTTCAGGGCTCTTGCGATCTGGATGCTGGGAAGAAGCTGGCCACCCGGCGAATGGACGATGACGTCTATGGGCCTGGACCCCGCTGACCTGATCCCTCGGAGGAGCTCTTCTGCGTCCTCCACGTCGATGAACTGGTAAATCGGGAGGCCGAAGAGGGATATCGCCTCCTTTTTGTGGACCATGGTCAGCACCTTGGACCCCCAGACCCGCTCCATCTCCTTTATCAGCCCCATCCTGGACCTCCTCAGGTTCCAGAGCTGAATCTGGGGGAGGAGGACGGCATAGAGCACGAAAGCTATGAAGAAGAAGGTCAAAAGATCCAGGGTGTTCATGTTGTCCATACGTCAGAAAGAGGGTGATGCTAATACAAATAGATGGCCGCAAGAGCGGTTTGGGGAGGGAGATATGACCGCCTATGGTCGTGCTTTGAGGGCGACGCTGCTGGCTTTCGTCCTTTTATCATGTTCTGTCTGTTCAGGGGAGGACTTCTATCGGGCCGAGGGAGGACCTCAGATCTTCGTCACCTCCGCGAGCTCGAACGTCGAGACCGGGAAGATGGGATCGGTCTTCGTCGAGATCGAGAACCGGGGCCAGGTCACGGGCCTGGAGGAGAAGAGGGCGCCGGAGACGGAGGACGAGGAGATGCTGGCCCTTCTGGAGGGGGAGATGGAGATGGAGGGCTCCCAAGCCGTCGGTATCGAGGGAAGGCTATATTCGCGGGACGAGAGGCTGGAGGTCCTCTCTCGATCCCAGCTGGCGGGTTCCCTCTCCGCCGGCGAGAGGCTGGAGGTGCCGATGGAGTTCTCAGTCCGGGCGGAGGAGTCCGCCAGTGCGGGGATTTATCCGATGGTCCTCGAAGTCTCTTACGAGAGGCTGGAGGATGTCCAGGTCCAGGGAAACCCCCTCTACCCTGAGATATATTTCCAGAGAGCGGCTGCAAAGGAGACGATCTCTCTGGAGGTCCCGGTGATGACGGGCGCGAGGCTTGAGGTGGCGGAAGTGAAGGGCTCGATATCTCCCGGTCGCGCTTCCGATCTGGAGCTGGTCGTGGAGAACTCCGGCGACGTTTCGGCCCGAGAAGTCCAGGCGAGGTTCATTGTTCAGCCACCCTTCAACTCCACCGGCGAGGAGATGGCCCTGGGAGATATAGAGCCGGGAAAAAAGGCGGTCGCCGAGTTTCCCCTGGAGGTGGATAGAGAGGCGGACCCCGGGGAGTACGCTCTAGTCTGTCAGATCCAGTACGTCTCCGGCGAAGGTGACGCGGAGAGGAGGGAGGATCTGGCGGTCCTGGTGGAGGTGAAGACCCCGACGGGCCTTCGGACGATACTGATCGTCCCGGTCATCGCCATCGTTCTTACTCTCCTCTACCTGGGTGGGGCGGGAAAGAGGCTCCGGCTTCCTAGGATCCGAAGGAAGAAGCGGTGGTGACCTGCCTATCGGCACGAGCCCGAGCCTCAAAAACGCTCAGGACCTGTCGGCGATCTATCGGTCTATCGATCTATCTCGCCACCAGGTCGTCGAACTGCTGCTGTGCACGATCCAGGATCTCCTCCTCGCCGGGGATGATCCCGCCTTCCATCAGGACCTTCCCGCCTACGATCGTCGTGTCCACGCCGCCCTGGGTGCTGTAGACGAGGTGGGAGACGATGTTATCTTCTGTGAGGGGGAAGAACCAGGGCTTTCGAAGGTCGATCAGGGCGAGGTCGGCCAAGGCGCCGGCCCGTAGCCCCAGGTCGAGGCGGAAGGCGGCGTAGGCGTTCTCGGTCGCCATCTTCCAGACCTCTCCCGCGCCGAAGAGGTCGGGGCGGGAATGGGCGCACTTCTGGGCGATGGCCGTGGTCTTCATCTCCTGGAAGAGGTTGATGCTGTTGTTGGAGGAGGCGCCGTCGGTCCCCAGGCAGATGTTGGCGCCCGCTCTCGCCAGCTGGTCCAGGGGCGCGACCCCCGAGGCGAGCTTGTGGTTGCTGATGGAGCAGTGGGCGACGTTCACACCTCGCTCGGCGATGATCGATATGTCCCTTTCCGAGAGCCAGACACAGTGAGCCGCCACGACCCGGTCGCTGAGAAAGCCGAGGGAGTCCAAGTACTCGACGGGGCTTTTGCTGCAGTTCTTCTCGAAGCTCTCCACCTCCGACCTGGTCTCCGAGAGATGGATGTGGAGCATAACCTCGTACTTATCCGCAAGCTCCAGGGCCAGAGAGAGCGTCTCCTCCGAGCAGGTGTAGACGGCGTGGGGGCCGACGGCGGGAACGATCAGGTCGTCGCCCTTCCACCGTTTTATGAAGGGCTCGGCGTCTTCGATCAGGTCGGGCCTCATGTCGAAGAGGACCCCCGACAAAACCGCCCGCAGGCCCATCTCCTTCGTCGCCCGAGCCGTCTCGTCCATGAAGTAGTACATGTCGTTGTAGCAGGTGATCCCCGATCTGATCATCTCCAGGCAGCCGAGCTTCACCCCCCAGTGGATGTCCTCGGCGGTGAGCTTCGCCTCCAGGGGCCAGATCTTCTCCTGGAGCCAGGGCATCAGCTCCATGTCGTCGGCGTAGCCCCGAAAGAGGGTCATGGCCAGGTGGGTGTGGGCGTTGACCAGGCCGGGGATGGCGAGCTTTCCCGAGCCGTCGATCACCGAGTCGTCGCCGGACTCGTCCGCGACTCCAGGTCCCACCCCTGAGATCCGGCCTCCGTCGATGGCGATGTTTACATCTCGGAGAAGCCTTCCGTCCTCCATGATCGAGACGTCTTTGATCAGCATGATTTCCCCTCTCCCTGCATCGCCGTTAAAACTTTTGCAACGGTCCTGATCGCCAGGCTTAAAAAGCACCGGCTCCAACAAGACGGCGCGTGCTGAGGTAGCCAAGCGGCCCACGGCGCCGGTCTTGAACTCGGACCATCGCCCAAAGCGAAGTGTCCGACAAGGGAACCGGTGGTGCACTGCGCCTCGTGAGTTCAAATCTCACCCTCAGCGCTAAATTTACCAATAATAACCAAACAGTTCGAGGGCTATTTTATTTGCTGGAGAATTATCTCGCGAAGCAATAAATTCTCATTGTGAACATTTTTTTTATCTTACATTTTGAAAATAGGAGGCACGAATGCGGTTGATCGGAGAGTTGAACTGCAAGAGGCGAGAAGAAACCACCCGAAAGATGGAAATCACTGGGAGTGGCTTCTTAAATCCTCATTTGTAATTTTTATGAAACTTGCCATACGAGGATCATTAAATCTATACATGCCTTTTTTGATCCTTCGGAGAATAGTATAGCTACTATCTGAAACCAATTTTTTAAAATAATTGCTCAAAGATTGTTGTGATATTTTTTTGCCAGTCATACGATAGATCTCTTTTCGCAACTCTCCTGCTGAAAATTCAGGTTTATCTAAGTTAGCTGCAACAATTAATATGATGCGGTACATATCTGTATTTGAAGAAATTATAGCTGAATCGTAGGTTCGTTTAAAGGCACCTTCGTACTCACTAACTGCTCGATTTATTGCGGCGGGTAGATGTTCCATTCCAATATGCTTATAATCCCCTGCCACGGCATCTTCTGCACATTTTAGAGCAAGAAGGTGTGTAAAATGAGGATAACCTGCACTCAATTCGAAAATTTAGTGATTAATTTATTATCAAAAGATAAAAAAAGTTTATCAGCCCCTTTTGTAATAATGAGTTCCAACTCTTCGTTTGTCATTCTAGGTAACTTTATTTCACCAAGACATCTACTTATAGACTCATGATTTTCTATTAGTTCTCCTCCCGTCTCAGCTACTCCTACAATTAAAATTTTAAACTTAGAATCTCTATCACTGAGCTGTTTTATGAGCTCAGCAAGTAGCTGTTTATCAATAGGATGGACCAGCCTATCAGCCTCATCAATTATGAGAAGGCCCGAATGATCTCCAAGGTTTTCTGCAACAAATGAAGGACTTATGTGCTTATATGGTCCTTCACAAACAGTAACAACTTCTTTTTTCCCGCTAACGCCACCTTCGGCACTTACATCTGCAAAAAGACCTCGGAGTTTACCTTTTGCTTTCACACCAATCTCCGTTCCATCTGTGGTGTTAACATGCTGAATCGTAATGTCAATATCAATTTCTTTGAGAGGATCTTTAAGTATATCTTCAAAAGTGGTCGATGAATCGCAACTGATTTTCCAATATTTACTATTAATTAATGTAGAAGCCATAAAACCAAACACATTTGCAAGGGAACTTTTACCAACGCCGCGTTCCCCATAAAGTAAAGAATATAGACCAGGTGTGTCAAATTGTGATAAAAGTCTGACCAGCTCATTCGTACGCCCTGCGAAAAATTCAGCATCACTGATCGGTTTATTCGGTGTGAAAATATCCCGAACACGAGAAGACCTAATTTTACCCTCTCTCTCAAAATTGGATAAATCAAGTGGCATGGTTATTGCTATAATATCAGAACCTAATATAAACGTTATCTCAAAACAATTTATTTTTAATATATTAAAAATTTCATCCTAGAGTTTGTTTAACCTTGATCATCTTAGCGAAGGTCAACTACTACATTCAGAGATGTAACATGACAGAATTAGTTTGCACGGGTTACACTAACGTATTCACTAGTAAAAACGCGGTTAATTCCCTACCTCAGCGCCAAATTTACCAGCTCTGATTTTACAGGGTCTACTCTCCTTCCCTCTTTCAATACCATGGCTTTAAATAGAGGAGACGAGTTCTAGGTCCGGCGCGATCACCTGTCAAAGTCGGAGTGATCATAAGCGCAAGAGTTACACAATTGGATGTTCAAAGTCTCGTATGTCCTTGATCAAAACCGTCAAAATACGGTTCATAAATTAGATCAGAGCTAATTGATGACGACTATTCTGGCCCAAATTCATATGACAGCGTCCGACTGCGTAACCCCAAAGAGGTAAAAATGCAGTTTGAAAATCTAAATATTTCGGAACCGCTCCAGCGGGCGCTGATCAAAGAAGGATATTCCACACCCACGCCGATACAGGCGCAGGCCATACCCCATCTTCTGAAGGGCGAGGACCTGATGGGCATCGCCCAGACGGGGACCGGCAAGACCGCCGCATTCGTTTTGCCCGTCCTCCAGAGGATGGCAGAAACGCAGAAGGTCGCAGCACCCGGCGTGCCGCGAGCCCTGGTGCTCGCGCCCACCCGAGAGCTGGCGGCCCAGATAGACGCGAGCTTTGGAACTTACGGCCAGTTCCTTCGGTTCAGGCACACCGCCGTATACGGCGGCGTCAACCAGGGGCCCCAAGTCAGAGCCCTATCCAGAGGCGTCGACGCCCTCGTCGCCACCCCTGGCCGGCTCCTCGACCTGATGGAACAGGGTTACATAAATCTGAAGGACGTCGAGTTCTTCGTCCTCGACGAGGCGGACAGGATGCTGGACATGGGCTTTGCAAACGACGTCCGCAAGATAGTCTCGAAGCTTCCACAGAAACGTCATTCTCTCTTCTTCGCAGCCACCATGTCACGGCAGATCGGCGATCTGGCGGGAAGGCTTCTCTCCAACCCCGTCCGAATCGAGGTGGCACCCCAGGCGACGACAGTGGAGAGCGTCGAACAGCGCATATTTTTCGTGGACCAGAACAACAAGGATGCTCTGCTCTTGGGGCTTCTCCAACAGAAAAACCTGAAGCGCGTTCTGGTCTTCACCCGGACGAAGCGGCGTGCAGACAAGGTCGCATCAGTGCTGAGGAAGAACAGGATCCGGTCCGACGCCATCCACGGCAACAAGACGCAGAACCAGCGCACTTATGCTCTAAACGGCTTCAAGTCGGGCCGATTGCAGGTGCTGGTGGCAACCGACATCGCTGCCCGCGGAATCGACGTTGAGGAGATATCCCACGTCATAAACTACGATCTGCCCAACGAGGCTGAGAGCTACGTTCACCGCATCGGTCGGACGGGACGTGCGGGAGCAGCAGGTACAGCATATTCATTCTGTGCCGCCGACGAGCGAAACTTCCTTCGCGATATCGAGAGGCTCACCCGGACGAAGATAGAGCAGATGGACCACCGGTACCATTCGGAACATGCAAAGAACGCCGTGGGCTCAGCGGCAAAGCCCGCCCCTAAGAGATCGGGAACCGCGCCGAGAAGGGCGCGAAACGAGGGCGTGCACGGATCAGGACCTCGAAAGTCGCGTCGTCCAGCAGGGCGTCGCTAGCTGATAAGTTAATCAGGTATAGGCTATTTTTGACCAAAAATAGCCGATCATTTTTTTCGGATCCCTGGAAAAAAACAGATATGGAAGAAGTCGAATCCCGCCGCCTGATGGCTTCGATGGGGCTTTCGTCTTCTCAATCTCGCCGTTGAAACGCTACCGCTTCTTCTTTATTATCTTGATATCTCCATTGGATTTTGAGGCCATATTCTCGGCCTCGTTGATGGTAATTCCCAGTTCTGATGGCTCCACCCGGTCGCCGTACTCAAAATGCCGGCCGAGGCACTCCATTCCAACCTTCTTCCCGTTCTCCATATTTCTGAATTCCACGAAAATTTTTTCTACCATCTCTACCACCTGTAATGTCAAGAGCGTCGTAAGTCGCTTCCATTTCCCTTTTAGTCTCGACTCCAAACGCGGCAAGAACCTGGAACGATCACTCTATAATCCTTGGGTAATATAGCGCAAATGATATTTAAATCTTTTGCAAAAAACATTAGTTATCTTATCCGGCAAAAGCCTGCTCGCTCGACCTCCTAAGCAACAGATCCGGTGAATCCATGATAGCAATAATATAATTTTGATGTAAGCACGAAACTTCAGCTAGCCAGCGTTTATTAAGGGCGAGGATGAACTCCTCCGAAGAGGGATCGAAAGATATTTCTTATAATCGTGAAGAACATTAACTGAAGGGGGAATTTGATGGGGCCCAAAAAGATCGCATATATTGTGATTCTGCTTTTCATGCTGCCGGTGGCTGCCGAGGCCGCACCGGACGAGGCCAGCGGCACCGTCGTCAGTGTCATCGACGGAAAGACCTTCGACGTCAGGATTGAGAAGTCCGATCCCAGGATCAGACAAGATGTCGAGAGGGTGACCCTGGCGGACTTGGAGGTTCCGGATGAAGCGACGACCAAGTCGATGAACGAATCGATTGACGAGTCGATGAACGAATCGATTGACGAGTCGATGAACGAATCGATTGACGAGTCGATGAATGAATCGATTGACGAGTCGATGAATGAATCGATTGACGAGTCGATGAATGAATCGATTGACGAGTCGATGAACGAATCGATCTCAGAGGGGCCCACAGCAAAGGACCTCGCGGTTGCGATCCTTCTGAACAAGACCGTCTGGCTTGACATAGACGACAGGTCTGAAGACGGAAGGAATTCCGAAGGTGATCTGGTTGCCGTACTGTATCTCTCTGGCCTCGATGGCAAGCCCGTGATATCGCCTTCCTTCAACAGGATGCTGGTGGACTACAAGATCGCTAGGCTGAACAACTCCGATGCCAACGAGTTCGACCCGGCAGATTGGTGGCCGCCTCAGGAGAACGTTTCCATAGAGGAAATCTCTGAGGAGGACTCAGGCGTTGAGGAGGATGCGGGGGCTAAGACCACCGGCCTCAACATCGACATAAATCCCACCAAGCCCAACGTCAACGTGAACATTTCGCCGCTCGACATAAAAATAAACCCCACCAAGCCGAAGGTGAACGTGAACCTCTCCGGCCTCAACGTAAACGTAAACCCGACCAAGCCCAACATCAACGTGAACCCCAGCAAACCCGTAATTGACGTCAACCCCACCCAGCCCACCGCTACAGAAGACGCGACCTCGGGGGCTTTGAGCTCCGATGAGACGATGGCAGGGGCGAGGGACACGGCTGTTTTGCCGTTCGCCAACTTCAGCGAACCGGTCGTTTTGAATAACTCGACGGTGCCCATCACTCTGGTCAACCCGACAGGTTCCATAACCGTGATCAACTCCACGGGACAGGTGACGTTGATCGACCCTGCCATGCCGGTAAAGGTGATCAACTCCACAGAGCTCGTAAAAATGGCGGATATCGACGATACGGAGCCAGTCGCCAATCTCACTGTGCCTGAAATGGCGGCAAACCTCTCCAGGGATGAGCCTGCGCCAGAACTCGCGACGGTGGCAAAATCAAACGATACTGAACCATCAGCCAACTTCACAGAAGCCGGTGCGTCGATGATCTATGCTGAACCGCAATCAATAACTGAGACGACCATTTAGGTCCGGGAGAGCTGGAGCCGACTGCTATAGGATGAGGGCTTTGGTGGATATCGATATCTAAGCTATCGATATCCTTCGGACCTGCAGCCCGTCATCCTCCGCCCGAGATCAAAACCGTCCCGTTCTGGTCGAGCTTCGCGTAATACCAATGGTCCAGGACGGTGGCGTTCGTCCGGCTCCTGTTGGTGAAGTTCCCCGCGAGTTCGTTTCTGAAGGCGATCATCTCAACCCAGGGCGATGTGTAGTTCGCGGACCTCTTCTCTCCGAGGCTGAGATTGAAGGGACGATACGCCGCCGAGACGTTCCTGGATACCTCAATCGACCCGTTTGCCTTATCGATCCGGACCATCTCCTGGCTGCTGTAGTTGCCGCTGCCCATCTCGCGGACGTTCACCTCGGCTCCCGCCTCCCCCAGAACCGCAATGGAGGTCGAGTTTCGAACGGGTTCGTTCATCCCCTCGGCCCAGGCGCTCAGATCGCATCTGATCTCATAAGCCTCCTCCCCCGTGGAGTAATCCTCCGAGAGGCTCACAAACCCCTCGCCTGAGATGGATCTGCTCATCGAAAAGCTCCTCTCCGACCTCGGCACCCGCACCACCAGAGTCAGGCCCGCGCAACTTTGGGCCCCTATCTCCTCGAACTTCCAGACCCCGGCCTCACTGGGCCTCATGGATAATGCCACCGGCTCGACCTCTGCATCGAAGTCGACCTCCAAGGAGACGCTCCTCATCGGCTCAGGGCCGGGGTTGCAGAGGGTCACGTTCATGGCGACCGTCTCGCCGCGGCTGACCTCCATCGGATTTGCGCTGCAACTGAGCTCTAATGCGCTCTTTTCCCCTACCTCCCAGCCGCTCTTTGCCTGCAAGGCGAGATCGCCCAAAGCGAACTGCACCCCCGCCGCCAGCAGGAAGATGAGCAACGTCGCCTCCAGAAACTTGAGCCTCATGCCTCATCACGTCCCATCTTCCTTTCGGCTCTCCTCTGCGAAGAATCTTTGGGTCTCAAATCTTCTGGACCCCCTTTTTCTTTTCGACCATCCAAATGCTCTCTCCGACAAGACTTTTATCCTCTCTGAACGACTTTCAGCCATGGCATCCCTTTCGGGAGAGGTGGGAGGAATCAAGATGGATAACCCCGTCATCCTGGCGGCGGGGATTTTGGGGACCACGGGGGCCTCCCTCAGAAGAGCGGCCCTGTCGGGGGCAGGCTGCGTAGTCACCAAGTCGGTGGGATCGATCCCCAGGGACGGACATCGGGGGCCGACGGTCGTCCAGGTGGAGGGAGGGCTGTTGAACGCCATGGGCCTTCCAAACCCCTCCTACGCCAACTTTCAGCAGGAGATCGATATCGGAAGAGAGGGCGAAGCTCCGGTGGTGGCGAGCATCTTCGGCTCCGGCCCCCAGGAGTTCGTAGAGGTGGCAGAGGGCCTGGACGCCGACGGCTTCGAGCTGAACCTGAGCTGCCCCCACGCCGAGCGTTACGGTGCCGAGATAGGGTGTGAGGCCTGTAACGTCGAGGCGATCACCCGGGCGGTGAAGAAGAGCGTCGATGTTCCCGTCTGGGTGAAGCTCACCCCCAACGTCGCCGACGTCGTCGGCCTGGGGCTCGCCGCCCAGCGCGGGGGCGCCGACGGGGTGGTGGCGATAAACACGCTCAAGGCGATGGCCATCGACGTCGAGTCGGGGAGGCCCATCCTCGGAAACCGGTTCGGTGGCCTCTCGGGCCCGGCGATAAAGCCCGTGGCGGTAAGGTGCGTCTTTGACCTCGCCGGTGCCCTCGATATCCCGGTGATCGGGGTCGGGGGCATCTCCTGCTGGCAGGACGCGGCAGAGATGATCATGGCGGGAGCTGCAGGAGTCCAGGTGGGGACCGCCCTCAGAAACCCTGAGGGTTATGGGATCTTCAGGTCCATCGCCGAGGGGCTTTCAATTTACCTGGACCGAAAGGAGATGACCCTGAAAGAGCTGAGAGGGATGGCCAGGAGGTTTTCATGAGGCCGAAGAACGCTCAGATCGTCGAGATCGTCCGGGAGACCGCAAACGTCAGGACGCTCCGGTTCGACCTCGATCTGGACCCGGTTCCCGGCCAGTACCTGATGGTCTGGGTGAGGGGGGTCGACGAGGTCCCCATGAGCATCTCCCACCAAAACGGGATCACCGTCCAGCAGGTGGGCGAGGCGACGAAGGCCATCTTCGATCTCGAAGTTGGTGATAGTCTCGGGCTGCGGGGACCCCTTGGAAACGGTTTCACCCTCACCGGCAAAAGAATCCTCCTCGTCGGTGGAGGGGTAGGAGCTGCGCCCTTAGCCCTTCTGGGCGAAGAGGCCTGCGAAAGGGGGATGGAAGTGACGGCCCTTCTCGGCTTTCGGTGCTGCGACGACCTCCTCTTCCGAGAGAGGTTTGAGAGGATCGGCGAGCTGGTAATAACCACCGACGACGGCTCCGAGGGCATATGCGGCCGGGCATCGGCGGGGCTCTCCTGCCTCGACCTCCGGGAGTTCGACCAGATCTACCTCTGCGGCCCGGAGCCGATGATGGCGGACTTTATCGGCAGGTGTCCGGGAATGGAGACGAAGATCCAGGCGTCCATCGACCGTTACTTCAAGTGCGGAATGGGGATCTGCGGCTCATGCTGCATCGATCCTGCCGGGATCAGAGTCTGTGTCGAGGGACCGGTGATCAGGGCGGACCGATTGGCCGGAACCGAGTTTGGCAGGTACAGGAGAGGTCCCAGCGGCCTTAAAAAATGATGGAGAAGGTGATGATCTTTTGATGGCTAGGTTCCGATTCGGAGACGAAGTTGTGAAGGGAGAGGTGGAAGGAAGATCGATCATATCCGGAGGGAAGGAGTACGACCTCGAAGAGGTGGAGCTTCTCGCCCCGTCAGAGCCGAGCAAGGTGGTCTGCGTTGGCCTCAACTACGTCGAGCACGCAAAAGAGCTTAAGATGGACCTACCCTCCGAGCCGATCATATTCCTGAAGCCTCCCACGGCGGTGATCGGATCCGGGGCTGATATAGTGATGCCGCCGTCGAGCAGCCAGGTCGACTACGAGGGGGAGCTGGCGGTGGTGATAAAAGAGAGGTGCAGAAACGTTCCTGCGGAAAAGGCGGACGATTACATCCTGGGCTACGCGAACTTCAACGACGTCACCGCCCGCGACCTCCAGAGAAGAGACGGCCAGTGGACCCGGGCCAAGAGCTTCGACACCTTCGCGCCGATGGGCCCATTCGTCGTCGGTGCCGACCCATCGGCCTTAAAAATCCAGACGAGGGTGAACGGATCTGTGAGACAGAGCTCCAGCACCTCGGACCTGATCTTCCCCGTACAAGAACTGATCGAGTTTGTGAGCGAGATCATGACCCTCCTTCCCGGAGACGTCATAGCCACGGGAACGCCCCCAGGCGTCGGGTCGCTTGAGGCGGGAGACGTGGTGGAGGTCGAGATAGAAGGGCTCGGGACGCTCAAAAATGGCGTGGTGAAAAGTTGATTCCTGGCTAGAAAAATATCGTCCTGAGGGGTCCGGGATATCAGAGACCCCCCGGCGCCCCTTCGCGAGGATGTTCGCTTTTCCCGCTTCGTGCAGACGAAAGTTCAGCCTCTCCGCCGTCGTATGACGAAGACCGATACTGCTGCGATCAGGAGGATGGCTGCGGCCATGACCATCGTGGACGTCCCAGAGCCGTCCTCTTCCGCCGGCGTCTCGACCGCCTGAGGCCGGGGCGGTATCTCGGCCTCGATTATGCTCTCCTCGAGATCGATCACGTCGCCGTCGTTACCGATGAGCTGGATGGTGAGCTGGTAGATGCCGGGGTCCAAGGTCTCGTTCCAGGAGATCTCCACCGTCTCGTCGTCGCCGGCGAGGAGGATCGGAGTCTTCTCCTCAACGGATGTGAGAAGCGTCCCTTTCTGATATAGGTCGAAGCTCAGGGAGCCCTCGAAGGGAACCCGGGACCTGCCCATCACCGTCGCGCTGGCTCCGGTCTCGTCCTCGTAGGTGTCGGTGATCTCGGCGTCGTCCCTGGCGACAAAGGAGTTCATGAAGGCCCTGGTCTGACCGTTCTTCTTCTCGACGATCTTTACGCGACCTTTGTACTCCTCGCCGTTCTCCAGGAGCTGCTTCCATTCAAGGCTCAGGTCAGAGGGAGAACCATAACTTCCGGCTATGGGGACTGACTCTCTCTTCGAGATGTAGACCGCCTTGTCGTCCTCTACAAGGGTGTAGTAGATGTCCACCACGGCGAGGTCTTCAGAGTAGACCAGGAGGGTCATCCCCCGGTAGTCGGCGTGAGCGTCCCTGACGTCGAACCGAATGTCAACTCTGCCGCCGTAATAGAAGTCTCTGCACTTCTCGGAGACGACCTCCCCCTCTTTGATCAATTTGGCGCAGGCCCCGTAAGAGCCTTCTTCAGCCCCCGAAACGTCCCAGGTCACGATCCAGGTGCCTGGCCCGTCCAAAGAGAGGGTCCTCGTCTGGATTATCCCCGTTTTTGCCGAGGATAAATCCACCTGGAGGCGGCAGCCGGCCGCATCTCCCTTAACAGTGACGTCGCAGGACTGAAGGTCCGAGTAGATGTCAAAAACCTCTTGAGCCTGAGCCGAAGCGGCGATGAATGCAAGCGTGATCGCGAGCATTAATGGAAGTGACAGTTTCATAGCAAATCCTCGCATCAATCCCATGTAACAGCTTATTTGAAATAACCACCGATCTGATTTTGGTCCTCCGGTTTGGTGGCCGGTTTTCATCGACCTCTGAAAGATCCGACCTCAACGATTCGGATCAAGGAGGTTTAAGACTTTTGGAAGGTCGACTCGATCAAAGGCCGACTTTGATCCCTCTCTCGGAGGATGCTCTCTTCGCCCTGAATCGAGAAACAGCTTTTCCCATCAATAGTGCGACCCGGTCAATGTGGAATCCTTGCGCCTGCTATCCGCTCTAAATTCTTGAGCCGACTTGTCGAAGGTCCCCATCCTTCCGGCTTGGAACCGTATATGAGGCGTTGGTGGCTCATTTCCCGGTGGCAAAAGAGGCGGCAGCGAGCAAGGGCCGGTGCTACTAACTTTTTCAGCATATTCGTGGGCGTCTTCATAAAAAGGGAGATGATAGGCTCAGGATACGACCTTGGCCTTGACTATCACCACATCCTTGAGAGGTCGGTCCATGGGGCCCTTCTTCACTTTCCCTATGCTGTCCACCACATCCATGCCGTCCACCACCTCGCCGAAGACGGGGTGCATCTTGTCCAGATAGTTGTTGTCTACCAGGTTTATGAAGAACTGGCTGCCACCGGTGTTGGGGCCGGCGTTCGCCATGGAGATCGTGCCTCGGTTGTTTCTGTTCTGGCCTGTGAACTCGTCTTTTATCATGTAGCCGGGGCCGCCGCGGCCCGTTCCCGTGGGGTCACCGCCCTGGATCATGAACCCGTCTATGACCCTGTGGAATATCACGCCATCGTAGAAGCCCTCATTCACCAGCTTCTTGAAGTTGCCAGCGGTGATGGGCATGTCGTCACGAAGCTGAATCGTTATCTCGCCCATATTCGTCTCCAGGAGGACCTTCGTCCCACCGGCGCCTTCTGCGCCCTTTCCCGTATCCTTATCCTTAGTCATACAACCAGCTCCGAAGATAGCGAGCACTATAAAGACCACCACAACGAGATGAGATCTTGTCCTGGTCATCGGGAAAGAGTGGTTCGCCAGCGGAATTAAACTTTTCCTGGATTGTCCAGAGAAAAAAAGCTTCAGTTCGTGGATCGATTCTGTTTTTCGAAGCTGGAGAGCATGCGAGGGGACGCCTCTCATCTAAGAGAGTCCCTGAGAAATAGGCCTCCGACAAGGGCCGCCAGGAGACCGAAGAATATTACAGCGGCCCCGAAGTCTTCGCCGCCGTCTAAGAGCAACCAACCCTGGAAGACCTTCACCAATCCCCAGAAGATGAGGAACAGGCCGGTTATCGGCTTTATCACGCTCTCGCCCGCCAAATCCCCTCTGGTCTATCTCTCCGCCCTCTTCTCGTCGACGACGATGTAGTCTTTGAGGGCGCAGACCGAGGAGAAGGGGACCAGGATCAGCTTTCCTTCCTTCCGGTATCTGGCGGGGTCAAGCTCCGAGTCGGGCTTGACCAAAAGGTCGATCAATTTACCGGTCTCGGGATCGAGGATGATGTTCTCGAGCTCTCCCAGGACGGTTCCCGCCATGGTCACGATCTCCTTTCCGGCGAGGCTCCGGGCGTAAATCTTGGACACGATCCACTCACCTCACCGGTACCCCAGGTAGGAGCTGGGGTCGACCTTGACGCCGCCCCTGAACCTCTCGTTGATCCGCTCGTAGTACCGCACCATGTTCTCCTCGAAGCTGGGCCTCACCCTCTTCAGCGCCTCCCGATAGTGTCTCATCTCCACCTCACGAGCCTCCGGGTCCTCTCTCAGGGCCAGCATCACCGCCTCTCTGCAGAGGGACTCAAGGTCCGACCCCACGTAGCTTTCGGTCAGCTCCGCCAGCTCCTCCAGGCTGACATCGTCGCCGTTCGGAGTCTTTCTTGTGTGGATCTTGAGGATCTCAAGCCTTCCCGCCCGGTCGGGCGGGCCGACGAAGAGGAGCCGGTCAAACCTGCCGGACCGCAGGAGGGCGGGGTCGATGATGTCGGGCCTGTTCGTAGCCGCGATCACCACCACGTCCTTGAGGGTCTCAAGGCCGTCGAGCTCCGCCAGAAGCTGGTTTACGACCCGCTCGCTGGTCCTGTGCCCCTCCTCCATCCCCCTCATGGGGGCTATGGCGTCGAGCTCGTCGAAGAAGATGATGGCGGGAGAGACCTGTCTCGCCTTCTTGAAGACCTCCCTCACAGCCTTCTCCGACTCGCCGACCCACTTCGAGAGGAGCTGAGGGCCCTTGACGGATATGAAGTTGGCTTTCGTCTCCTTGGCAACGGCCCTCGCGATGAGGGTCTTTCCCGTCCCCGGCGGGCCGTAGAGGAGGACGCCCCTCGGGGGCCTTATCCCCATCTCCTCGAACTTCGCGGGCCGCTTCAGCGGCCACTCCACCGACTCGACGATCTCCTGCCGGAGGGTGCCAATGCCACCAACGTCCTTCCAGCTGACGTCGGAGATCTCGACCAATACCTCCCTCATGGCGGAGGGCTCGATCTCTTTGAGAGCGTTCTCGAAGTCCTCGCCCGTCACCGACATCTGGTCGAGGATCTCTTGGGGGATGTCGTCGTCGAAGGATATGTCCGGAAGGTGCCTTCGGAGGACTTTCATCGCCGCCTCTTTGCAGAGGGCAGATATGTCGGCTCCGACGAAGCCGTTGGTCCTGTCGGCGAGGTCGTCGAGGTTAACCGATTCGTCGATGGGCATGTTCCTGACGTGGATCTGGAGGATCTCCATCCGATCGACCCTGTCGGGAACGCCGATCTCGATCTCCCGGTCAAACCTCCCGGGCCGCCTCAACGCCGGATCGATGGCGTCGATCCTGTTTGTGGCCCCGATCACCACCACTTGGCCTCTCTCCTTGAGGCCGTCCATCATGGCCAGAAGCTGGGCGACGACCCTCCGTTCGACTTCGCCGGTCACCTCGCCCCTCTTGGGGGCGATGGAGTCGAGCTCGTCGATGAAGATTATCGAGGGGGTGTTCCGGTTCGCCTCCTCGAAGATCTCCCGGAGCCTCTGCTCGCTCTCGCCGTAGTACTTGGACATCACCTCGGGACCGGCGATGGAGAAGAAGTTGGCGTTAGTCTCGTTGGCGACGGCCTTCGCGATGAGGGTCTTTCCCGTCCCCGGGGAGCCGTGGAGGAGGACGCCTTTGGGGGGCTCTATCCCCAGCTTCTGGAAGACCTCGGGGTGCTTCATGGGAAGCTCAATCATCTCCCTCACCCGCTGGACCTCGTTTCGCAGGCCTCCCACGTCTTCGTAGGTGATCCCCGTCCCCTTCAGAGATCCAAAGCCCTTGGCCGGCCGGTCGAGGAGGGAGACCTCGGTCCTCTCGGTGATCACCACCACGCCTTCGGGATCGGTATCCGCCACCACCAGGGGCACCGCCTCCATCCTGCCTATGAAGGGGTGGCCCGAGGAGCTCATGATGGGAAGGATGTCGCCCCGGACGATGGGCCGCTTCAGGGTCTGTCTCTTGATCTGCTCGGCCGCGTCCTCGCCGTAGTAGGTGTGAGCGCCTGAAGGAGGCGAAAGGACGACCCGGAGCGCCTCGCCTTCTTTCGCCTTCCTGATCTTGACCCGGTCTCCAATGCTCGCCCCGACGTTGTGCCTGATGAAGCCGTCTATCCTGATGTAGTCCTGGCTCCAGTCCTGCCGGTCGGCGCGCCATACTTTGGCGGCGGAGATCCTCCTCCCCTCGATCTCGATGATGTCTCCGGGCGAGAGCCTCAGGGTCAGGAGGGCGTTGGGATCGAGCCTTGCGATCCCCCGGGCCGAGTCGTTGGGGTACGCTTTGGCCACTTTGAGCTGAATCTCTTTCACGTCTCACACCTTAGCAGATGTTGGGCTTTGATCGATTTAAGGCTATCCTGATCGCGAACACATATGTAAATAGAGGCAGTATTATATTTGATGTTTTTGGCCCCTTCAAGGAGGTGGTTTGAAGCGTAAAGTTCGGGCCAAGTTCCAGTGCTCACTTCGATAAAATTTGAGCATCCCAGAACAAATCTTTGAGAATTCGCGACAAATGTCCTCCTTCTTTGACGTAGCGGGCTCCCGGCTCGACCGCCCATCTAAACCCTTTTAATCCACCTCGACATAACCCTCTGCTGGTGAACTTGTTTGGACAGGGAATGGGAGATAGACGTAAAGGTTTCGGATATCGGCTCGGTCTTCACCCTCCTGGGGATCGCCATGACCTCGGCGGTTATTGGAGCTGCGGAGATCGCCTACACCATGCTCTGGGTCACCTCCGCCTACGAGAGGAACGGCAAGGACTTCTTTTTGGACCTCTTATACGCCACCTCTTACACCTGGACCGCGGAGTACGTGATTGTGGCGGGGTCGGTGATCCTGGTATCGGCGATCATATTTCTTGTGACCATGAGCATCTCCCTCGTCTATCTAAACAACCTCTCGACAAAAAAGAGAAAGCCCAATTTGAATGCCCTATTCGGGCTCTTCTTCTTGGGGCTCTTATTGCTCATCGTAACCCTGCTCTCAGCGATAATGCTCAGGTACTCTTGAGGTGATGGCTTTGCGGATAACTGGCGTCATACGGGAAAGGAGATCGACATTTGAAACGGCCTCGGAAAAGGCACCGGAAAAGGTCGCAAATTTGAGCCCAACCTCTAAAAAAGAGGGCCCAGCCGTTCCGAATGAGCAGAGATCAGGAACCGGGGTGGGTCAAGAGAGACCAGCAAGGTCTGCCTCCAGCCCAGCCACCGACGGAAAGCCTGGGGACTTCACCCTTTCCCAGGCGCGATCAAAGCGCCTCCTCTACCCCTTCGCCGCCATCGTCGGCCAGGAGAAGATGAAGCGGGCCCTGATCCTCAACGCCATCAACCCCTCGATCGGGGGCGTCCTGATAAGGGGCCAGAAGGGGACTGCCAAGTCCACCGCCGTCCGGGGGCTGGCCGAGGTCCTGCCTGGGATCGAAGTGGTGGTGGGCTGCCGCTTCGGCTGCGATCCGAGGGACGAGGAGAACCTTTGCTGGGAGTGTGCCGAGAGGCTGGGAGGGGGCGTTTTGCCGACGGAGGTGAGACCGATGCGGGTCGTCGACCTTCCCGTGGGCGCCACCGAGGACCGGGTGGTGGGGTCCCTGGACATGGAGCGGGCCCTCCGGGGCGGTGAGAGGGCCTTTGAGCCCGGGATCCTGGCGGAGGCGAACCGGGGCATACTCTACGTCGACGAGATCAACCTCCTGGACGACTACGTCGTCGACGCCCTCCTGGACGCCGCCGCCATGGGGATGAACACCGTCGAGAGGGAGGGTGTGTCTGCAAGCCATCCTGCGAGCTTCATCATCGTCGGGTCCATGAACCCGGAGGAGGGTGAGCTGCGACCGCAACTTTTGGACAGGATCGCCCTCCAGGTGGAGGTGGAGGGGATATCGGACGTCGAGCAGAGGGTCGAGATCATCGAGCGGAGAGGTGCCTTCGCGTCGGACCCCGCGAAGTTCCGAGAGGAGTTCAAGGCCGAGAGCGATAGGCTCAGGTCCCGTATCGTCTCCGCCAAAAAAGCCCTTCCGATAATCAACACTGGAAAAGTGGAGCTACGAAAGATAGTCAAGATCTGCGTCGAGTTCGGGGTCGACGGCCACCGGGCAGACATAATGATCGAGCGAGCCGCAAGAACCAACGCCGCCTTCGAAGGGCGGGAGAGGGTCGAGACCGCCGACATCGCCGCGGCGGCGGAGATGGTTTTGCCTCATCGAATGCGAAAGACACCCTTCGACGACGGCGAGTTCAGCCCTGAGAAGCTCAGATCGTTGGTGACCTGATGGAGCCGCCAGACGGGAACCCCGCCTCCCTGCCGCCGGCCGGAGAGCTGGTGAGGCTTTTTAGAAGAAACCTGGACAGAAATTACGGCTGCAAGGTCTTCTTCGCCTGGGCGCCGGTGCTCGGGATCAGGATCCCCCGAAAGAGGGCGAGCATGATGACCCCGGAAGATGCCTCGCGGATAAAATCGATCCTGGAGATGCGGAAGTCATCAATCAGGACGGGGGAGATTGCGACCGTCATCCTCCTTTCGGACGAGACCTTCGTCGAGATGGACCCAACAGAGCTTGAATATCTCGCTTTTTCCGGTCGTCGAGAAGTCGGTGAAGAAGGCTCTTACGACCTCGCCGAGATCCTCACCGACTTCGCTCGATCTGAGACCCGGACCGCCTCGAAGTCGCCAGCGTCGGGGAGGAGGGCGGAGATCCTGGCCCAGGGAAAGAGGGGACGGTACGTTAGAGCCCGGATTCCCAGAGGGAAGACGACTGACGTCGCCCTCACCCCCACCCTCAGAGCGGCCCTTGCCCGCTCCGGTGGTGCCCACTCCGGTGGTGGCACCCTCGTCATCAGAGAGGAGGACCTTCGAGAGAAGGTAAGGAGACGGAAAGTCGCCACCCTCATCGGGATCGTCCTAGATTCCAGCTTCTCCATGGAGGAGTCTGCCGAGGCTACCAAGAGGGTGGTGATCGAGCTGCTCAAAGACGCCTATGCGAGGAGGGATAGGGTGGCCCTCGTCTCCTGCTCGGGAAGGAGGGCTGATGTGATCCTCCCCTTCACCTCGGCGGTGGTGACGGCGAAAAGGCATCTTGAGAAGATCGATTACCGAGGGACGACGCCTCTCGCCAGCGGCCTTGCGACGGGCCTCGCCCTACTCTCGCGAGAGCAAGAAAAGGAGCCCACCTCCACCCCGATCCTGGTCCTGATCACCGACGGAAGCGCCAACGTCTCCCTGGAGGTGGCGGGGGACGCCGGCATGGAGGCCGAAGAGGTCGCGTCCGATCTGAAACGATCTGGGGTTCACCTCCTGGTGGTGGATGTCGGCGCTGAGGGGTCGGATCTGGCCAGACGGATCAGCTCCGCCGCCGGCGGAAGGTATGTGAAGACGAGCCGTCCGAGCAAAGAAGAGATCTACGCCGCCATCAAGGGCGAGCAGATGGAGGCGTCAGTCTTCGGCTCGGCTGACGGTCGGGCATGAGTTTTGGTTGAGGAGTTCGAGCGATGGCGCATTCATCGGGGCTGAAGGTCGATCGAAGCCAGGGGGAAGGCTTCAGACAGAAGCTGGTGGAGCTGGGGCTCTTCGACAAGGAGCGAAAGATAAGGTCGGATGAGGACTGCATCTACCTTCCCGTCCTGGAGCTGAGCCCGGAGGCGGCGGAGGATCTCAGAAAGATCGGCGACTTTGAGCCGGTGGAGACCGAGTTTGAGGAGGCCGAGCAAAAGCCGACCGTAGAGGCTCTCCTCGGAAGAAGGGCCCACTTCGAGGTGGTGGGGGAGATCGCCATCCAGGACTCGCCCGACCGGGAGGCGGCGTCTGCCATCCTCAAAGTCAAAAAGAATGTCAAGACGGTGATCTCGCCCCTGACGCCGGTGGAGGGGGAGTATCGGACCCGCCGGTTCCAGCACGTCGCAGGAGAGGCAAAGACCGTCACCCTCCACAAGGAGCATGGCCTACTGTATCGGATCGATCTAGAAAATGCTTACTTCACCCCCCGCCTGGGAACCGAACGGCTGAGGGTGGCGAAGCTCGTCAGCCCCGGCGACGTCGTCTTCGACATGTTCGCGGGGGTCGGCCCCTTCGCCCTTCTGCTCGCAAAACGGGGGGCAAAGGTCGTCGCCGTGGACAAAAACCCCGATGCTGTGAGACTATTGAGGAAGAACGCGGCCCTCAACCGGATAGAGGAGATAGAGATCCTGGAGGGGGACGCCGGGCAGATGGCGAAGCGGTACGAGAACTTCGCCGATCACGTCATCATGAACCTGCCCCACAGCGCACACGATTTTCTCGAGCAGGCCATCAGGATCGCAAAGGACTGCGGAGTCGTCCACTATTACGCCATCGCTCCCGAAGAGGATCTCTACGGCCGGGATACGGCCTTTGTCGAAGAGGCGGCTCTGGCCGCGGGCGCGAAGATCAGGGTTCTCTTCCGCGGAATCGTGAGAAGCTACGCACCCCATCAGTACAACATCGTCATCGATTTCGAGGTGCGAAAGCCCTGACCAGAACCAGAGGGGTCTTCTAACTTATATTCAGACCGAAAAGTATATATTCGACAAATGACGTATATGGGTATGGCAAAAGTCGTATGCTATTCTCTCCCTCTACCTCCTATAACGACTTTTGCTCCTCCCTCCTATTCATCCTAATTTCAGAAACAGCCCTATTTCTTCCTTCTTCTTTCCAAGCTTTCGGCCATCTGGACAGAGATTCTGGGATAAGTTTTTAGCCGATTCTCCAAAAAGGGGATCAGCCTTGAGGCATAGCATCGAAAGGCGCTAATTTCAACATTTGAACCGGCGAGGTGGAGAAAATGAGCAGAATCTTGATCATCGGCGCAGGGGGCGTTGGGGGTGTCGTCGCCACCAAATGCGCCGCGGTTCCCGAGGTATTTTCCGAGATCGTCCTGGCCAGCCGGACCATTGAAAAGTGCGAGATGATCAAAAGCCGGATCGATCGGCCGATCGAGATCGCAAAGGTGGATGCAGACGACCTCCGCGAGCTGGTGGACCTGATCGAGGAGGTCTCCCCGGACCTGATCATCAACGCCGCCCTTCCATACCAGGACCTGACCATTATGGAGGCGTGTCTTGCGAGTGGGGTCAACTACCTGGACACCGCCAACTACGAGCCGAGGGACGAGGCGAGGTTCTGCTATCGGTGGCAGTGGGATTACCACAGCCGGTTTAAGGAGCGGGGAATCACGGCCCTTCTCGGATGCGGTTTTGATCCAGGCGTGACGAACATATTCTGCGCCTACGCTCAGAAGCACGTCTTTGATGAGATCGATGGGATTGAGATCATGGACTGCAACGGCGGGGACCACGGCCACCATTTCGCCACCAACTTCAACCCCGAGATCAACATCCGTGAAGTGACGGCCCCCGGAAGGTACTACGAGGACGGTCGCTGGATCGAGGTCAATCCCCTCTCGGTCAGAAAGACTTTCGACTTTCCGGGGATCGGTTCCCGGGAGATGCGACTCATGTACCATGAGGAGCTGGAGTCCCTGGCAAAGAACTTCCCCAGCGTCAGGAGGTTGAAGTTCTGGATGACCTTCTCCCAGGAGTACCTGACCCACCTGAGGGTTCTTCAGAACGTTGGCATGACCAGGATCGATCCCGTCATCTACGAGGGGATAGAGATCGTGCCCCTCAAGTTCCTCAAGGCGCTCCTTCCCGAGCCTGCGAGCCTCGGCGAGAACTACGAGGGGAAGACCTGCATCGGCTGCCTTATCGAGGGGAAGAAGGACGGAGAGGCTAAAAAGTACTACGTCTACAACCTCTGCGATCATGCAAAAGCCTATCAGGAGGTGGGAGCCCAGGCGGTCCACTACACAACGGGGGTACCCGCCATGATCGGGGCGATGCTGATCGCAACCGGCGTCTGGAGGGGCAAGGGAGTCTTCAACGTCGAGGAGTTCGATCCCGACCCCTTCATGGAGCTTCTGCCCAGGTACGGCCTTCCCTGGACTGAGGAGTTTCCGGATTGATCTGGAGGGACAGAAGTATGGGTAAGAAGACTTCCAAAGGGCCCGACTTTGCCGGGATCGACAAAACTTTGGTCCCCACCCCGTGCTACATATTGGACGAGGTCGCGTTCGAGCGGAACCTGAAGATCCTCAGCTCGGTCCAGGAGCGGACTGGCTGCAAGATCCTCCTGGCCCTGAAGGGCTTTGCCGCCTTCACCCTCTTCCCAATGATCCGCCAGCACCTTCGTGGCGTTGCCGCCAGCTCCCTGGACGAGGCACGGCTGGGCTTTGAGGAGTTCGGTGGCGAGGTTCACGTCTGTGCTCCGGCCTATAGAGATGAGGAGTTCGACCTTCTCCTCAAATACGCCGACCACGTAGTCTTCAACTCTTTCTCCCAGCTGGACCGGTTCAGGCCGAAGGTTGAAGAAGCCAGCGAAGGCGGAAAGACTGTCCGCTGCGGTATCAGGGTGAACCCAGAGCACCGGGAGGTGAAGGTTCAGATCTACGATCCTTGCGGCCCGTATTCGAGGCTGGGGACGACTTTAAAGAATTTCAAGGTCGCGGTCTGCGACGATGGTGAAAGCGGCTGCGAAAGCGGCTCTGGCGGCAACGATCATAGCCTGGCGGGAATATCCGGCCTTCACTTCCACAACCTCTGCGAGCTGGGAGCCGACAGCCTCCAGAGGACCCTCACCATCTTCGAGGAGAAGTTCGGCGAATACCTCGATCGGATGGAGTGGGTGAACTTCGGAGGCGGGCACCACATCACCCGGCCGGGCTACGACCTCGACCTTCTCTGCGATCTCATAAGCGACTTCAAAGACCGCCACCCTCTGGAGGTCTACCTGGAGCCCGGCGAGGCCGTCGCCCTCAACGCTGGGCTCCTCGTCGCAAAGGTCCTGGACATCGTCGAAAACGATATGGAGATCGCGATCCTCGACACCTCGGCTGCGGCCCACATGCCCGACGTCCTGGAGATGCCCTACCGGCCCCAGATCGTAGGGGCGGGTCTCCCCGGCGAATATCCCCACACCTACCGGCTCGGCGGGATGACCTGCCTCGCCGGAGACGTCATCGGCGACTACTCCTTCCCCGAGCCCCTGGAGGTGGGCGACAGAATCGTCTTCCTGGACATGGCCCACTATACCATGGTCAAGAATAACACCTTCAACGGGATGCGGCTTCCGACGATAGCGATCCGAGACCGAGCGGGCGAAATCCGGATCGTTCGAAAGTTCGGGTACGAGGATTACAAAAATCGGCTCTCGTGAGCGGGGATGGGAAAATCTTTCATCGGGCTTTCCCGGTGGTAGCCTGGATTTGGTTGATAACTTGGGCGCAAGGCAGCTCGATAAGACTATCAAATATTGATCTCACCGCTTTTTCCCAAAGATAGCGGTCGGGTGGATTTTAACCACGGGCGGAGGGCTTCTCATCAATGAACTCCCGATCTCCGGGCGAGATATTCCTCCCTCGTGATGTCGAAGAGTATGTCGTCGAGACAGAACTCTCCCAGCCGGGAGCAGGCACGACGGGCCCCGATCCTCCTGAAGCCCGCCCCCTCCAGGGCCCTTATCGATGAGCCGTTCTCGACGGTCGCCGAGGCGAAGATCGACCTCAACTCCAGGCGGTGGAAGCCGTGGTCCAGGAGAGCCTCTACTATCTTCTTCCCAAGGCCCCTCCCCCTGTACTCTGGATCGCCGATCAGATACGAGATCTCGCAGGTGCAGGGGGTCCTCTCGTAGAGGGATGCAAAACCGATTGCTACATTGCCCCTGTAGATCACGAAGTCCTCGTCCTTCGAGCAGATGATGCTGACCTCGAGCTGATCTATCGTCAGGGACGAAGAGGGCTCCATGTAACGGGTCAATTCCCGGTCCTCAAACCACCGAAAGAGCAGGGGCGCGTCCTCCGCCCTCACGCGCCGAAAGTCGAGCTCGCCCACCAAAAAGCCCTCTTCGTCCCCTTCTCTTCCCTCCCTTCCGTCCTCGCCCTCAGCCTCGGTCCAAAGATGGCCCTCGCCAAACCGGTCCAGGGCGGACCTCGCTATCCTTTCGATCAGCTTTGGGTAATCCATCCCTGCGGCGGCCGCGGCCCGCGCAAAGCCGCTCCCCGATGGGTTGATGCAGGGGTTTGGGTTCACCTCGATGACGAAGGGCTCTTCGTCCTCGTCTCCGATCCGGAAGTCGACCCGAGCGTAGTTCGTAACCCCCAGAGCGGAGCAGGCCTGCTTTGCCAGGGTTTCTATCCGTTCTTTAAGCTCCGGCTCCAGAGGGGCTGGGCAGAGAGGCACCGTGTTCTGGAAAAAAGGGCTGTCCTCGATCCACTTCGCCTCAAAGCCGAGGATCCTCGGGACGCCCTCTGGCAGATCGAAGACGATCTCAGAGATCGGCAGAACCTCGGCGCCTTCGGGGCCGATGATCAGGGCGGCATTCACCTCTCTTCCCTCGATGTACTCCTCGACGAGGGCTGGCTGGCGGTACGTTTCGAGAATTCGGGCGACCTTGACCCTCAGATCGTCCACGTCCCTCACGATGGAGTCGCTGGTGATGCCGATGCTCGCATCCTCCAGAACGGGCTTGATGATCACGGGAAAGTCGAGGCTGAATGGATCGTCTTGGTTTCGAAAGAGCTGGAACCGGGGCGTGGGTATCCCCTCGTTTTCGAGGACGAGCTTGGATAGGTGCTTGTCCCTTGCGACCTCCAGGGCTCCTGGCGGGGAGCCTGTGTACGGAACGCCCAGAAGCTCGATGAACCCGGCGACGTTCGGCTCGGCCCGGAGGTCGTCACCGAAACCTTCGGCCAGGTTGAAGACAAGGTCGAAGCTTTTGAGGGAGAAGAGGGCCTCCAGGCTGCAGCCGAGGGGGACCGCCTCGATGCCTTTCGCCTCGAGGCTCAACTTCGCGCCCTCGACCGTCTCCAGGACTTCAAGCTCGGCCTCCATCTCGATCTTGCTCCTTGTGGAGCCCTCGCCCGGGATGTTGTAGAGGATCGCAACTTTCATCTCAAAATTCCCTCTCGTGCGAGAGCTGCATTGAATACTTTGCCTATAAGCTCTTCGTACGAGTAACCGGCAGCATATGCGGCCTTGGGGAACCGAGAGTTCTCGGTGGGGTCGGGGATGAGGCCGGGGAGGGCGTTGACGTCGAAGACGCTCGGCTCGCCATCTCTGTCGAGGCGGACGTCGAGCCTGCACAGGTCCCTCACCTCAAGAGCTTCGAAGGTCCGCGTCGCCGTATCCTTGATCCTGGATCGAAGGTCGTCGTCAACCCTGGCAGGGCAAGTCGTGGTGTCGTACCCGGCGTCCAGGGAGTCGTAGATCCACTTCACCTCGTAGCAGTCGAACCTTGGCGCCCCATCAGGGAGCCCCTCAAAGCTCACCTCGACGATGGGAAGGACCTCGGGCGGCGCGTTTCCCACAAGTCCCACTGTGAACTCCCTTCCCGTCAGGTACTCCTCGACTAGAACCGGCTGGCGGTACTTTGCCACCATCTCGGTGGCGACCTCTTCCAGCTCCTCTTTTGAGTTCACCAGGGACTTTGTGGTGATACCCCTGCTGGACCCTTCGCCGTTCGGCTTCAAGAATAGGGGGAATTCGAGGTCGGACTCCAGGTCCTCGGCACGGCTCAAGAGCTGAAAACTTGGGGTTCTGATGCCGTTAGCTACGAGGACCTCTTTCGTCCTCCTTTTGTCCAGGGTGATGGCGAGGGTGGTGACCCCGGAGCCGGAGTAGGGGATGCCCAGCATCTCCAGCATCGCCGGGATCTGGGCCTCTCTCGCCTCGCCCCGGATCCCCTCAGCGATGTTGAAGGCGAAGTCGAAGTTTCCACGGCGTAGCTTCTCGTAGGCGTTCTCGTCGGCCTCGACGACCTCGACCGAGTCGCAATAGTTCAGCAGAGCCTTTCTTATCGCCTGAACCGTCGATGGGGCGTCGAACTCGGCGAAGGTGTCGTCCCCCGACTCCCGGCTGTAGTCAGAGGGGAGAGTGTTACAGGTGAGAGCGACCTTCATCTCAGATCCTCGGGTTGGGGTACTCGTAGACCTCGCCCTTGTAGTTGGATATGACCGCCTTCTCCTCCTCTGAGGAGAGGAGGTAGTCGGGGGGCAGTATGGGGATCTTGCCTCCGCCCGGCGAGTCTATGATCAGGTGGGGTACGCAGAGCCCCGAGGTGTGGCCTTGGAGGTGATGAATGACGTCAAAGCCCGCCTGGAGGGGGGTTCTGAAGTGCTCGACGCCCTTCACCAGGTCGCAGAGGTAGATGTAGTAAGGCCTGACCCTGTTTTTGACCAGCTTCTGCATCAGCTCCTTCATCACCTCGGGATCGTCGTTGACGCCCCGGAGGAGGACAGTCTGGCTGCCCAGGGGTATCCCGGCGTCGGCCAGGAGCTTGAGGGCCCGCTCGCTCTCGGGGTTGATCTCCCTCGGGTGCTCGAAGTGGAGGTTCATGTAGAGGGGATGGTACTTCTTGAGGACCTTTACCAGCCTCGGGGTGACCCTCTCCGGCATCACCGAGGGGACCCTCGTCCCTATCCTGATGATCTCGACGTGGGGGATGCTCCTCAGCTCCCGGAGGATTATGTCCAGCTCCCGGTTGCTCCGGAGGAGCGGATCGCCGCCGCTGAGGAGGACGTCTCTTATCTCGGGGTGATTTCTGATGTAGTCGATGCCCTTGAAGATCTGCTGCATGGGGGTCTGCTCAACTCTGCCGACGGATCTCTTTCTAGTACAGAACCTGCAGTACATGGCGCACTTGGAGCTGATCATCAGGAGGACCCGGTCGGGGTAGCGGTGGATGAGCCCGGGGACCTTCGTGTCCCTCCCTTCGGATAGAGGATCGGCTACGTTCCGAAAGTCGGAGAGCTCCTTGGCGGCGGGGACGGCCTGTCTCCAGATGGGGTCGTCCTTCTCCTGGATGAGACTTAGAAAGTGGCTGCTGATCTTCATGGGGTAGACCCTTTTTACCCGCTCGATCTCACCCATGTCGCCGCCGAGGCGAGCCAGGACCTCGTGGACGGTTTCGGCCCGTTGTGGCGGCTTATCCTCGGAGGATTCGGCTACAAAATCGGTTTTAACGCTGGAAGCGCAGGCTGAATCAAACATTGGCCTCACCCCTCATAAAGAGAGGTGCGATTCTGATTATGGCGCATTCCATCGCTTCAAATGCTCCTAATGCATCCTTTCTGCAGCTTATGCTGCACACCCCTGGCTTTGATGGTTTTAATCCAGATAAAATCCTTGAAATATAACCATCAAGGTGGTTTGCGAAGTTATTCGCGGTCATGTGTTTACCAAACCGCCATTATCTATACCAGGTAAATAAACCTGTTGATCCGAGGTTTTAAGCCTATGAAAATGCCGTATTATCATCTGTTATCTTATCAAAATCCGAATTATTCTGTTTATCGGTATAATAGAAAAATTACCCCGAAAATCTGTTTTCTCAAGGCTATGATCCGACAAAAGGGGATTTAATGGATCGATATTCTAATCCAACGCGATAAAATCTCATATCATCCCTTAAACTGAAAGATCGGCCATCCATCCTCGGAGGGCTTTTTCGCCTGGAGATGGATAGAACATTCGCGAAATAACTGCTCTGAGAAAAAGGCCGATGAGGTCGCCAGTCCAATCCCTCAGGCACTTTAAGGGGATAAATCCTCCTTCCCCCACTTCTTCTCCGGAATCTGCTCGTGGTAAAGGTAATGGCCACACCGTTTGCAGTAATCGGCGTCGATGTCGTGTTCGCCGAGGCCGCACTGGGGACAGAGGATGCTCGTCTTCCTGGATATCAAAATCCATTCCTTGACGATCTGGCTCGCCTCCCAGGGTATGAGGATGATCCCCGAGAGGATCATCAGAACTGTGACCCACTTTCCAGCCTCGGTGACGGGGATGATATCACCGAAGCCGACGGTGCTGAGGGCCACCACGGTGAAGTAGAATGCGTCACCGAAGTTCTGGACCCCATCGTTTACGGGGCTCTCGACGTAGAAGAAGATGCCCGAGCCGACGAAGAAGATGATCAAGATCGTCGTCATGAGCCTCGCCACTTTGAGAACCTCCAGGGATACGCTCCCGAAGAAGAAGTTCGGGTCGGTGAGGAACCGTAGAAACCGAAAGATCCTGAAGACCTTGAAGACCCGGATCGTCTTGACGAAGGCGATGTTGAGGGAGAGGCCGAACGCCGGGAGGACCGCTTGGAAGAGGGTCGGGAATATCGCCACGAGATCGATGACGCTGTAGACGTCCAAGAACTGCTTTCTCCTGTTCGGTGCCCCGTAGAGGCGGGCGACGTACTCGATTATGAAGAAGGCGACGGCGAATAGTTCGAGCCTCCAGAGAAAGGTCCTCGTAGTTTCGGATATATTGTAGGTGTCTGCGACGAAGATGGCGCAGACGAGGAGGTTCATGAAGATTATCGTGATGTCGATGGATCTGCCGAGGGGCGTTCTATAGTCGATGAGGTAGAACTCGACGGTCTCTCGGAAGTTGTCGGGGGGGACGTGCCCATTTTTCGTCATCTTCGATAATCTCTGTTTTGCTTTAAAGATAAACAATCTTCGACTCCTGGGCCCTAGTTCAGAATTGAGCAATGTTCATATATACGGGCCAAGACCTGACTGCCCCTTGATTTTCTATTTGGGTATGAAGAAAGATGACCGAACCAGAAAAAACTGAGCTTGAACGGGAGCTGGGGCTACTTGAGGTGACCCTATCCGGCGTCGGGATCATCCTGGGGGCCGGGATCTACGCCCTGATCGGGAAGGCTGCGGCACTGGCCGGAAACTCTGTCTGGCTTTCCTTTGCCATCGCGGCTCTGATCGCCGTCTTCACAGGCCTCAGCTACGCCGAGCTATCGTCGATCTTTCCGAGGGCCAGCGCCGAGTACGAGTACACCAACCGCGCCTTCGGCGAGAGGCTCGCCTTCGTCGTCGGGTGGCTGATCATCTTCAGCGGGGTCATCGGCGCCTCCACCGTCGCCCTCGGCTTCGGCGGCTACTTTCTCGCCCTGACCGGCCTTCCCGTCCTCCCCTCGGCAGTCCTGCTGATCCTCCTTCTCTCTCTGGTCCTTCTCTGGGGGATCAAGATCTCAGCCTGGTTTGCCATCGTATTCACCCTCATCGAGACGGCAGGCCTTCTGATGGTGATTTATATAGGGCTCCCTCATTTTGGGAGCGTCGACTACTTCGAGATGCCCCACGGCTTCAACGGCGTCTTCGAGGCGGCGGCCCTGATCTTCTTCGCCTACATGGGCTTTGAGGAGATGGTGAAGCTCTCGGAGGAGACGAGAGAGCCCGAGAGAAACATGCCCCTCGCCCTGATCCTGGCCCTCGCCATCACCATCGTCCTCTACATGCTGGTGGCGGTGAGCGTCGTCTCCGTCGTCTCCTGGGAGACTCTCGCAGCGTCGGAGGCCCCCTTCTCCGAGGTGGCGGCCGAGGCCCTGGGGGCCGACGCCTTCGTCGTCATCTCGGCCATCGCCCTCTTCGCCACCGCCAACACCGTCCTTCTGATGCTTCTCGCGTCGTCCAGGATCACATATGGGATGGCCGAGTCATCATCGATGCCCGCCATTTTTGCAAAGGTCCACCAAAAAAGGAGGACGCCCTGGGTGGCGATCCTGGTCGTCATGCTCCTCTCGATGGCCTTCGTCTTCTCCGGCGACATCGCCTTCGTTGCCAGCGCCAACGACTTCATCCTCTTTGCGACCTTCGTCGTCATCAACGCGAGCCTGATCTATCTGAGGCGGATAGACCCCGACCGTCCTCGGCCTTTTCGGGTGCCCATCAGCTTAGGATGGATGCCAATCCTGCCAGTCCTGGGGATCTTGACCTGCATCTTTCTCATCTTCCACCTGGAGCCGGCCGCGATCCTACTGGGGTCAGCCCTGGCCGTCGTCGGTGGCGCTCTCGCCTTCTTCTGCTGCCGAAAATCCGTAGGCTTGTGAGGCAAGAATGAGGCGAACAGAAGTCTGGACAAAAAGGCGGTAAAAAAAGAACGGATGAAAAGAGGCGTCAGCTATCGGGTCTGTCCGTCCCGGAGCGGGGGTCATCTAGGCCGCTCCTGATGGCTGCGGGAAGGAGGGTGCACCTCACCCACTTCGGGCCGACGGGCCGCCCGCACCTCCCTTCGAAGAGGTAAGTTTTGCCCGGGTTTTTTTCGACGTAATCTCCGACCGCCGCCAGAAGCTCCGGGGAGAGGGGTACCTCCTCGACGTCCGGCTCGCCACCCTCTCTATCACCCTCATTCCCTCTCCTGAGCCGTAGGACTCCCCGGTCCCAGTCGAGGTCGGATATTCTCGCCCCCCGCAGGTCGCCGAGGGGGCGGCCAGTCTCCATAAGCAGTCGGAGCATTATCCTGTCGCTCTCGGATTTGAGAGCGGAGAGGAGCAGCTCCATCTCCTCGGGGTCGAGGGGGCGCAGATTTGATATTTTGGCGGTGGCCACGATATTCAGATAGGATCTGCCCGTAGATTAAAGTTTTTCACTTAAACTGTCGAGGTGAATGAAGAAATCGTTCGGCATCAATTGCGATGAGAGGAGCTTGCTTTCTTAGGACTTACGCAGTTAGCGTGGCTGAGACATTATAATTTAGATATTTTATATATTCTTTTATAGCATTTCTAATGACACTTTGCTTGCTCTCGAACCAGCTTCGAGTAGTTCTTATTCTTTCGACTTCTAATCTTAGAAATACTCTTATTGAGAACAGTATATGCGTCCTCTGAAATTTCCCATTCCGCGCTTGACATCGTTCTACGCCACAAAACTGTTTTATTCCGCGATGATACTCTTCTATTTTACAAGACTTGTGTGCCAGTTCTTTTCGATCTGGTTCTTCCATCTCGATCAGATCGGTTGCCCAATGTTCTTCGTCACCGTCTTTGGAAACTATCCGGAGCACTTTGACAAATCCATAACCCTTCAAGTGGGCATTTCTACCATCTGAAGGAATGTCTATTGTTGAGATCTGTCAACGCCGGTCTAAATCTGTCCAATCATGGCGGAATAAAACTGTCCACCTGCTAATCCCTGAGCTGAAACTCAGGGGTTGTGCTGATGCTGGACATGGAGGAGTTCTTCGTGTTGCGAGATTTATTCAACCAAGGTTGGAGCATAAGTGAGATCGCCAGAGAGACAGGTCATAGCCGGGTAACGGTCCGCAAGTACATACATTCTCAAGTTCCTCCTAAACCAGAGAAGAGATCGAAGAGACCGAGCAAACTGGACGACTACAAGGATTACATAGATCAACGTCTTCAAGACTACCCCCTTACAGCAGCTCGAATTTATCGTGAGATCCAAGAACAGGGATTTGCGGGCAAATATACGATCGTAAAAGACTATGTGAGAGATGCGAGACCAAAGGCCGGTATTATTGCAGTATATCGCTACGAGACGAAGGCCGGAGTCCAGGCCCAGGTCGACTGGGCAGAATGCGGTTATATCGAGATCGACGGCTCTCGGAGAAAGCTCTACTGAGGACTTCGATTATCCTGCAATTGGCATTCTGTGAAGGACTTTACCTCAACATTTTCGATCTGAACGTTCCCTATGTCGTTTTTCCCTCCAAATTACGACCAATTTTTGCAGT
>Ga0272442_10000761_pt1 | contig 50487 bp, 44 predicted proteins | sample SSMForm2O_FD_200262 | JGI IMG/M metagenome (GOLD analysis project Ga0272442, IMG submission 200262) | Marine sediment archaeal communities from Little Sippewissett salt marsh, Falmouth, MA, United States - SSM-Form-2O | ecosystem: Environmental > Aquatic > Marine > Wetlands > Sediment ... | reverse complement strand
ATAATAAACACTTACAGTTTCAACATATTTTTGGCACATTATTTGTTAAAAAGGTATGTGGAAGAAGTGTAGAACCTGTAGAGAGTTTTTTTATGAAAGAAAAAGACGAGAAAAACAAATTTTAGAAAGGAAAAGAAATGGATTCTAACGAATTTTTTGAGTTCGCAGAGAAAAATAACGCCCAAATGGTTGATTTGAAGTTTACGGACCTTTTAGGCACGTGGCAACACTGTTCTTACCCTGTCGAGACCTGGGATGAGAAAACGTTTGAAGAAGGCGTAGGTTTCGATGGCTCGTCAATTCGCGGCTGGCAGGGAATTCATATGTCGGATATGTTAGCCGTTCCCGATCCGGCGACAGCTGTTATTGACCCGTTTTTCAGGGAGCCTACTGTGAGTGTGCTGGCCAATATCGTGGATCCTGTAACAAAAGAGGACTACAGCCGGGACCCGCGTCACGTTGCGCGAAAAGGTACGGCTTACCTGAATGAGACAGGAATTGCCGATACGTGCTACATAGGACCGGAGCCGGAATTCTTTATATTTGATGAAGTTCGTTATCAACAGAATCAGCATGCAAGCTTTTATGAGATTGATTCAGTTGAAGGAGCATGGAATACAGCACGTTTCGAAGAGCCTAATCTCGGCTACAAACCAGGTTTCAAAGGCGGTTACTTCCCTGTCAGTCCGACAGATACCTACCATGATTTGAGGGGCGAGATGGTTAAGGAACTTCAAAAAGTTGGAATTGTGGTCGAGGCGCATCACCATGAAGTTGCAACGGCTGGTCAGAGCGAAATTGATATGAAGTTCGATGAATTGCTCAAAATGGCCGACCAGTTTATGTGGTATAAGTATATAATCAAGAACGTTGCCAAACGTAACGGCAAGACCGTAACATTTATGCCTAAGCCGGTTTTTGAAGATAACGGCAGCGGCATGCATACACATTTTTCACTTTGGAAAGGCGGCAAACCGCTATTTGCAGACAGCGGATATGCCGGTCTTAGTGAAATCGGCCTGTATTCGATAGGTGGTATCTTAAAACATGCGCCGGCGATTCTGGCTTTTGCCGCTCCAACGACAAACTCTTACCGTCGGTTGGTGCCTGGTTTTGAGGCGCCGGTAAATCTGGTGATGTCAAAGCGGAATCGCTCGGCTGGTGTGCGTATCCCGATGTATTCAGACAGCCCGAAAGCAAAACGTCTTGAGTTCCGATGTCCGGACCCAACCTGCAACGGCTATCTTGCATGGACGGCGATGCTTATGGCTGCCATAGACGGCCTCCAGAATAAAATTGACCCGGGTGAACCACTTGACAGGGACATATATGAAATGACCCCGGAAGAACTGGCTAGGTATCCAAAGACACCGGGCGAGCTTGCAGAAGCGATTGATGCACTGGAAAAAGACCACAAGTTTCTGATGGCCGGTGATGTGTTTACTGATGACTTAATCGAGACCTGGATAAAATGGAAGCGTAAAAACGAGCTTCATGAGCTGGCGCTGCGGCCGCATCCATACGAGTTCAATTTGTATTATGACTCTTAACAGATTAGAAAACAAAGAAGGTTAAGTTGCAATTACGTTAAAGGAGAAAAAATGCGAAGTAATGAAGATTCTATAAGTCAGAGCCTTTATAATTTCCAGGCTGCTCTGAAAGAAAACGGCGAAACACTAGAAGATTTCATCCGTCAGAATTATATGGCAAAGTGGCAGGGTGAAGCCTTATATAACGCTTCAGCCATAAGAACCACCTTTGTCAATGCTATGCACAACTTTCTTACTCATTACGGGCTTTTTAACATGGAAAGAGTGTCGATGAGTCCTTTGACCGACCCGCTTGCTCATGATGTGGAACATGTTCCTACTATCAGTTATAAAGGGCATGCCTACAAGGCCACTCACTCTATGATTTACTCCAAATTTCTGGCGTGTTTGAACCCGAAGTTTAAGGGTATTTTTGTGGACTCGCCAAATATTCGTTTGGAGATTGAGAGCCCCATTGGGGTACAACGTGGAAAGTATTTAGTAGATTTTTCCCAAATGGATATTGAAATGCGACGTAATCGGAACATTTTACTCGATGAGTATTTGAACAATATTGAAAAGGTAACGGAGATACTTAAAGAGGATTTGGAGAAGGCGTTAACTTTCTTCGAGAAATTGATTATATATGCGATGAGCGCTATAGTCGATAAAAATGAACAGAACCTGAAGGCCCTTGGTGTTGCCATCGAAGTGCCGAAGTCGCCGTTTCCGAGGTTTAGAAAAGATGAAGCTGTGGTAAAATACGGCTCTTCCGGCTTCGAATCTAAACTGGGAGAGCAGGCCGGTTCACAGTTTTTCTGGATAACCGGTCTGATGCGTGAAAACTATGACCTTATATACCCCTATTTAAAGCCCGATGGTTCCAAGATACCCATAGCCGATTTTACTTCTGATATGATTTACAACTATGACATCTGTGCCCAGTCTATTCAGCGCAAAACCGGCAAATATGGAGATGCTTATGAAGTATTATCAGGAGCTGTCAGGGAGTGGCTCTATGAGCCGATTGTTGAGCGTCTTATTGACAACAAGGTAATTTCCGTACGCCCGAAAATAGTCGATGGTGAACTGCAAAACATCAATGAACTGGATGGTTACGGCCCGTTTTTGATAGCTATAGCCCAGAAAGATGAAAATGGCAAACCTCTGTTCCCTGACACCTTCGGAGGCGGAATTGGAATCGAACGTACCCTGTTTGCATTAACCAAAGGCGAATATGTTAAAAAGGTCGACCATGTTACTTTTTTTGGGAAGAATCCGGATTCTCATCCGATTTTTCTTTATTGAAAAAGTTAATCTATGCTTAGGGATTAAATGATGCAGTCCGGCAAAAACGTGGGATTATATGAACCTCGTCGCGAGCACGACGGCTGTGGTATTGGGGCGGTTGTAAATATTAACGGCCAGCGCGACCATTCCATTATTGAATACGGCAAGGAGATACTGATAAACCTACGCCATCGCGGAGCAGCTAGCGCCGATGAAGTTACCGGAGATGGAGCTGGCATTTTGTTTCAGATACCTCATCAATTTTTTCAAGCTGAGAGCAGCCGGTTGGGTTTTTTTTTGCCTGAAAGCTCAAAGTATGGAGTCGGAATGGTTTTCGGCTCTAAGGACGAAGAGCTTCGCAGCAAATGTGACCAGATACTTGATAACTGTGTCGGCCATTATGGTATGAAAGTGCTGGGCTGGCGTGATGTGCCGACTTCGAATGATTGTCTCGGCCAGATAGCTCTACAGGCAGAGCCTACAATAAAGCAAATCTTTGTGGATGGGGCGGGACTGGAAGGCGAATCGCTGGAACGAGCGTTGTATTTAGCACGTAAGCGGTCTGAAAAGCTTGTCAGAAAGAATTTCGGTCAAAAGGGTGAGGACTTCTATCTGACGTCATTTTCCTGCAGCACCATTTGTTACAAAGGTATGTTTATGGCCTGGCAGTTGTTTGCTTATTACCCCGACCTCGCAGACGAGCGTGTCAGTTCCGCACTGGCCATTGTCCACCAGCGCTACAGCACTAATACTTTCCCAAGCTGGCGACTGGCTCAGCCGTTGCGATGTGTTGCCCATAATGGAGAGATAAACACATTAAGCGGAAATCGCAACTGGATGCAGGCACGTCAGATGAAAATGTCCAGCGAAGCCTTCGATGATAATATCAATGACTTATTTCCGATTCTAAGCCCCCAATCGAGTGATTCTGCTTGTTTTGATAGTGTGCTCGAATTGCTTGTTCGTGCCGGCCGCAGCATGCCTCATTCTATAATGATGATGATACCCGAAGCATTTGGCCAAAGTTACCATATCAGCACGGACAAACGTGCTTTTTATGAATATCATGCCTCTATAATGGAGCCTTGGGACGGTCCTGCCGCTATGCTTTTTACTGATGGCAGAATTGTCGGCGGAACACTGGACAGAAATGGTTTGAGACCCTGTCGCTACCTTGTCACAACCGATGATGTCGTCATAATGTCCAGCGAAGCCGGAGTTGTACAGTTTCCACCGGAAAAAATTCGAAGAAAAGGACGTTTGCAGCCGGGCCATATGTTTTTTGTCGATACGGTTGAGAGGCGAATAATCTCTGATAATGAGATAAAGAGCAAGATTGCTCGACAAAAGCCTTACCGAAGATGGCTCGATGAGAACAGGATTGAACTTCGCGGCCTCTTTGATGCACCCAAATTAGTAAATACTGATATTCAAACATTGTCTCAAAGACTTCGACTGTTCGGATATACCAGCGAAGAATTAAAGACGATTTTATTACCGATGGCCCTCAATGGGCAGGAACCGGTTGGTTCTATGGGAAATGATGTGCCGTTAGCGGTTCTTTCCGACAGGCCGAAACTGCTGTTTAATTATTTCAAACAGCTTTTCGCACAGGTCACAAATCCTGCGATAGACCCTCTGCGCGAAGGACTGGTTATGAGCCTCATGAATTTTGTGGGCAAAAAGCTGAATATCCTCGCCGAAACACCTGAGCACTGTCGTCAGCTCAAGTTACCACACCCCATACTGGCTAATGAGGATATTGACCGCCTTCGAACAGCAAAAAGGAAAGACCTTAAGACGGCCAGCATCTCAGCGGTATTCGATATCAACGTTCCTAATGTTGCCGCCAGCCTGAGACAGGCCCTGGTCGGATTGGTTAATTCTGCCCGGCAGGCTATCGACAAAGGCGCTTCATTGATAATAATCAGTGACCGTCAGGCTTCACAGACAAAAGCTCCAATTCCATCTTTGCTTGCAACAGCAACTGTTCATCACGGACTTCTTAATCGTGGTCTTCGGGGAGAAGCAGGTTTAATTGTTGAAAGCGCAGAACCCCGCGAGGTGATGCATTTTTGCCTTTTATGCGGCTATGGTGCTAATGCGATAAATCCTTATTTGGCATTCGAAACACTCGATTACCTTCAGCAGGAAGGTGAACTTTCTCCGGATACCGAATCCTCCCAGATAGCGGATAATTATATTGCCGCAATTAAAAAAGGCATCTTAAAGACAATGAGCAAGATGGGAATCTCAACTCTGCGCAGTTACACCGGGGCTCAGCTTTTCGAAGCCATTGGATTGAATCGTTCTCTTGTGGATCAATACTTTACCGGTACAAGTTCGAGAATTGGTGGAATTGGTTTGGCGGAAATTGCACAGGAGATAATCGCTCGTCACAGTGCGGCTTTCGAGCAGCGCCCCTCTGGGACGCTTGAGCTGGACTTTGGTGGTGAATACTATTTCAGGCACAATGGACAAGAACACCTTTGGAACCCCGTGACTATAGCGAAGCTGCAGCAAGGTGTCAAATACAACGATAAGCAGGCGTATGATGATTATGCAGAAGCAGTAAATCAGCAGGCTAAAAAGCTGTATACTTTGCGGGGACTTTTCGAATTCATTCCAGGTAAAGCAATACCAATTGAGCAGGTCGAACCAGCCAGTGAAATCGTTAAAAGATTTTGTACCGGTGCAATGAGTCACGGTTCAATCAGCAAAGAAGCGCATGAGTGTTTGGCTGTTGCTATGAACCGGATAGGGGGCATGAGCAATACAGGCGAAGGCGGTGAAGACCCGTCTCGCTATATAACGGATTCTAACGGTGATTCAAAAAACTGTGCTATTAAGCAGGTCGCCAGCGGAAGGTTTGGTGTTACAATAAACTATCTTTCACACGCAAAAGAGATTCAGATAAAAATAGCTCAGGGGGCAAAACCGGGTGAGGGTGGGCAGTTGCCGGGACATAAGGTCACAGAAGAAATTGCCGCTCTTCGATATTCAACTCCGTCTGTAACCCTTATATCACCACCTCCTCATCACGATATATATTCGATTGAGGACCTGGCACAGTTGATATATGACCTTAAATGCAGCAATCCGGGTGTGAAGGTTTCTGTTAAACTTGTTGCTGAAGTTGGAGTAGGTACCATTGCCGCGGGTGTTGCAAAAGGCAACGCCGATGAGGTACTTATCAGCGGTCATGATGGCGGCACCGGTGCAAGTCCCCTTTCCTCAATAAAACACACCGGCTGCCCATGGGAATTGGGATTGGCCGAGACTCAGCAGGTGCTGATTATGAATAAATTGCGTGACCGAATCAGACTTCAGGTGGATGGCCAAATAAAAACAGGAAGAGATGTTGTCGTAGCGGCCTTGTTGGGAGCGGAGAGATTTGGTTTTGGCACTGCCGCTCTGGTTGCGCTTGGCTGTACGCTGTTGCGCAAATGCCACGAGGGGGCCTGTCCTTTCGGAATTGGAACCCAGGACCCGGAACTGAGAAAGCGCTTTGCGGGTAAACCCGAAGATGTTGAGAGATTTATGTATTTTGTAGCCGAGGAAGTGCGCCGGATTATGTCACAGCTTGGTTTTGAGAAATTTGAGGATATGGTCGGAAGGGTGGACCGGCTTCAAACCACTACGGCAATTGACCATTGGAAAGCAAAGGGATTGGATTTTTCTGCTGTTTTTCATCAGCCGGATGTCTCGGAAAAAAGTGCAGTAAGATTCTTTGATGCGCAGCCCAGCAGGCTCACCGACCATCTCGACTGGAAGATTTTGGAACAGGCAAAACCGGCAATTGAGCAAGGCCGGAAAACTACAATAGAAATGGCGATTCGAAATACGAATCGGACCGTAGGAGCAATCGTGAGCAATCAAATAATTAAGACCTGTGGAGAAAAAGGCTTACCCGATGACACGCTGCGAATTGTTCTACAGGGCTCTGCAGGACAAAGTTTCGGTGCATTCTTAGCGCCTGGGGTAACCTTGAATCTGGTCGGAGAAGGCAATGACTATTTAGGCAAGGGTCTTTCGGGAGGAAGGATTGTTGTCAAGATGCCCGAGAATTCACCGTTTATGAGTCATGAAAATATTATTGTGGGTAATACCGTGCTTTATGGCGCCACTTCAGGCGAAGTTTTCATCAATGGGATGGCTGGCGAAAGGTTCTGTGTACGAAATAGTGGAGTAACTGCTGTTGTTGAAGGTATTGGCGACCATGGTTGTGAGTATATGACAGGCGGATTGGTTGTAGTACTCGGTAAGACCGGCTGCAATTTTGCCGCGGGTATGAGTGGCGGTCTTGCTTATGTGCTTGATGAGGTCCAGCTATTTGACACGATGTGCAATCTTGACATGGTCGAGTTGGAAAACGTCTGGAAAGAAGAAGACAAGAATCTGTTGTTCGATTTGATTCAGCGCCATTTTCAATGGACTCAGAGCGCACGTTCACGATACATTTTGGATGCGTGGCCGGATATGCTTGGCAGATTTGTCAAAGTTGTCCCGATAGACTATCGCAGGGTTTTAGAAAAAATGCGGGCTGCCGAACAGCGAGACACCGAAACAATACCGGCAACCGAAGAGGTTTTCCCATGGGTGAAGTAAAAGGTTTTTTAAAATATAAACGTCGTGAAGTTCCTTATCGTCCGGTTAAGGAAAGGATACACGATTTTGCCGAGCTTGACTTGCCGCTTACACCCGAACAGATTCATCAGCAGACAGCAAGATGTATGGACTGCGGGATACCTTTTTGCCATGCCACAGGTTGCCCGTTAAAAAACTGCATACCAGACTTAAATGAGCTGGTATATAAAGGTAAATGGCGACAGGCCTGCGAACTGCTTCACTCTACTAATAACTTTCCTGAAATTACCGGCCGGGTATGCCCGGCTCCGTGTGAAACAGCCTGCACGCTCTCTATTAATGACGAACCCGTATTGATTAGACATATTGAGTTTCAAATCGTTGAACATGGCTTTAAACAGGGCTGGATTAAACCTTTACCGGCTAAAAGAAAAACCGGCAGAAAAGTGGCCGTCGTTGGCTCCGGTCCTGCCGGTTTAGTGGTTGCTCAACAATTGGCAAGAGCCGGTCACAGTGTTGTTGTTTTTGAAAAAGACGAGCAAATCGGAGGTCTCTTGAGATATGGTATTCCGGATTTCAAACTCGCCAAAAGCATTATTTACCGCAGATTAGAACAGATGATAGCCGAAGGAATTGATTTTCAGACAGGTATCTCTGTTGGAGAGGATATTTCCACAAGATACTTAAAAAAGAGGTTTGATTGTGTCTGTCTGACAATGGGGGCAAGCCAGCCACGAGACCTGAATATACCCGGTCGAGGATATGAGAACATTCTTTTTGCGATGGACTATTTGAAAACACAGAACAAGCTTTGTGCCAACGAGCCTGTAGATGAATCTCCACTTATCACAGCAAAGAACAAAATTGTGGCCGTAATTGGAGGTGGTGATACAGGAAGCGACTGTGTCGGCACAGCCCAAAGGCAGGGGGCTAAGCAGATTTACCAGTTGGAAATATTGCCCCAGCCGCCGGATGCTCGACCGCCCGATACTCCCTGGCCTATGTGGCCACGGATTATGAGAACTACATCCTCACATGAAGAAGGCTGCCAACGTCGTTGGAGCGTGATGACAAAGAAATTTTCAGGTGTGGAAACCAGGGTTACCAGGCTGCACTGCTGTCAGGTTGAGTGGACCAGGGAAAATGGCGACTGGAAAATGAAGGAGTTATCAGGCACTGATTTCACTCTCGAGGCCGATATCGTGCTTTTGGCGATGGGATTTCTTCATGTAACGCATAATGGTATTGTGAATGAATTAGGTTTGAAAATTGACAAGCCAGGTAATCTGGCGGTGAATAATTACCAAACAAGCGAACCCTCGGTATTTGCTGCAGGCGATACGGTGAATGGAACTTCGCTGGTTGTTCGGGCAATTGACAGCGGACGTCAGGCTGCCGCAGCTATAGAAGATTGGTTAAGGACTTGTTCCTAAACTGTAATATGTCTGCTGTTCTGGATTTGACAAAGATGGGATAATCCGTATAACACCTTTTTACAGATATGAAGGATTTTAATTCGGTTGGTGCTTTAGAGCGACCGAGAGATAAAAGCAATGCCGAAACGTAAGGATATCCGAAAGATATTAATCATAGGCTCCGGCCCTATCGTAATTGGCCAGGGCTGTGAATTTGACTATTCGGGTACGCAGGCCTGCAAGGTATTAAGGCAGGAGGGCTTTAAAGTGGTACTTGTTAACAGCAACCCTGCCACAATAATGACAGACCCCGAGATGGCTCACAGGACCTACATCGAGCCGATAACACCGGAGTTAGTTGAAAAAGTAATTCGGATAGAAAAGCCGGACAGCCTGTTACCGACATTAGGCGGACAGACAGGCCTCAATGTCGCTGTTGCGCTGGCTGAGAATGGCACTCTAAAAAAACATAATGTTAAGTTGCTCGGAGCCAATTTAAAGTCCATTAAAAGAGCCGAAGAGCGGGATAGGTTCAAAAAGATTATTGAAGATATTGGGCTTGAAGTCCCAAGCAGCGGCTATGCTCACAGCTGGCGAGAGGCCGAGGAGATTATCAAATATGTTGGTTTCCCCGCTATCATAAGACCGTCATACACATTAGGCGGTATGGGGGGAAATGTGGCTTATAATGTGGAGGAATACAGGGAATATATACATTGGGGATTAAACTTAAGCCCAAAGGGGCAGGTTCTTGTGGAAGAGTCCGTTGTCGGCTGGAAAGAATACGAACTTGAGGTGATGAGAGACAGAAATGACAATGTTGTTATTATCTGCTCGATCGAAAACCTTGACCCTATGGGCATTCATACAGGAGACAGTATCACCGTCGCTCCTGTTCAAACGCTCACTGATAAAGAATATCAGATTATGCGTGATGCTGCACTGAAAATTATAAGAGCTATCGGCGTTGAAACCGGCGGTTCAAATATACAGTTTGCTGTTAATCCCGAAAATGGAAAGTTATATGTAATCGAGATGAATCCACGTGTTTCAAGAAGTTCTGCGCTTGCATCTAAAGCAACTGGTTTTCCTATTGCAAAAATAGCTTCGTTGTTGGCGGTGGGGTATACATTAGATGAAATCCCCAACGATATAACAAAGAAAACACCTGCTTGCTTCGAACCAACGATTGACTACTGTGTTGTTAAGTGGCCGCGTTTTACATTTGAAAAATTCCCTCAAACTAATCCCGAACTTACTGTGCAGATGAAATCTGTGGGTGAAGCTATGGCCATTGGCAGAACATTCAAAGAATCGCTGCAAAAAGCCATACGTTCCCTGGAAATAGACCGTTACTCCCTCGACAAAAAGTGTACGAATAACAGGCTTACTTTGACTCAGTTAAGAAAGAAACTACAAACCAACTGCTGGGATAAAATATGGTATGTCGCCGAGGCTTTTAGAAGAAAACTTTCAACCGATGAAATTTACCAACTGACAAAAATTGACCCTTGGTTTCTCAATAACATCAACGATATTGTCAGCTTAGAGAAAAAACTCAAGTCGACTACTTTTGATAAACTCGGATCAAGTTTAATTCGTAAAAGCAAAGAGTATGGTTTCAGCGACAGGTATCTTGCTCTTTTGTTTAATATACCAGAAGAGCAATTCAGAAAACATCGTCAGAAGATGTTGGTGAATACCGTTTATAAAACCGTTGACACATGCGGAGCTGAATTCGAGGCCCATACTCCTTATCTTTACTCCACATTCGAAAAAGAATGTGAAGCAGACCCGACCGGCAAAAAGAAGGTTATCATTCTCGGTGGAGGCCCGAACCGTATAGGCCAGGGAATCGAATTTGATTATTGCTGTGTCCATACCGCCTTCGCACTTAAAGAAATAGGCATCGAATCAATAATGATAAACTGCAACCCTGAGACGGTTAGCACCGATTACGATACCTCCGACAGGCTTTATTTTGAACCCCTCACATTTGAAGATGTAATGAGTATTATCGAAAAAGAAAAGCCCGATGGGGTTATTGTTCAATTTGGTGGACAAACCCCCCTCAAATTAGCTGTACCTCTGGAAAAAGCTGGCGTGAAAATAATCGGCACTTCCCCTGACAGCATCGCCTGTGCCGAAGACCGTAAGCGTTTCAACAAGCTGGTCAAGAAATTAAAGCTGCGCCAGCCTTACAGCGGAACTGCAACAACATATGACCAGGCTCTTAAGATAGCCAAAAAGTTAGGTTATCCGCTGCTGATTAGGCCTTCGTTTGTCTTAGGTGGTCGGGCGATGGAAATCATATATGATGAAAAATCATTAAAGGCTTCTGTTGAGAATGCTATTGAAGCTTCGGGTGAGCATCCGATTTTAATAGACAAATTTCTTGATGACGCAACAGAGTTGGATGTGGATGCTATATGTGATGGAAAACGAGTGGTTATCGGCGGAATTATGGAGCATATAGAGCAGGCTGGAGTGCATTCGGGTGATAGTGCCTGCAGTTTACCACCGGTTTCGATTGCGGAAAAGCTCCTTAAACAGGTAAAAAAACAGACGAAACTTCTAGCCCTTGAGCTAAAAGTAAAAGGGCTCATAAACATCCAGTTTGCAATAAAAGATGATGAAATATATATCCTTGAGGTTAATCCCCGTGCCTCCCGAACAATTCCGTTTGTCAGCAAATCTATCGGAGTACCTTTAGCTAAGCTCGCAGCAAAAGTAATGACAGGAATGACTCTGGATGAGTTGGGTTTTACCAGGCAGATACAGCCGAAGCATTTCTCTGTGAAAGAGGCCGTATTCCCATTCTTAAAATTCCCCGGCATAGACACATTGCTCGGACCTGAAATGCTCTCGACCGGTGAAGTTATGGGAATATCAGATGATTTTGGCATTGCATTTGCCAAGTCACAGATAGCAGCCGGCAACAGCTTGCCGACAAATGGAAACGTTCTTTTCAGTGTTAAGGATGCCGACAAGAAAAAGGCGGTTGAGTTGGCAGCCCAATTACAGCAAATGGGTTTTAAAATTATCGCAACAAAAGGCACATGTATTGAATTTATAAAATATAATATACCATCTGAGTTTGTGTTAAAGATGACCGAAGGAAGACCCAATATTGTCGACTGGATAATAAATGGGAAAATCAGTCTTATCATAAATACCACAATAGGTTCTCAATCAATCAGGGATTCCTTCTCAATCAGAAGAACCGCCCTTGATAAGCAAGTCCCTTACGTAACAACCATAAAAGGTGCCGCGGCAGTGGTGAAAGCCATCTCGGCAATGAAAGAAAGAAAAATAGGCGTAAAACCTATTCAGAGTTACTACACTTAGGAGCAAAATTGAAAGCCGTTTTATTACTTGAAGATGGTACGGTTTTTGAAGGTAACTCTTTTGGCGCCAAAGGCCAAAAGTGCGGGGAAGTTGTATTTAATACCAGCATGACCGGCTATCAGGAAATACTGACCGACCCATCTTATAACGAACAAATCATAACAATGACCTATCCCCTGGTTGGCAACTATGGCACGAACAAATGTGATTGGGAATCAAGAAAAATCTTCGCAAGCGGTTTTATCGTCAGGGAAAACTGCATATTCCCCAGCAACTGGAGAAGCAAATCTTCACTTGGCGAAAATCTAAAGAAAAATAATATTGTCGGACTTGAAGGAATAGATACCAGAAAACTCGTAAGGCATATCCGCTCCGAGGGTGCGATGAAAGGCATTATCTCATCCTCGGACTTGAATATAAATAAACTCGCAAAAAAACTTGAAAGCTATCCCGGCCTTGTCGGAAGAGACATTGTTAAGGATGTCAGCATAAAAAAACCATACTCCTGGAATAAGACTGTCATCGATGTATTAAACATACACACACAAAGGCCCGAAAAAAAATACAAAGTTGTGACTTTCGATTTTGGTATGAAACAAAATATACTCAGGCTGCTTTGCTCGCATGGATGTGATGTTCAGGTTGTACCTGCAGCTACTTCAGCCGATAAAGTCCTCGGCCATAAACCTGATGGCGTATTTCTGAGCAACGGCCCCGGCGACCCGGCCCCCGTAGCATACGCCGTTGAAACAGTAAAAAAGCTTCTTGGCAAAGTACCTGTCTTCGGAATATGTCTCGGCCATCAGATACTTTCACTTGCTCTTGGAGGAAAAACCTATAAGTTAAAATTCGGTCACCACGGCGCAAACCATCCCGTAAGGAATCTCAAAACAGGCAAAATCGAAATAACCAGTCAAAACCACGGATTCTGTGTCGACATCGATTCCCTCGATGACAAAGATGTTGAACTGACGCATTTAAACCTAAATGACAATACTCTTGAAGGCCTTCGTTGCAAAAGATATCCGGCTTTTTCTGTGCAGTACCACCCCGAAGCTTCTCCCGGCCCCCATGATTCAGCGTACCTTTTTGCAGAATTTATAAAGTTAATGAGGGTGGATGTCACAAAGTAGCATAGGTAATCTTTGTAAAATCTTGAATCGTTTTAGGCGAAAGTCTTGAAAAGAAAAAATAGGATATATAAGACGTGTAGCCGGTTTAGTCCTTCAGCGGAAAAATCTCAGCAAGAGTGCGCACAAGCCATTGTGAGGCCTCACTTACCTGTGGACAAACCGGGTGACCCAATTGGGTTTGCCCAGGCTGAATTCCGACAAAATATACATTGACCTTTATTACCTCTGTAATCATATCGATGAAAAGCCGGGGTGAAAGTGTGTGTGTTGAAATGACAATTGAGTTTAATTCTTCAGGTCTGAATATCTTTATACTTCCTGTTGAATCTCCAAAGTCAATGGCGTCGATAACAAGTAAATTCTGAGGGGCTTTTTTTATGATGGGCTGGATATAATTCTCAGGTACAGTGGCAGCATCAATTAAATCGGCGCAGGTTTTTTCCTCAAGTTGCTGGCAAACCAGCGGACCAACCCCGTCATCGCCTTTTAGTGTATTTCCGATACCGACAATGACGGTTGCCGAACCCCGCAGTTTATTTAACTGCTCGTATGTTGTATCTCGCATTTTATGTTTTGCATCCCGTTTGGCAGTTCACGGAATACACTTTTACAACCGAATATTCAGTTCGCATTTACACTTGGGACACAGAATCCGCATAAAGTCACTTGTCTGGATGTCTTTGTCGCCTTGTGGTTTTGGCTGAATTTCTTTTGGTTTTGTAGCTAATTCACCACTTTTGGCCAGCAGCAGTGAAGGGTTGGTATAAGCGAGCGGACCGAGTTTTTCATAAAGCCATATCAGGTGTTTCTTCGTTCCTATTATTTCACCACATTTATCACATACTTGAAGTTCGAATTCATGAACTTCATTCATGCTTGCTCTATCTAAATTAGCCAAATCCCACTTTTGTGAGAGTTTTATGCCCGTTTGGGTTGTACATTTGTCCTCGCAGTTACCGCAGAAGATACACGCATCGGTCTGCTGGGTGATTTTCCTTACCGGAACCGCCGATTCTATGTCATCAACCATCGTTAGGGCATTTGTCGGACAGACATTTACACAGGCGCCGCAGCCGATACAGGTTTCTTTGTCGAATTCCGGTTTGCCCCGGTACCTTTCGGGCACTATACAAGGCTCAAAAGGAAAACGAGTAGTAAATCGGTCAAAAAAAAGCGTGGAGAAGACTGCTGTAACGGCTTCTTTTAATTCTCTTATTTTTGGTAAGCGCAATTTGAAACTCCAATTGATAATTGATTACAGACTTTAATGTTTACTTTTCTTTTTCCTCTGCGTATTTATCGACGACGCTGTCCTCCCACAGTTTCACGCCATAAGCATGAGAGCCTTTAGCAATCGCATGAGCAGCGGTGGGGGAAGTTATCAATATAAAAACGGCACAGATTATAGCTTTGGCCCCAAGAGCCCCTGAGGTACTTATCAACGCAACACCGACTAAAAGCAGAAAAGTACCAAGGGTTACACATTTCGTGGAGGCCTGAAGGCGGTTGTAAACATCAGGAAAACGAACCAGCCCTATACATCCGAATATGTCGAACAAAACCCCGATTATTATTAGTATGTATCCAGTTATATCAATCATCGAAATTTCGGCCCTCCAGAAATTTTGCTAATGCTATAGTGCCGATAAAACTCAATAATGCCCATGCAAGAGCAATGTTAAGGTAGAAGTCTCTTCCAGTAACCATTCCGAGAATAGCACAGAAACCCACTATGACTATGCCTAATATATCAATCGCTACAGTTCGATCCGGGGTGCTTGGGCCGCGACCTATGCGGTACAGGCACAGAAAACAACACAAAAATAAACCGATATAAAATAATGCTGTTAATACTGTCATAGTTACCTCTATTCGAAAATCTTCTTCAAAAACCATTCGAACTTATAAGCGATTTGTTTAGTCGCTTCCTCGATATCATCGGATTTAACGTTAATCCAGTGAATATACAAAAAGCCGTCATCAGTCAAATCCACAGTCAAAGTCCCCGGCGTTAGAGTTATCGAATTTGCAAGGGCTGTGATGCCGGATTCCGTTGTCAGTTCTGTTTTTATTTTTACAATGCCCGGATTTATCGGCATTTTCGGATGAAGTGCTCGATAGACAACATCAAGATTGGCTTTCATCACGTAGTAGAAAAATACAGGCAGATAAACCAAAAGCCAGAACAGCCGCATCGGTGAAATGAATAAATGATGTTCTTTAGGAAGTATTTCATGAAATAAAATTGCAACTATAGCCGATGCTATCAGCCCGGCGATAACAATTTGAGTATCGGTACTCCACGTAAGCAGCATCCAGACAATAAAACCTAAAATAAAATAAATCAATCGTTTCATATTCTCATACCTTGCGTTTATCACATATTTATTATATTGGTTGAGTATCGCATCCCATCGGTCAGGACCGTTACGGCAGGCTCAAGGATACTTTCTCTTAAAGAGGGTATTAAAAGCAGACCCATAAGCACACACAAACAAGCCAGGGATACCATTGCAATGGCCATTGTTCCTTTATTCTCTTTTACTTCCTGCAGATTTTCCGGCAACTCACCAAGGAATGCATATCTTTGAACCTTCAGATACATAATTAAAGTGCACAAACTAACAAAAACAATCACTGCTGCTACCCAGTAGAAACTCGCCTGAACTGCTGCAATTACCAGAATCAGTTTGCTCCAGAACCCGCTGAATGGCGGTATCCCTGCGATGGAAGCCGAAGCAATGGTGGCGGTTGTGCGTGTAACCGGCATCTTTTCTGCCAGACCGCCCATTTGTTTCAACTCTCTTGTCCCCGTTGACATCTCTAACGAGCCGCTCGTTAAGAATAACAAGGACTTGTAAACAGCATGGTTCACTAAGTGGAACAGTCCACCAAGGATGGCTAAGGAAGCCCACGCAACATTTCCATCATTAGCAAGAATAAGACCTCCCAGACCGATTCCGAGGACAACATAGCCTATCTGGCTGATACTCGAATAGGCCATAAGACGTTTGATGTCCCATTGTCCCAAGGCTAAAAATGCCCCGCCAACCATACTCAAAAGGCCAAGTACCATTAAAACCCAGCCAATTGGCACCGTAACGCCAAAGACATTGAAAACCATACGGCAAAGAGCATAAACGCCGAGTGCTTTAATCAGCACACCACTGAGCATAGCTGAAATCGGAGCGGGAGCCGACGGGTGTGCATCCGGTAGCCACGCATGAAATGGCACAAGGGCGGCCTTAAGGCCAAAACCGGTAACGAACAATCCCAGGGCAAACCCAAGGCCGGTTGTTATACCTGTTCTGGATATTGCCTGCGAAATGTAGGCCATATTAAGCGAGCCTGTATTGCCGTAAACAAGGGCGACGCCAAAAAGTACAAACGAAGAAGCGATACTGCCGAGAACCATATATTTGAAAGACGCCTCGAGTTCTTCATGCTCACAACCAAAGCCCACAAGTGCGTAAGATGACAGAGATGCAATTTCCAAAAAGACAAAAAGGTTAAAAATATCACCGGATAGCACAACACCATTCATACCTGCAACCATAAGCATAAACAAACTAAGGTACTTGGACTTGGCTGTGTATCGCTCCATATATCTGACGCTAAAGAGCATCGCCGCACAACTAACCACGCTGATAGCCAACAGCAACAGGCAACTTAAACCGTCAAGGACAAGGTTAATCCCCAGCGGAATGGACCATTTGCCCATTTCATAAGCACGGGATTGCCCAATCAAAGTAATGGCCGATACCAGCAATAAAAGAGTGGCCAGATTAGCTAAAACCGTTGCAGCGGCTTTGCCCTTTTTGCCGAACAGTGGAAGCAAAAATGCCGTCACCAGGGGAACAGCAACAAAAACAGGCAGCGGTATGGTCATCCTTTCAGCCTCCTTATTTGAGTGATATCAAAGGTGCCGTATCTCTCGTAAGTTCTGATACATATTGAAATCATAAGAGCCAGCGAACCTAAGCTAATTACAATTGCGGTAAGTACAAGGGCTTGCGGCAGGGGGTCGACGCTGCTGTTTATAAATAACTTGCTGAGACTGCCGCCGGAGATATCTTCCGCGGTGACAATCGGGGCTCTCCCGCCCCAGCGAAAACCAAGCATTATCAGGAAAAGATTTACGGCGTATTCCATAATCAAAATGCCAATCACAATCTTGACCATATTTTTTTTGACGACCGCACAATACAGCCCGATCATAAACAATAAAAAGCATAATGCATAAGGCATCGGTTTTACTCCTTTTCACTCGCAGAAGTTTCAAGCCTGAAACTCGAAAGTATAAGAATAACAAGAAATAACGAAGAGCCGACTTTTATCCCAATAGAGATATTTGACAGTGGTATGGTGCCTGCACTTAGCAGTTTCAACGGCTGGCCCCACAACTCCTTTTGATGAATAAAATTCCAGAAAAAGCCGGTAGCTCCATAAAACAAGCCAAATAAAGCTATAGCTGCAAACAGCAGAGCGCCTACACAATCAAGCCTTGAAGTAGTCGGAAGTGACAGGTTCTCTTCCGCGAATTCTCTGCCGTATGCCAGCATAAGCAGCACGTAAGAAGATGCTACAATCACACCCCCGGCAAAGCCCCCACCCGGTGTAAGATGGCCAAAAAGAATAATATAAATGCCGAAAAGAAAAATGAGCACTTTTACAAAGCTGCTTATGTTCTTTACTATTATTGTCATACCTTTCATAAGTCTGGTTCCTCCAGAAGCTTTTTAGTCTTTTTTCTCAAAATAACGGTAGCGCCGATAATTGTAGTGAACAGGACCGTTGCTTCACCCAGCGTGTCGTAAGCCCTAAAATCCAGAATGACCGATGCCACAAGATTGGCCGCGCCTGTCTTTTCCAGGCCTTCTTCGATATAGGTTTGCGAAGCTGAGTTGCTCGTTTCGGTAAAAACAGGCGTTCCGAAATCAGGCAAAGTCTCTGGAAATACTGATACCCCTGCCACTGCAATTACGAGAATGATTACGAGTGAAACTATCATTCCGAAGAATTCTCTATCACCGGCTATAAAGGTGCGGTCGCGTGAAATTGTGGCGCGAATCAGAATAATCAATCCTAAAACTTCAACTACTATCTGAGTTATTGCAATGTCCGGTGCCCACAAAAACAGGAACATTATTGATGCGCCAAAACCAATCGCACCAATACATATCACTGCGCTTAGCAGTTTTTTAGTTTCAACCGCTATGAATGCGGCAATTATTATAAACACAAGTAATGTACAAAATATAGCCATACTTACTATACCTCACTTTAATTCTCACGTCTGTATATTTTACCAATACCTAGGACAAACAGGCCTTACCAAATCTTACAGACTGTAAACAGTATTAACAATAATCCCAAAGTAACCCACGTCAGATACATCGGAAGTACTCCCGAGTGCAGCATTCGCAGAAAACTCGTCAACGCCGAACCAACTTTTCCACCTTGATTATACAAATCAAAATGACCTTTTTCCTGACCGTTATAAAGTTGTTTCAAGCCGCCCATAGAGGAGACGGTTTTATAAAAATGCGTTCCGGGTATTATCATTTGGTCGTTATCCTGTATCTCGCCGCAGTACCACGTAGGCACAACTCTGCTTTGCTTTGATATCTTCAGGATTAACCAGCCGATAACAATCCCAAAAATTAACAGTCCTGTAGCGACTTTAGACTCCCAAATACCGAAAATCGCCTCTGTCTCGGTATCCAGTGCCAGTGCCGGATAAATCAGATGTTTCAAAGGCCAAAGATAGAAAACACCTAAAACCACACAAAGAACAGCAAGCACGACCATGGGAACCTTCATAGCCAGCGAAACTTCTTTTACATCTTTCAAATCGCCGGGCAGGCGTGAAAGGAATATAGAGTGTATCAGTTTGACAAATGAGGCCAAAGTAAGGGCACTTCCGAAAATGGCGGCCACAAGCCAAACGGGCCATAAACTGGCTGCACCATTGGCACCTGCGGTATTGCCCATTTGAATTACACCTTGATAAATCATCCATTTGGAAACAAAGCCGTTCAATGGCGGTATTCCCGAAATACTCAGAGCCGCAATCATACAGGCGCCGAAAGTTATCGACATTTTTTTGCCTAACCCACCTAGTCTTTCAAGTTCTGCTGTGCCCGTTGCCTGTTCAACAGCACCACCGCAAAGAAATAAGCAGCACTTATATATTGCGTTGTTGAGCATATGAAAAACACCTCCGGCAATACCGACCGGTGTAAGGGTTGCTATGCCCAGAATCATATAGCCCACCTGGCTTATAGCGTGATATGAAAGCAGCTTCTTAAGATTGTGCTGAACCATCGCTATCATTACCGCAATAATTATCGTCGCTGAGCCTATAAGCGCCAGCGTAATACTCAGTGCTGTTGACTGAAGTATAAAGATTTGTCGTACGACTATCACCAGTAGGTAAATTCCTAAAAGTTTATCTATTGCAGCGGGCAATAACGCCATCACCGATGCCGGTGCATACTCACCGCTGGTGGGTAGCCACGTATGCAGCGGCAGGGCCCCCGCCTTGGTAATAGCCGCTGTCATTAGTAATAAGAAAGCTATAATGGCAAGCCCTGATGTCGTGACTATGCTGATATCAGAGATAACAAAACTACCGGACAGCGACCATACCATTGCTATTCCGAGCAGAAATGCCGCATCGGATGCCCCTATCATTGCGAAGCTTTTAGTTGCCGCAAAATTGCAGTTTTTACCTCCTGTTGTTATCAGAAGATACAGGGAAGCGGTCACAATCTCCCAGAATATCAGTAAAAACAGCAGATGATTACAAAGCAGTATCCCCGCAGAACCACCGATGGTCAGGAGTATGGAGCCGTAATACTCATTCGCCTGCTTCATTCCAGCCGTAGATTTTAATGAATAGAGTGTTATCAGAAGCCCAAAACCCGTCGCAAACATCAGGATAAATGCTCCGAGCGGTGTAACTCTCAGCAATAATTCTAAATTTAACTCACCTATCTGGGCAAGAAACCAACTGTAATCAGCCGAACCAAACCTGAATATCTTGATAGCCAGCCAAAACGTGACTACAGAGATAACCATAGTCAATATTTTGCTCAACAACCTTATTTTGTTCGGCAAAAACAAAAGAACAAAACCTGCTGCCAGTGGCAAAAAAACCGTTACAGATAAAATATTATCCAATTTTACAAACCTCCATTCACGCTTCACGAATTATTCGTGTTGTTTTCTCACGACTCAAACGTAACAGTTTCTCGTAATCGTGTGTTATATTATTGTGCCCGTCAACAACAGCCAGTCTTTCGGTACAACTGTAGCATGGGTCAACTGCTGCCAGAGTGATCGTAACATCTGCAATATGCTGCCCTATGCAGGAGGCCTTAAACGAGGGGACATTGACATAACTCGGTGCCCTTGCTTTATGGCGTACCGGCCGATTACCACCGTCGCTCCGCACATAATGGAATGTTTCACCTCTGGGTGCTTCTACGTGTCCGATTGCCTCGCCCGGTGGGATTTCTTTGACCTCCACGGCCACAGGACCATCAGGTAGCTTTTGGATGGCCTGTTTGACTATCTTAATGGCTTCAACGACCTCCAAAAGTCGGACAACCACCTTGGCGAAGACATCGCCTTCCGGCCGAACAATCACATTCCAGTCCAGCTCTGAATATACACCGTACGGGTCATCCGCTCGTACATCAATGGCAACGTCACTGGCTCGGGCGGTTGGTCCTGCTACCGCATATTTTATAGCATCTTCGTTCTTTAATATCCCTACACCTTTGAGTCGGGCGTGAAGAATCGGGTCGTCGAGAACCGCCTTGATAAGCATATCTATCTTTTTTGTGATTTCGTCCATATCTTTTAGTATCTTAGGCTTTAGCTCATTGGGGATGTCTTCGCGGCAGCCGCCGACTTTGACATTGCCGTAGTTGTTTCTGTTGCCTGTTATTTCTTCCAGCAAATCAAGTACCGGCTCACGATATTTCCACGCCCACATAAACACCGTATCATAGCCGATAAAGTGTCCTGCCAGACCCGCCCAGAGTATATGGCTGTGAATCCGCTCAAGCTCGGTGATAATCGTTCGCACATACAATGCTCGCTCCGGCACCTTCACGCCGGCAAGTTCTTCCACCGCTCGCACATAAGCTAAAGGATGACAAGCTGAGCAAATCCCGCATATACGAGATACCAGAAACGGAACCTGGTCGAATTGCAGCGTTTCACTGATTCTTTCGATACCGCGATGATTATAGGAGATTCGCATATCGATATCCGTTACAATTTCGCCGTCGAGGGTTAGCTGGAAGTATTCCATCTCTTCCTGCAGTGGATGGAACGGCCCAACTGACAGAACTGGTTTTTTAATGGTCTTTTTCATATTAATCTAAATTCGTATAAGTTATAAAAATTTGTTGCTATTCCTTACTTTTTCGCCTCTTTTCGCAGCGGATAAACGCCTTCAGGCCAGTCATCAGCAAGTATCAATCGTCGCATATCGGGATGATTCTTTATCTCGATTCCCAGCAGGTCGTGTAACTCTCGTTCTATCCACTCAGCGGCTGGTAGAAACGGCGAGATGGATTCTACTGATGGATTCTCTCGGTCGCGAATAAACGTCTTCAGGGTCACCACACAGCCGGTTTGGTCGTATGCATAATGATAGAGAATCTCGAAGCAGTCTTCAGAATCGATGCCTGTGGCAATCAAAAATCTTAAAGGCACTTCTTCAAAAAGAAACTTATTTAACGCATAGCTGTTTTCTGCCTCACAGCTAAGATATATTCTGTTTGCCAACGGTTGTTCATACCCGATGAGCTTGGCTTTTATTTCTGATATTTTGTTATTTAGCTCTTCCTGATTCATAATTTATATCTCATTTCAAACATCATATAACCGACAGTGCCTTTACCACTCCGGATATAATCGCCTCTGGCTTGGGAGGACAGCCCGGAACATAGGCAATAATCGCATTAGGGTCGATTTCCTTGATTATTTTATCTACCGGACCGACCATATGATAACCGTTGGTAAATATTCCTTTATCGCAGGCGCAGGCACCTATCGCAAAAACAACACAGGGTTTTGGGGTTTGCCGATAAACCTCCCTCAGTCTCGGTGCCGCCTGAGCCGTTACACCGCCGGTTACAAGCAGGGCATCGGCATGACGCGGTGAGCCGACCAGTTTGATACCGAGCCTCTCGACGTCGAACTTCGGGGTCAGCAAATCAACAATTTCAATGTCGCAGTTGTTACACGCTCCGGTATTAACGTGAAAAACCCACGGCGATTTCTTTAAATACTTTATTTTCCAGCTCATAATTTTACCTTACAGCCAACCGATGCCATAATAATTTCCTATTGTTGCCAGAACCACCGCAACAACCAGTGCTATTCCGCAGTAAAACCAGAAAAACTTCATTGCCTGGTCTATACGCATACGCGGATTAGTATTCTTTATCAATATCACCAAAACAAGTATCAGCACATACTTGAGTATACCAAAAAACAAAGACCATCCCGAAGTGGCAATCCCTCCGAGGAAAAGCATCACCAAAAACAACGGCAGTGCCACCAGCATCATTGCCTGCATAATTTTCCATATCGCAAGCAGCGCACCGGAATATTCAATCAAAACACCGCTGGCAAGTTCCGTCTCCGCTTCGGCCATATCGAATGGAATAAATCCCAGTTTTGCCTGAATACACAACAAGCTGGCAAGAAATGCTAACATACCTGATATACTAAGTGCCGGCGTGCGCTCAGCTATACCGGCTAAATTAAGTTGCCCGCCGGTTTTTATAATCACCACGATAAATGCCAATACAAGAGGCAGTTCATAGCTCATAACAAGTTTCATTTCCCTGCTGGTACCAATTGCCGCATGGGGGCTGGCGCTGGCGCTGCCGCCCAGAATCAACGCTAAAGACGGCAGTACCATCAGGTAAATTGCTACGATAACATCACCGATAAACATTGCTTCCGGTTGAAGAGTTATCCGCAGCAGCATTGTCGACAAAAGCAGCACCCCCGCCATACCAACCAGCGGTGCCGATATAAACACTGCCCGCTGAGCATCCTGCGGTATAAGGATTTCCTTGCCCATCAGTTTCATAATATCATAAAACGGCTGGAGAACCGGCGGACCAACACGCCATTGAACAAGGGCACTGACCTTGCGAACTATCCAGGATGCGATGATACCAACAGCAACCGTGAATAAAAAAGCCGGTATAATCAAAACTATTTCAATCATATCTTATGCCTTCTACTTTTCTCTTAAAAAAGGTTCCCAGAGGACGCCGCCGGCCACTTTAACAACGATATCTTCGAAAACCTCTACCAAATCTTTATCTTTTTTGACGTCCACTTCTTTATAGTCTATGCTCCCGTTTTCACATGTCCTGACACACAGTGGTTTTTCACCCGGTTCCAGCCTGTCCTTGCAAACATCGCAAACACTGCTCGGAAAAGGTATCAGGTCGGTATATATCGTTCCGAACGGACACGCTATTGCACATGTTCCACACCCCGTACACAGCATATTTGCCCGTGTAAGAATACCTGCATCATTACTGTCACTTGGTATCTTCTCTAAAGCGTCCTGTGGACAGGCCTTGATACACGGCGCATCTTCACACCTGCGGCATATCAAAGCGAAACGAACCTTTTCCAGCAGCGAGTCGAAACCTTTGTTTTCAGGATGATGCTTGTAAGAGCATTGCACGTTGGACTCTTCCTGAAGTTCACATTTTGCTAAATCGATTAGTAACTTCGCACCCATTAAAAACCTCGTTTTAGGCCCAGATTTTTGGATAATTTTTTATCTGGTCATAGGTAAAAACAGGACCTTCTTTGCAAACATAATATTTGCCTATCATGCAGTGTCCGCATTTACCTATGCCGCAGCTCATATTTTTTTCCATTGAAAGATAGATTTTCGAAGCTGGGAATCCGAACTCCAATAACTTCAGCGTTGCGAATTTCATCATTATGGGCGGCCCGCACACCACTGCTACTGAATTCTTAATATTTACGTCTTTCTCTGAAAGTATCGTAGTCACCACACCCACATTACCGTCCCATCCGTCTTTTGCCTCATCTACGGTAAGTTTTATATCAACTCCCTTAATTTCCTGCCACGCCCCGAAAAGTGTCTTTTTATAGATAAAGTCTGCCGGTGTTCTCGCTCCGTATCGGCAAACCACCGATTTGAAATCCTTAATCTTGTCCACCAGGGTTAAAAACAATGACCTGATTGGTGCCAGGCCGACACCGCCGCCGACTATATAAACTTCTTTGCCGACAAAATCGTCAACTGGATAACCGTTACCGTAAGGCCCGCGAATACCCACTTCCTGTCCTTTTTTGCACTCGTGTAGCAAGCCTGTCATCCGGCCAGCCTTCATAATGCTGATATCCATCTGTTTGGTCTCAGCCGGAGACGACGAAGGTGTAAAAGGTGCTTCACCTTCGCCGGGCAGCGTCAACTCTACAAACTGACCGGTCTTAAACTTAAACTCTTCCTCCGGAACAACCACAAAAGTCTTAATCGTGGGTGATTCGTCAATAATATCAATGATTTCACCGTTTATAGGGTGGTAAGGGTTCTTGCTCATTTTGAAACTTTCACTTCTTTACTCAATCTCTTTAATATTTCTCGAAGGTCAATTCCGCCGGCGTCGGCGTCAACGCATCTGCCGCAGCCGACACACATATTGAGTCCGTATCTGTCGAGGAAATAAACAAACTTGTGCATCAGACGGTGTTTCATTCTGTCGCCGAGGATTTTATGGGGATTTGCTCCACCGGCTACCGTCGCATAAGCCATCCTCATGCAGCTGTCCCACATCTTCATCTTTGCGAAGTAGTCTTTTTGTTTAACATCATAAAGGTAGAAACAATGACACGTAGGACAGATTCGTGTGCAGGCCTGACATTCGATACAGGTTTTAACTTCATCATCATAAACTTCGGATTCCTCGCTGTTTTCTACTATTTCCTTAATGGGTGTATCGAACTTAAGTTTGGAGTTGTTTTCTTCAAGCTGTTTTTGCGTTTTCGCCCTGTTTTCATCACGCTCGGACAATAACGCCTTGGAGACATCTGTGAAAAGGCTTGGATGTTTTTCAATAAAATCCTTGCCCTTCTCGGAGCCGGCTTCGACGATAAAACCCTCATTTACTTTCGAAATATTCAGATCGAATCCGCTCTGGGCAAATGGTTCTCCATCCATGATGTTGCAGAAGCAGCTTTCCCCCGGCTCGAAGCAATCAGAAGAAATTATAAACATACTCTCACGCCGGGCTTCATAAAACGGATCCTTGAATTCTTCGTCTAAAAATACCTTGTCCAGTACCGCAATCGAACGCAAATCGCAGTCTTTAAGCCCGAACACGGCAAATGGTTTGATATCAGGCTCGGCAGGACCGGTTGAAATCGATGCAAGTTCACACCCAGGCTGTAAAAACTCTTTTATCGGAGTACAAGGGCGTATATTGTTTAATTCCACTTCCGTTGCGACTGCGGCATCGTATCTGTTGTATACATAGTGCTCCCCGGCCTTCTTTGGAACATAAAGTTCTATCTTCTCGGATATGGCATCTAAAAGTGGCTTTAACTTGTTTATAAAAACACTTTCCATATTTTCCTCATCTGCTCTAAGGTATGACTAAATTGAAATTACCTCTTTTACACTGCTCCGGTATAATCTTCAAGTATAATTTTTATTAGTCTGTTAACTTTTTGGCATATAATACGGCAACCGCGCCAGGTCCATTGTAAAATCAATAGTTATTACCTTAATTCTTGTTGGTACTGTTATAAAACACGGCGAGAAGTTTAAAATCCCCTTGATACCCGCTTCAACCAAAGCATCCGCCGTTTCTTGAGCGGCTTTGCGGGGGACCGCAATTATGCCAAGGTCGATTTTACGTTTTTTCAGGCTTGAAAGCTTGACCGGGTCTTCTATGGTAACATTATTTACTTTTTTACCGATTTTGTCAGGATTATTGTCGAACGCTGCCGTTATGTCGAAACCGTATGTCTTAAAGTCCTCGTGTGCCAGAACCGCCGAGCCTAAATTACCTACCCCGACTAAGGCCGCTTTGCGGACAACGTCAAGTTTCAGTATTTTCTTAATTTGCTTTATAAGTTTTGAAATCTCATAACCGCGACCCCGTGTACCAAAACCGCCAAAATAGGAAAAATCTTTTCTTATCTGCCAGGGTTTAATCATAATAAACTCACCAAGATCTTGGCTGGATATTTTTCCTTGGCCCTGTTCCAATGAAAAAAGCAAACCCCTTAGATAAATCGGTAGCCGGTGAACAGTCTCATCTGGTATCTTACGGTATCTCATTACATATTAGAATACGTTTGTTTAATACTTGAGTTCACAAATATTTATACTTGTGTTCACATTCACAAAGAACAAAAAACACATTTTAATAGAGCGAACTTAGCGTTGTCAAGAAATTTTATTTTAATTTATATAAAAATCTTTTTGCGTAATTACATTATAGAATCGGGTTACTGCGGAAGTTTGAACAATAACGTTTCTCCTGCCAAAGTTCACTTTTGTCGTTACCGAAATGGTTTTTTCCCGTAGAAAGACACGTACGATTATGGACGGCGGACCTTATCTGTCGCAGATGCCTTTAAAAATCAATATTTTTTTTCTTGACCAGCCTCAGGCAATACTCTACCATAGTATATAAGGCTACTGATGATGAGATGATTGCGGATCGTTCCGTTTTGTTCAGGATTTTATTGATGCCTCGATAATAATGGGACGATTGGGACGGATAAGAAGACGTAAATCCTTATCCGGATGGCAGTTAAGTTAACCAGTTGCTTTGAGCGGCTGTCATAAACGGCATTGCTGAAAAATTTGACATCCTGACAGCACGCTGAAAAGTAAATTAAAAGGGAAATGAATTTTGTTTGGGAATTTATTTTGCTTAACAGCGGATCTGTGTCGTTTTTGAGCATAAAATCAGTGAATTACGTAAAAAAATGAAGCTTTTGAAACAGAAAAAATCGTTGTTCTTGGTGATTTTAGCAAAAAATAACTGATTTTACGCTTTCATACAGAATACTTCCCGATTCACAACCCTTTTCTTGGGGCCTTTCCTGCCGGAAAATCACGCAATCTGCATACTTTGACGGATGTTTTGTAACATTATTAAAATAACTGAGAGGTAGAAATTATGAATACCTTAATGATGCAGGTTGGACAGGAGGTGCAAAATGTTTTTACCGGAGCCGTATGGCTATGGACAGTTATAAGCTTTTTCCTGGGAATTGGCTTGGCCGCTGTCGTAGGGCAGATTATTACAAGGGCAAAATCAAAGACTTTCGAGCAGGACCTGCAAAGACAGATAGAAGGCGCAAAAAGGGAAGCTGAAAACATCATTAAATCAGCTCAGATTGACGCCGCTTCTGAAAGTATAAAGAGAAAAGAGAAATTTGCCGCCGAAGCTGACAAAATTCGAGCAGAACTCCGGGAGACTGAGGCAAGACTAAGCAAACGAGAGGACACCCTTGACAGACAGTCTGAGCAGCTTCTGCAGAGGGAAAAGGCCTCAAAAAAGCAGGAAAAAGAGGTCGAAAGAAGATTGCAGAATATTGGTCAGAAGGAAAAACATCTCTCAACTTTAATGGCACAGCAGAAAAATCAACTCCTGAAAATAACCGCAATGAATATTGATGAGGCTCGGGAACTGCTCTTAAAACGTCTCGAGGACGAATGCGAGCATGAAATGTCGAGCCTTATTCAGCGCAAGCTCGAAGAAGCCAATGAAACTGTAGATGAAAAAAGCAGGGAGGTCATAAGTGCAGCTATTCAACGCTATGCCTCTGAGCACACGTGCGAGGTGACCGTTTCAACCGTTGAAATTCCCAATGATGATATGAAAGGCAGGGTCATCGGAAGGGAAGGACGCAATATTAGGGCGTTTGAAAAGGCTACGGGCGTGGACGTAATAGTTGACGACACACCGGGAATGATTATTGTAAGCGGCTTCAATCCCGTCAGGCGCGAGGTTGCGCGTTTGTCGATGGAAAGATTGATACAGGACGGAAGAATACACCCGTCCCGAATTGAAGAAATTGTCGCCCAGACCAGAAAAGACGTTAACCTTAAAGTCCTGCAGATTGGAAAAGAAGCCGCTGTCGAGGCAAACATCAGGGGATTAAGCAACAGGGTCCTGAGTTTGCTCGGCGCTCTCTACTACAGGACCAGTTACGGCCAGAATGTACTTCGCCACAGTATCGAAGTTGCTTTCCTGTCGCAGGTTATGGCAGATGAGCTGAATCTCGACGGAACACTTGCAAGGCGTGCCGGGCTGCTGCACGACATTGGTAAGGCCATCGACCATGAGGTTGAGGGCGGCCATCCTATGATAGGCGCCAATTTTCTTAAACGATTCAATGAGTCACCTATTGTCTTAAATGCTGTTGAGGCCCATCACGGCGATATACCAGCCGACAATCCATATACGCCTTTGATTACCGCTGCCGATGCTATCAGCGCTTCTCGTCCCGGCGCCAGGAGAGAAACCCTCGAAAGATATATTAAGCGATTGGAAAAGCTCGAAGAAATCGCCACACAATTTAAGGGCGTCGAGAATGCCTACGCAATCCAGGCTGGACGTGAAATCCGCGTAATTGTCAATGCCGAAGAAGTGGATGATGAAGCTGTGGTGAAAATCGCCCGTGACATTGCAAATAAGATTGAAAATGAAATGGCTTACCCGGGTGAAATTCAGGTAACTCTTTTGCGTGAAGTACGTTGCGTCGAATACGCCAAGTAGAAATTCCATTGTTTGTGACCTTAATAAGACGGCTGGTAAGCCGTAAGAATAGAGAATTATGAAGCTTAACATTCTTTGTATTGGCGACATTGTAGGTCGGCCCGGAAGAAGGATTCTGGCCGATAAGCTAAAAACCCTTGTCAAAGAGCGGGAGGTCGATTGCGTAATAGCCAACGCTGAAAATGCCGCAGGAGGTTCCGGCCTGACCCCACAAATCTACGCCAAATTAATGCGCTACGGGGTAAACCTAATTACTTTAGGCGACCATACTTACCGCAAAAGAGACATAATTCAAACGCTCGAAAACGAAGACAATATTGTTCGGCCGGCCAATCTATCGGAATATGCCGCCGGCAAGACCGTCGCATTTTACAAAACCGCAAAAGGCCCGACAGTGGCTGTAGTTTCGCTGATAGGGCGAATTTTTATGAAGCCTGCCGATTGTCCGTATAATGCAATTGATAAAATTCTGCCGCGTATTCAGCAAGACGCGGACATCGTTTTTGTCGATATGCACGCCGAGGCCACCAGTGAAAAAGTTGCCATGGGCTACCATCTTGATGGAAGAGTAAGCTGTGTTTTCGGCACTCATACCCACGTTACAACGGCCGATGAGAGAATTTTCCCTTGTGCGACGGCATATATTACCGATGTCGGTATGACCGGGGCGGCTGATTCTGTGCTTGGCAGGGGGGCTCAGAGTGTCTTAAAATCCTTTAGGACACAAATGCCGTTTCCATTCGAAGTAGCCACAGACGATGTAAAAATCAATGCTATTCTGGTTACTGTCGATAGCTCAACAAAGCAGGCTGAGCGTATCGAACGAATCAAAGTTGACTCAGACTTACGCGAGTCCACCAGCTACGACAGCGATGACGGCAAGCCGGAACATTTCAATAATTTTTAGTATTCATCCCGCAAGACCGCGTTTTATTCACATTTAAGCGGTTAAAAACAATAATGGGAGGGGAAATACGCCTCCCTACAATTAGATGGACTTGCGCGTTTGATGCGAAAAATCTGACAATACTCGTCGTTGGAATTTGCTTAAGAGCCTGTGATTAAAGGAGTAAAAAATTTTTGGAAAAGTTTCAAATTTGTCTACGCATACTGGCGCAAATGGTACGATTTTTGGCGACAACAGCGGTGAGTTGAAAGCGGGGAAAAAACGTCAAAAAAACGAAAAAAAAGTTACAAAATGACAAAGAAAAGAGGAAAAAAAGAAAAAAAGGAAGAAAAATTGAAAAAAATGATGCAAAAAGATGTGCAATTTGCGGTGTGTTTTCAAAATCGGGCATTTTCCTGGTTCTTGGGTCGTTTCGCGCAGGCCGTAGTTGGTGGAGGGTTAATAAAATGTTAAAATGGGTAAGATAGGTAAAATAGGTAAAAGAAAAAATATTGAATCCCGCCATGGCGCCAAGACGCAAAGAAAAAACGAAAGACAAAAATAGGGGAAATTAAAGAAACTACCTCGAACAAAAAAATGGGGATGTTAATTGAGAGGATATATTGGATAGAAAGAGTCGGCGGCAGAGGTAGGAAGGAGGGCCTTCGGGAAGGAGTAGAATATGTAGTCGGGAGTAACGGGTGATGTGGGTGGGGGAAGGATCGTTGGGGTGGTTCGCTCGCTGGTTGTGGTAGCCTGTGGGCGGTGGCTGGCGAGTGGATGTCGTGGGCGGTGGGGAGTTCATCGCCTGTGGCGAGAAATGGTGAGCGTGGCGGCGGACGTTGGCGTCTGTGGCGGGTGTGGCTGGTTTTGGTCGGCTCGGCGGTGGCGAGGAGTTGGCGAGGGGTTGGGGAGCGTGGGAGTGGTAGTGGTGAGACGCGGAGTCTGTTGGAGGTTTTTTTTTCAAGATGAAAAAGACAATGTGTCGATAATTATGTATTAGAATAACATTCCTGGAAAAAGTATATAGAAATCAGAGAAGGACAAAAAATGCGAAAAGGATTTCTATTTGTGTTAATATTTCCCGCGATAGGTTTTATAGCAAACCATGCATCGGCCACAATCGAGTACAATCTTATAGACCTGGGTAAACTGGATGGATATGACGGTTCGCGAGCGTGGTCTATCAATAACAATGGGCAGGTTGTAGGGGATGCTTTTAACTGGTATAGCAACTTAAACGCCCAAGCTTTACTGTTTGATACTACAGGAGGTTGTAATAATATAGAGTTGGGATTGATTAGCGTAGAACACAGTGAAGCTTTGTCAATCAACAATAATGGACAGATCGTAGGCGCTTCTGATAATCCTACAAACCCAGGCGGCTGGTATCCCACAACATTCGACCCTTCCGGAGGCAGCAATATTATTCAGTCAAACACAGAAGGCTATTCGATATCGATAAATGACAGCGGTGAGATAGTTGGTTATTTGGGAAGTTTCTTTGATACCGCGAGTGCCGTTTTATTCGGCAACGATTATCAGAACAACATTCAATTAGGCGGTCTTGACGGCTATACCAATTCAATAGCTTATTCTATAAACAACGGGGGCCAGATTGTCGGATATGTATACAATTTATACAATTATGAACCCACCGGGGAACGAGCAATAATGTTTGACCCATCCGGTAAGGGCAACAATATCGATCTGGGCTCGCTAGGGGGAGACGATAGCATAGCAGCATATATTAACGATAACGGTCAGATTGTTGGATGTGCCAGCACCGTATCAAATGAATACGGACTGAACCATGCAGTCTTATTTGATGTTAGTAATCCAAACGGCAATATTGATTTAGGGACGTTAGCCGGTCATGACTATTCAGTAGCTATGTGCATAAATAACAACAGCCAGATTGTAGGACAATCCTGTGAGTTTTCGTTTGGCTCTTTGGATAACCACACTGCGGTGCTGTTTGACCCAACAGGGGGCGGAAATAATATCGACCTTAACACAGTAATAGACCCTACTCTTGGCTGGAGCCTGAGAGGCGCATTATGTATAAATGATAACGGGTGGATTGCGGGGTGGGGTAATAACCCTTATGGTGAGAGTAGTTCATTTCTGCTAAAGCCTGTCCCTGAGCCGGCTACGCTTTTGCTGATTGCTCTTGGCGGACTGGCAGTACGCAGGCGGAGGAAATAAGAACAGGCCGAACCGGAAGCAGCAACAGTGTCTTTGAGCTTTAAAGAATATCAGGGTAGACAGGAAAGGTACAGTTAAAAGAAATATAGCCGGATGCAAAAACGGCTTCAAGCATACATATTAGCTCGAAAAGCAGTTGGCATTTCATCCCAGGTTTGGCCGTCTAATAGTCTTCCGGCTTTCTTCTTGTTTACGCCGCCCCATTGCTTAAAGAAGAACGGCACATTTTGAGCGAGGCATTGTTCCCTTATACTCCTGACCCAGCCGATTTCTATCGGTCTTGCTCCAGGCCCGGATTCGCCGCCGACAATCACCCAGTCAATCTCATCGAGATTAAGTTCTCCTAAATCACCTAATAACGGCTCAAGCGACAGGAACTTAATCTTTGCTCCCGTGTACCTGAGGTAATCAATGCGGTGTTTGTAATCCACATCTTCAACGGTAACTCCCATCCATATATTTTCCCGCCAGGGTAACTGCGGTGACAATTTCGCCAGTCTTTCAACTCTTTTAGTCAGGATTTGATATTGGTGCTGTTGTGCCTGTAACATCGTGGAAGAAATATCAAAGACAAAATCATCCGGCACATCTTTATGAAAAAGGTCGCTCATTGAATTAACAAAAACCATTTGCGGCTTTTTCCATCGCAATGGCATATCAAGCGTATGCCGATGACAGGTAACCTTAAAGCCGTTACGATAATTAGGCTGGCCCATTGCCTTTAAGCGTAAAGCCATACGCTCGGCGTAGCAATTAAGGCAGCCTGTACTTATCTTAGTACAGCCCGTTACAGGATTCCACGTCGATTCAGTCCATTCTATCTTGCTCTTTTTCATTTATGCACACTTTAATTGTATATTTTTTTACTCGATGGACGTTTGCCGAACTATTATTAACATCACAACTTCTTACGACTTTGCTTCCTTCTTCGAGCCTCTTGACTATTTGCGTAAATAAAGATGGTTCACAACCCTTCTGAATTGTGATTTTAAAGCCAGTTACATTATCAGTAATATTACCGTTTAAAATTTCTGTTTCAATTTCTTTTTCAATTTTTTCTTTTTTATGAGAGCTTGATTCATTATAAAAAAGAGTGTTCTCCTCGAAGTCATTATCAATATTACAGTTTGATTCACCAGACAATCGATCAATTTTCCAGCATACTTTTAAAAACTTTTCCATACCTAAAGTATGATTTGTACCGAAAATTAAACCATAGTAATTCCCTTTGTTCTCTTTTTGAATTGTGAAGTGATGTAGATGATATTCTTGGCTTTTAGGGATTAAACTTTTAAAGTATTGGGCGACAATTCTATGGCACTCTTTCGGTTGAGATTCATCAAAATTCAGCTGTTCAGTATCAATGTACTTCTTTGTATGTTCATGTTTTTGAAATCGTTTTATAAAAGATGATGAGATGAAAAATATAAAATCAGTTTTAGGAGATTTGACTAATTTTAGAAAAATATCGCTATCTATTTCTTTAAATCCGTATTGATCTAAAAGAATGAATTTACCAAAGTCTTTATTGCATAATATTTCTTGAGTTTCTTCTACATTAAATGCTTTTTTAAAATCTGAGCATTTTATTTCATAATCATAGATACATTTTTCGCATTGATTTCGTTTTTGGCAATCAGTAATGTAATATAAAACATTCTTTCTTAGCTCACTATTCTTTTTTTTGTTGGATTCGTTAAAAAGGAAAGTAACCTTTTTACTAGCGTTAGTACAGTACTTTCTGGCCTCGCCCTTAGCTTCTTCTAATAGAATAAGCGGGCTACCAAAGGTGCCTTCACTATCCATTCCCCTTCCAGCAAAAAAATCGAAAACGTAAATTCGCCTCGCATATTTATTATGTATGAATACGGGAAACCACTCTCGAAAACATTTGCCAAATATTTCAAGCTTAAGCTTGGTTGAGTCATCAAATGGTTTATTGTGGAAGTTCTTTACCATTAAGTCCTTACCTTTAGTACTTTATTAAACAAGATTTTCAATCTTCTCTTTCCCAATCTTTTTTGTTAGTCGCCGCATTTTTTCAATTATCACATCTTTAATTTAGTTGAAGTATTTCGCTCTCGGATGTCTTATGCATTTAGGGGTATTAAGATAACAGAAAGGGAGGGGAAAGGCAAGTAATTTAATATACCTTGGGCACAAGTATCTATGGCACAGGTTGACAATTTACGATTTACAATTGGATTGAGGATTGAATCCACAGCGATGCACCTATGGCGTAAACTGAGGGGTAAGTGAGGAGGAAAGCTCTGGTAAAGCCAGAGCAACGTTATTATTATTGATACGTAGAAAGGAATGCTTTTTGACGATTAAATTAGAGAAGTCAGATGATTATTCGTAAAGAGAGAAAATCGGACATTGAGGCAATATCCAATATAACGAAACGGGCTTTTGAAAATCACCCCTATAGTAAAAATACCGAACAATTCATCATCAAAGCCCTGCGGGCGGCCGGTGCACTGACTAATTCACTTGTCGCGGAAATTGACGGGAAAATCGTGGGACACATAGCCTTTTCGCCTGTAACCTTTGCAGATGGAAGCAAGGGCTGGTACGGCTTAGGGCCAATCTCTGTTTTGCCTGATTACCAGAAACAAGGTATCGGGAGACGGCTGGTCAATGAAGGGCTTGGGATGTTAAAAGATATGGGCGCCGAAGGCTGCGTGCTTGTCGGAGAGCCAAAGTATTATGAACGCTTCGGTTTTCGAAGTCCCAGCGGACTAACACACGAAGGCGTTCCTCAAGAGAATTTTCTTGCATTATCATTTTGCAATCGAATCCCTGAGGGAACTGTTCAATTCCACCGTGCTTTTACCGCAACCAAATGACGGGAAAAAAATTAAAAAATGTTTGACGGGGTTTTGTCTTTGTGTATAATACAAAAGTAAGATTTAAGGGCTGGATAATTTCATTTCTTTTCCCTCCGCTCTTCCAGCCCTTTTTTTATGCGCGTTTTGGCCGTAAAAAAAGATATGGCGCCGGAGGAGATTAGTTTATAATTTGGGAGATGACGATGGGGGGAAGGTTCTTAGTGTTTGGCGGTTAGTAAAAAACCAGTTGTGGTTTCAGGTTTCGCAGACAAGTGTTTAAGTTGGAAATGTCAGTTATGAAATTATGCCTTAAATTATCAGTGTTTTTGTCAGTAATTGCTCTTACCTTCATCAACTCGTGCAGTCAACCGGAGGGTTCAGACAAGGTAAGAACCGTTCATTTACAAACCGCCCGGCCGGAAGAGATGGGGTTAAAGAGTGAGGTCCTTGAAGAAGAACTGACGGAGTTGCTCGGCGCCAATAAGACGGGGGCGGCCTGTCTGCTGGTCAAAGGCAAGCTGGTGTGGGAACATTACTGGGACGATTTCGGCCCGCAATCCCGGTTTGATATTTATTCGGCCGGCAAGGCTTTTACCGCCACCGCCATTGGTTTATTAGTGGATGACGGAAAGCTGACAATTGACGAGCCGGCCTGTAGAATTTTGACGGAATGGGACACCGACGAAAAACGCAATATTACTATCCGGAACCTTTTGACGATGACTTCCGGTTTGAAAAGGGATTATGAAACATATACCAACGTTGCCAACCCGACTGAAGCAATGCTGAACTGGCCGATGGAGAGAGAACCGGGCACGGCCTGGTCGTATGAGCAGGCGACGTCGCATGCGTTAGCTGTGATAGTTAAAAGAATTACCGGCAAGCAGCCCATAGTTTTTTTGCGTGAACGTATTCTCGACGAAATCGGGGTTGTGGAAGCCGACTGGCTGCGTTCGCGGCAGGGGGAATGTCTGGGGTGGCGGAGCATGCTTATCAGCGCCCGTGAATTGGCGGTGTTCGGGCAGTTTTATCTTAATAAAGGCCGGTGGAACGGAAAACAATTACTTAGCGAACAGTTTATCAGGCAGGCGACAGTCAACGACCCACTTCTACAGAAAATTCCTGTGGCGCCTGGGCAGGATGATTTTCGCCGGCGCGGGTACGGATTCCAGATGTTTGTAAACACCAACGGGATTTTTGAAGGAGTGGACAGGTCCGGTTACGGATTTCTCGGGGCGTATCACAATATCTGCCTGGTGGACCCGTCGAGGGATTTTGTCTTTGTGCGTATGGTTACTCCGGAAGCCCAGGGCGAACACGGACAGTACAGCAACGACCTTGATGTAACGGACAAAGGAACGGCCAGGATTTGGCGTATAGTATTGTCTGCGTTTAAGTAGTTATAACCTTGTTATTCAGAACTACAGGTTTTCATTAGTGAAATGCGGGTTTAATAGGGCTTTTTCTTGAGCAATCGCAGATTTTGGCCGATTGGCCGGAAATATCTTGATTTTAGTGGGCGGAATATGGTAAAATGCGTATATATAGTTTGTGTGTATGTTAACTTTAATCAGGCGTAAAAAATATTCTTCACATTTGCAGTAGAAGGAGGAAGGAATGAAAAGTCACGTCATTTTCACATTAGCTGTTGCTGTAACACTTTTTATGGTTTTACCGGCTTTGGGCGATGTTGCCGACGTTGGTTTAATGTTCGACCCTAACGGCGGTTGGGAGTCAATTGGTTTGTCCGGCGGCGGCGGCATATTCAACCCGTCTGTCAGTCCAATTGATTCGGATTTGAGAATGATCAGGTGTGATATGAGCGGTGCTTATATTTGCCATAATGCCGGCTACAACTGGACGATGATTCGCCACTCGGAGTTACGCGGTATGAGCGTGCCAGCTGCTTTTCATCCAACAAACATTAACACTATTTACGCGGGCAGCGGCAGCAGCGTTCTGTTAAGTAATGACAGAGGAAGAACGTGGGAGCAAATCGCTAATGTCGGTGCAACTTTGCAAACGCAGATTGCCATCGACCCGGAAGACCCGAACTTTATGTTAGTCGGGGCCGGTGACGCCGTCTGGAGGAGCAACGATGCAGGATATAACTGGACGCAGGTTAGCGGGCCAAACGGAGAGGTTCTCGGTATCCATATCGATACGACAAGCTCAGTCCTGAACCGAGTTTGTTTCGCAGGTACGGAGAACGGGGTCTGGAGAAGCGATGACAGAGGGGTCAACTGGGTAAATAAATCTGGGGGACTGCCGTGGACTGACGTTCAGGGCTTTGGCGGCGGCTCAAATGCCGATACAATGACCGTTATCCTTTATTGTGCTATATTGAGCAAGAATATCGGGGGCTTTCAGGGCGGAGTGTATAAATCAACCGATAAGGGGGATACGTGGGTGTCGGCTATGGGAAATGGGATAAACAAAGATACAATGGCTTATGACTCCTATGCGATGGGTGATATCGCCCAGTATTATCATACCTTGACTACAAATGTTGACCCACAGATTGTCTATACCTACAACGCCAGTACGGGTTTCTGGCCACCGCATCACCCCACGGTTTATCGCAGTACGGATGCCGGTGCAAACTGGACGGCTGTATTTTATCAGGACCCTCGCTTCACCGGGCAATACAACGTCGAATACAATTATCACACAGCTTATCTGAACCAGGCCTGGCAGAGTGTTCCCAACAGTGCGACGATAGCCCCTACTGACCCTAACATCCTGATGCATACCGATAACGAGATGTGCTACATAACAAATAACGGCGGGGTATCCTGGTTTAACGGCCAGACACGGCCGGTTCCGGGCTCGCCGACCCCGCCGACAGATTTTCTAAATACCGGCCTGGTGGTAACTTCCTCATGGCATTACTACATCGACCCGTTCCAGTCAAACCGCCATTATATCTGCTACACGGATATCGGCTTTGCCCGCTCGCTTGATGCCGGCCAGACGTGGAAGTGGGGATTCAAGGCGATTCCATGGTCGAACACCACTTATGAGCTGGCATTCGACCCGGATACTCCCGGAAAAATCTGGGGGGCGTTTTCCGAGGCGCACGATATTCCCAATGCAAATGTAATTTTGGGCGGGCACAACACAAACAGGCCCGGGGGGGTAGGGGTAAGTTATGATTACGGTGCGACCTGGACAAAGAGCACAAGCGGTATTCCGGATGGCCCGGTTTGCTCGATTATAGTTGACCCGACTTCTCCCGTAGGCAACCGCACCCTTTATGCCGCTACTTTTAACAACCAGCTTTACAAGTCAACCAACGATGGGGCAAGCTGGGTCGGCAAGAGCAGCGGACTTGGCTCAATCGGCAACAGGCGGACATATCGCGTCCGGCGCCACAATGACGGCACACTGTTTTGTGTTGTAACCGCAAAATATGACGGCTCATACGACACAACCGGCGTGGGCTTGTATAAATCCACTGATGAGGCCGATAGCTGGACAAGGATAAATGACTTCCTGCTCTGGCCGAAGGATTTCGTCGTTGACCCCGAAGACAGCGACATTATCTATATCGGGGCCGCAAATGCCGGTAATAACCAGGGCGGTTTGTGGAGAACGCTCAATGGCGGCACAACCTGGACAAAAATCGCAGATATGGGCAATAATCACTTTGGTGGCTACCTCCATCCATCGCGCCCGGGCTATGTCTATGCAACTATGGGTGACTGGGGCGCCCCGGAGGATGCCTCGCTGTGGCTTAGCAAGGATTACGGTACGACCTGGCAGCCTTTCCTGAAGCTGCCGTTTTCAAGGACCCAGAGGGTTTATTTTGACCCAGCCGATAATGACACAATTTATGTTACGACTTTCGGTGGAAGCGTCTTCAAAGGGCAACACAAACCCCACGTCGAAGACTATTACGATTACCTTGATATCCTGACATCAAAATGGCTCGAACAGGGCTGCGACGGCTCGAACAACTGTGATGGGGCCGACCTCAATTTTAATTTGAAAGTTGACTTCCCTGATTTTGCCGTCCTGGCGGCCCACTGGCTCGAAAATCAACAGGAGCCTGATTGTTGGCACCTCGAAGGCTTTGAGTTTTATACCGGCACTACTACAGGAGATAATCCTCTCAGAGACACATGGGACCCCACGGGTGCAACCGAAACATACTATGAGCTTTCCACAGGTGTTGCGCACACCGGAGACAAATCACTGGTCATTATGTATGAAAACAGCTATCCTCCATATTTCTGCGGCGTTAGCCTGACCTCTACTCCCGAAGACTGGACTATCGGCGGCACTGCCGAAAGTTTGTCCCTTTGGTATAAAGGCAGTACAAATATTTACGAGATGTATGTAAGGCTCACAGATAGTGACGATGATATAGCCATAGTCAGATACAGCGATGCCTGGGATACCGACGACCTGCAGCTTGAACTGTGGCAGCAGTGGAATATTGACCTGCAGTTTTTCCTCGATGATAATCCCTCCTTTGATATGGACGCTGTTAAGACGATTGAGCTTGGTGTTGGAGAACCTGTCTCCCCTGCCCCGGTCCCTGGCCTCGGGGCGGTTTACTTCGACGATATTCGCCTTTATCGTCAATGATATTTTGAACTGCCTAAAACTGTAAGCTGATTTAGACGACAGTACCTTATAACGGCGGATTTAATTCAGGGTCTGTTCGCTTTGAATAGACTTGAAAGATTTAAATATAAAACCGCCCAGGATAACCGCCATTATCCCCATTATTATCAGCAGTAAAACCTTATGTTTTTCAGTCCAGGCAAGTGGCTTAGCTTCAGCCTGTCCAAATAGCGGATTATCGCTGATATTACCCAGCACAGCCATTCCCGCTTCAACCTCCAATGGCTTACTTAGTCTGCGCGCAAGGTCATATTGTGGTTTCTTCGAATCTTCTGCTCCGACATAAAGTATCGGCTCACTGCTGCCGTCGCTTTCGAACACTATCCTGTGCGCTATCATTTTCGCCGATACAGAACTTATTGTAACAGGCTTATCATCGTAATTCTTAATCGTAATTTTTATATACCGGTAAACGTGTCCCCCCGGCGGCATACGCAGAACCAGCTTTTCATATTTTTTCCCATTTTCCGTGATATACCTGTAAATCGTGTTGCTGAAGATTCTTTTCCATCTAACCTCGACGTCCCTGAACCGCTGCCTGTTATCTTCGCTGTAAACTTCAACTTTCCGCGTAGCTGCGTCTCTACCTTCGACCGTAACGTACCTGTAGAACGATTCGTCGAATATATCCGCGTTTATTTCGGTTATCGGGAGATTAAAATAGCCCAGGTCGTACACATAGACACTCGAATTGCTTTTCTCATCTTCACGATGTTCTATCCTGGCTATCTCCATTACCTGTCGCTCTGAGATGCTTTTTTCTATCTTGAAGGCTTCCACTTTGTTTATAACAGGGCTTTCCTTTTCTGTTGCCATCGGCTCGACGCTAATACGCATATAGCGGTAATCATTCGCCGGCAAATCAATCCTGCTGAATCGACGGTCCCTTTCATCACCAATCGCAAAAACGTATGCCTGTTCGACTAACGTAAAGAACTCGACGTTATCATTGGACCCTTCTACTTTCACAGCTCGACGAAAATTATTGCCACCTGTTTTAACTTCAATGGAAGTCTTTACCGTTTGTTTGCCGAAATCCAGCGTCACAAGAGCAGACAGCTTTTCATTGGTAGAAAGGTTAATTATTGCCGGTTCATATCTCACTGTTTCCATGATATCCTTTGGCCTGGCCAGCACGTATGGAATCTGTTCGCCGTCTTCCCCGACAAGCCTGATATCACCCAAATCTCCCCTGGCAACATTATAAATCTCATCTGTGAGTACGAATTTATGATATCCGACAAAATATCCCTGAAACCTGACATCAGCCCGATATTTCCACTCAGCCAGGTCAATCGCAAAGACATTACTCAACGTGCCAATCAATACCACAGCTGTGACCAGGATTTTTGACTTTGTCATATTAAACCTCGCAATCACTTATCAGCACTCTTCTCAGCTAACATCGCCTCGAAGAATCCCTTCTTTTTCGAAAACTGATAAAGGTAGGATATCCCAACTAAGGTAACTCCCGTCGCCAGAAACGCTGCAATCCGATACACGCTCTTGACCGTACTGGTATCCAGGATGAACACCTTGGCTAATAGAAGGGCGAATAATCCGAGAGCAATATATCGCAAAACTCCGACTTTTCGCCAAAAGCCGATTATCATCAGCGCAGCCCCGTACACCGCCCACATCACTGATATATACATATTCGCCAGGAATCGCCAGTTGGCTATCTTTTCCGCGTATCGATTTTGACAGTACCAATACAGGTATATTTCCTCTGTTAGCAGGACCCAGAGTACGAATATGCCCGCCAGCGCGAACAGTATTGAGAAGGTGGAATTATATTCTTCTTGTTCTACTGTGCGCCGCAGCAGCCTGGCCGCAATAAACAATCCCGCAACAAACACAAGGGCCAAAATAAAGTCTATGTTAGCAAAAATTACAAAACTGCTTCCGTAAACTTCTGTAAATGCAGCCATTGTGAAAATCGACCCTGCCGAAGCTGAAATTGTTGCCAGAACCTTAAGTATTATTCCCTGCGGACAGGCGGGTCGGACAATGAGCAGCAGTTCAAACACTGTAAATATTATCATCATTCCCCTGATAAAGTATTTATCGCCGACGGCATCTACCGCCAAGTTGTAATCGCAGTGCCACCACCATTCCATCATTACCGCCGCCATCAGCAAAAACACTGTAGCGCCGTAAAGAATCTGTGCAATAAGCCTGCGCAGGTTTTCTGTTAGTTCAGAATTCCTTCTGTATATGATATGGCACACAAGCAGCGCACCTGCAACAAACACCCAGGTCCCGAACGCCGGATTAAATACAGTCTGAAAAGCTCCCGTGTGCATTGGCAGCCGATGCAGCAGTTGACCTATACTCAATAAAACAGCCGCAGCACCACCGATTTGTGTCCAGATACTGCGATACCGAAGTCCAATCACCGCCAGTATAAGCCCCTCTATCGCCCACGCCATCGCCACCGCATACATTTTTAGATATAGCGGCACCGCAATCGTAAGGAAAAACAGTCCAATTACCAGCAGCCCAAGCCGCAGATTTACATCTTTGGGACATCGCATTATCACCACACTCATCATAACCAGATGTGCCGCACATAAACCGATAGCACAAAAAGCAAGTTCTGTCCGATAGTTTGCAAATAGGATATTCCACAGGTAATAAAACACCACCGCTGCGTTTAATAATATCAGCAGAACATCTTCTTCCCGGGCTTTGACTTTTTTTACCAGTTCATAAAGTATCGGCAATACGAGATAAACCGCAAAGAATATCCCAAGCCATACCAGCGAAACCGCCATTTGTTCCGGTATCCCCTCGGCGCTTCGCATCGCAGGCCTGAAAAACTTCTCAAACCACCCTGTGTATAATGCAAAGGTTCCAAAAAAAGCAAGTAAGTTTACCGCTCGCCATTTTCGGTAATATGAACATAGCATTGCACCGATACCAAGAACAAGAACATAGCTGAATAATGGTACCGGAAGATTTTCGCCCGTTGAAACTATTACAGGCGTCAAAAAACCACCGAGCAAAGATAGCAACGCAACCACCACCTCATTCAGGCTGACAGCGTAGAGCATCGCTGCTGTCGTTATCAAAATCGCAAACACAAACGCCGGTGTCGAATTTATCAATCCGTAATAGCGATAAGCCGAAAAGACCGCAGCATACAGTATCGCAAATCCAAGTGCCGTCACCGCCTTGGCCACGATTCCATATCCGCGCCGCCGCGTTACTTCCCCAATCGCCAGCGCAATAAGCCCGGAAACAGCAGCTATAACCACTCTCCCTAAAGGCCCGATGTACATATTGTCATAGGCATACTTCAGGAAAAATCCTACCGCGACAATTATGGTAATAATACCCGCGAAAAGGACCCACCGCGTACCAATCCGCTGTTCCAGTGCGCCAGCCTTCTGCCTGGAAATTTTCTTTTCTTTTTCTTTGAATTTAACAATACTGTCCCGAAAAGCCTCTGCTTTTACTTTTTCTGTTTCTTCGATTCTCGCCCCTGTGACTGCTTCCATCGGCGGTTCTTCTTTTTTCTCAATCACTGGTTCTATTTCTAAAACCGTCTCCGGCTTTGGAACCTCTTCAGCTTTTACCGCCTCCTTTACCTTCTCTACACCTGTTGCAGTGCCGCCGGGCATAATAGCTTTCTCTTGCAGTTGACGTGCTGTCTCTTTTGTCTTATTCAGTGAGATAATGCTGATTATTAGTGCTACCGGCCCTGACAAAACACAACCGACAGCCACCAAAATTAAAAGAATGAAAAAACCTTCCATATTTTTCAATCCTTAAAAAGAGTTGAAATTATCTCGCTTCAAAAAAACTCATTTTGCGAGTACGCAATAGAATAAACCCGTCCTTTTACTTTGTAAACTTTTTTCTAACGACAATTTTATAGTGTGATTATTGCAGAAATGGATTGCTGACTTTTTCCTGTCCTATTGTGGTTGCCGGCCCGTGACCCGGATAAACCACCGTCTCTTCCGGAAGCGGCAGCAGTTTGCACTTGATGCTTTCCATCAACTGCCGCATATTTCCCCCCGGCATATCTGTCCTGCCTACTGAACCGGCAAATAACGTGTCACCGCTGAAAAGAATGTTCTCATCCTTTGAATACAGACTGATTCCCCCCTGTGTGTGTCCCGGCGTATGAAATACTTCCAGCTTCACACCGCCCGCCTCGATTACTTCCCCCTCTTCGATAAGTTCATCGGCCGGCTTCGTGCGGAATATCATCCCCGAAAGAAACGACAAATTGCTCGTGGCCCTTGTCAGCATCCCAGCGTCCAGTTTATGGATATAAATCCTGATGTCCGGATAATTGTCTCGAAGCAGAGGTATCCCCGTAATATGGTCTGCGTGCCCGTGAGTGAAAACCGCAGCCTTCGGATTCAGCTCCCCGGCCTTCAGAAAATCAATTAAAGCCTCCGCCTCAAGCCCCGTATCGATTATCATACAGTCCTTAACTGCTTCGTTTTCACGAACGATATAGCAGTTTGTTTCATACGAACCCAAAATCAGATGTTCTATTTTCATTGACCTGTTGCCTCAAAGGCTCGGTAAAATAGCAGAATATAGCTTTTCGGTCAACAATCTTTGCCCTTGACTCTTGCCCCTGACTTTGGTAGTGTGCCGCGAGCGTAGCCTCGGTGCTCGGTTTTTTTGAAATGTTATACCTGAAATTTGGACATTCGCTTATAGTAAATTGCTCATCTTGCCGATTAACTTCAGAGCAGATTAAGGCAGGTTTTTGTTAAATGCAGTAGCTCTTGATATTTTGGGCCTCAAAAAATGACAGGACCTTCGAAAAAGAACAAAAAGCACGAAATCTTCAAAAGGTACAAAGGCAATCCCATATTGACCCCCGACCATTGGCCCTATCCGGTCAATGCCGTTATGAATCCCGCTGCTACAAAACTCAACACCGAAACATTGCTGCTGGTTCGCGTCGAGGATATGCGGGGCTTTTCGCATTTAACCGTCGCCCGAAGCCCCGATGGTTTCACGAAATGGCAGATAGATTCTCAGCCAACGCTTGAGGCCGACCAGTCTTCACGCGAGGAAAGATGGGGGCTCGAAGACCCCAGAATCATCTGGCTCGAAGAGCAAAAGCAGTTCGGCATTACATACACCTCGTTTAGCGAGGGCGGCCCCGTAGTTTCACTCGCCATAAGCAAAAATTTCAAAACCTTCGCCAGGCTCGGCGCCCTGCTGCCTCCCGAAGATAAAGACGCCTGCCTGCTTCCGAGAAGATTCAAAGGAAGGTTCGCCCTGATTCACCGTCCAATCGTACGCGGCGAAGCCCACATCTGGCTCAGCTTCTCACCAGACCTCAAGCACTGGGGAGACCACAGACCCCTCATTATGACAAGGCACGCATATTGGGATTGTCACAGGGTCGGACTGGCCTGTCAGCCAATCGAAACCCCCCAGGGCTGGCTGTTGTTCTATCACGGCGTTCGCAACACAACCGCCGGTGCGATATACCGTCTCGGCCTGGCCCTTGTGGATTTGAATGAGCCCTGGAAAGTACTGCGGAGAAGCGAGGAATGGATTTTAGGACCACGCGAGAATTACGAGCGTATCGGAGATGTCGGCGGAGTCATTTTCCCTACAGGCGCAACAGTAATAAAAGAGACAGACCGCCTTAATCTCTACTATGGCGCAGCCGACTGCACCGTCGCAGTTGCAACCGCCAAATTAAGCGAATGCATCGACTACATCCTAAACTGTCCGAAGTGTGACGGATAATCGTCAACCTCACTACTGGATTTCAAGATAGTCCTTCTCCGGCAGTTTCGGGAAACTCGCGTGAGGCTCCGCCTGATACCAGAATGCCACCGATGAAATATCATCCTGTAAGGGCAGATACCTTCCGCCGCTGCGCCAGCCTAAGGCCTGCATCGTCACCTTAAGGTCTTTCTCGAATCTCACCGGGTCCATTATATGCCACCGGTATAGCCCGAACCGTGTTTGCGTTTTGCTTCTCCCATCAGCTTTTATTACCTGAGGCATTCCCGCATAAGGCGTCGTGAATTCTCGATAGTCATTGTCTACGGCAAACCCATAAGACCCGCAGAAGTAATCCTCCGTCCCCGTCCCGCAAATCGTCGGAAACTCTCCGTCCCCGTCGATAAAGAACTTTATTTCGCCTTCCCCCCACCAGCCGTTATTATTCACTCCCCAGCACATATAAGTACCAACGAAATGTCCGTGCCCTTTGACTCCCTCAAGTATCGTGTAGTCCTGTTTATACGGCAGGGGGTTCGACCTGCGAAACTGCGCATGAAAATAACCCGCATCCTCCGGCACATCCGTCAGCGTATAATCAATCTGGTAATAAACCCGCATCCGTTTTTCGTCTATATTCGTCATTGTAATCTTACAGCTTTTGCGGAAGGGCATCTCCCAATAGCAGTTAAAGCCGCTGCCGGGATTGACACAGATCGGCAATGATGAAACCTGGGCAAACTCGTTCCAGCCGCATGCAAAGAAATCTCCTACGGGACATTCCACAGATGGAGTTTCTTCACCATCCCAGTAAATCCGCAGGATATTATAGCGGAGGTGTCCGCTCGGCGTCATCCATATATGCTGAATCGCCCCCGAACCATCTATCTCACCCAGCACAAACGTCTCTCCCGGACCGATATAAACGTAAGGATTCACCTTCCACCCCTGACCAAGGTCCCGTGCAGCTTTTGAAGCTGTTCCCTCGCCGACAGTGGCCATACCGCCTTTACCCTTTTCACCTGTCAAGTTCTCCGGGCTGATTGACCGCGTCTTCGCATTCGATAATCGCGGCAGGTTGCCCATATTCATACCAAGCCCGTTAAACCCCGTATTCTTGCCGTACACCTCAACCGTCAAAGCCCCAGCCGACAAAACTACGCACAAAAATACCGCCGTCAATTTACCTGTTCTTTTCATAATTGCTCCTTTCCGATAATTACCTGCAATTGTTACTAATCTACTTTCGCACCGTTATACCCGTTTTTCCTCGCTTTTCAAAGCTAAAATTTATCTCTCCAACCCGCTTCTCTTTTCCCCTTAAGGTGATGCGTCCTCCAAACCATAACAGATTTTACGCGTATATAGATATGAACAATATGATTATGCACCACCCGAAAAAATAAGGGCTGGGGATTAGTTCAAGGAGGACCAGGCACCCCAGCCCAAACGTACCTCTCACCCTTTGCAGCTCGCTTATTAAAAACCTCGTGTATTCCAGCCGAAAAAATTGAGAGTAAATTCCTACTTTTGCCCGTACCAAATCCTATTTTTTTCGGCAAAACCTCATTTTCAGCCAAAAAATCACATCCGGCATGCCCCTTGCTTATCTTTTCTTTTCCCCCCAAAGCCCCTTCCGCGTCATTTCCTCAATTTAACTATCTGCACTAATTCGCCGGATTTGCCCTTTTGCCGTTTATATTAAAAAAAACAACTCCGCACAGCGGTTTCCTTGTCACTTAGCCTCCGAACGACAGTTCGCGGTGTTCTAATCTATCGAAAACAAATCCCTGGGTCTCGATGTCGTATCGGAGAGTTGTCGTTTTAAGGTATATCTACTCCGCGAAGCGGCTTCCTTATCAATTTCCTCCTTGCGATGCTTGCCTATCTTTTGTTTTTTCCCCCTTCCATTTTATCATTAAATAAAAAATGCTACCTATAGGTAGTCGAACAATAAGTAGCAGTAATTAAGATATTACGAAAGGAGCTTTTCATGGAAGATATTTGTGCTCGGGTCGGGTTCAACATAAGAAGAATAAGAGAAGATAAGGCCATTTCACAGGAACAACTCGCTGGTATCGCCGATCTCCACCGCGCCTACATAGGCCAGATCGAACGCGGAGAAAAAAACATAGGTCTCCGCAACCTCGAAAAAATCGCAAAAGCATTAAAAGTTAGCATAAGGGATTTGTTTTAATGGAATCAAAAGTTATTGAAATTACATCTGCTGCTCACAGGCACGGCAATCTAAATATTCGCCCGTGTGGCCTTGATTTCTTCCCAAAAGGCATACTCGGCGGCTCAACTAAAACAAATCCAGGAACCAAGATCACTATTAAGGCATACGGCCTTCCGAAACCGGTTAAAACCGACATTCCCACAGATAACAAAACAAAAAGACCACGATGGTTGTTCCGTGAGCGGTCTTGGGTGAAAACTTTCGTTCGTACCAACCACCTTATTCCAGGGGATATAGTTACAATCCGCCGGGTCTCCAGTAAAACATACGAGCTTTTCCCGAAGCTTAGAAAACTTAAATTTATTGACCTCTTCGCAGGTATTGGTGGAACACGTCTGGCCTTTGAAAAGGCGGGGTGTGAATGTGTCTTTTCCTCTGAATGGAATAAATTCGCACAGCAAACCTACGAAGCCAACTTTGGTGATAAGCCAAGAGGCGATATTCGCAAAATACCGAGTTCCGAAATCCCTGACCACGATATTCTCGTAGCCGGCTTTCCCTGCCAGCCCTTCTCTATTTCCGGAGTATCAAAGAAAAACGCTTTGGGTATGCCTCACGGCTTCAAAGACCCGACTCAGGGAACACTCTTCTTGGAGATAAAGCACAATTTTGCGTTATTAGCATGTTGACTAGGAGGTTAATTATGAAACTTGAATTAGAAGAAAGGGGAAATATCCATACGGACACAGTATGGTTTGAAATCTTCGACTCTCAGGCTCCTCCAAGCGATGAGGGCAACACAATCGCAACGATGGAAGGGCTGACGGAAACCCATTATCAGCTTGGTCGTCTTTTTACAGCTGCTCCGGATCTACTGATAGCCTGTCGTAAGCAACAGCTTGCAATAGAGAAACTTCTGTCAATTTACTGTCCAAAAACAGTAGCTGCCCATTTTCCATCCCGGCTTATTAACAACGCCCGCTCTTGTGCAAAAAAAGCAATAGCTAAAGCAAATGGTGATACATAAGACAGAGAATGAACTATCGTCATAGAGGTTCACAATGTTTTTTCCCTACCTTATTTTCAATTAAGGAAATCGTCTCCTCGTAGAGTCTCATCATTTTACGTGCTTTCCTTACACTCGAACACTCTGCAACAACACAAGGTGTTACGACGGAACCGCTTGCGAGGTACTCTTCCGTATTCTTCCATACTCCCACACCATCATAAAGGTGGTTGAGAAGCTCATCCACAATTTCAGACGGCAACGTTAATGTAACCATTTTCCGCATATTCAAATTTCCTTCAGCCAACAAAGATATTTTGTCTGTGATAAGCCAGAGCAACTTGATCCGGCCTAAATTTATCAGGAAGCATAATTTCTTGGCCTTCAACCTCCAAAAGACCAACTCTATGTAATTTGGATACATCCTTTACTTTTACTTCTCTACACAGAACTATCCGAAATTTCCCATCAATAGTTATAAGCCCTCTGTCAAAAGCCCTATCATGAAATGCACAAAGCGATAGACCGTTCCGTGGATCAGCCCTTCGCATCTCATCAGTTGACCATGGAATGATATGGCTAGCATTAAGCATTTTAGGGAGATTCAGTTTACAAACTGTGCATGAAAAATTATAGCTGGATAAAACTGTATCGCGAAAAAACTTTTGGACTAACCGAACACGTGTTATTCTTCGAGTTTCAGTGGGTATATCTGGCTCAAGGAATAGTATCTCATCAGTATCTTCTTCAACTTCTCCATCCAATCTTCCTAAAGCCTGCTGGCTTTCAAAGGCAAGACTTTCCCAGTCTTTGTGAAACTCTTCCCAGATTTGTTCATCCTGCTTGCTAATATGCCTCAAACCCTTTACATTTCTGTTTCGATGAACAGGATCCAAGCTGGCAAAATTAACCATCTTCATAGCTAATGCACTTGGCGTTCTTCCTATGTTATTTGCCATTTGAATGATATCAGGATTTGCCTTATGAATACGGCCAAATTGTATTCTGCAGTATAGATTAAAAGCAACTATAAGTTCATCTCTTGTCCAGTCTCTTCTATTCATTTTGTCTCCAAGCCCTTAAAACCTTTTTAGTTCTAACAAACCGAAACAAACTTATAAACTCTGTATCTCACATTCTTTGTATATTTTCACCTGGATAATTTAATGGTGCAAGTATTTTTCAAGGCAAAATACCAAACATTTTAAAATTATTCTTGTTCACGGCTGCTTTTGGCACATGCACAACTGCCGTTACGGCCGTGTCAAACCTAAAACTCGCGCAAAATTCTGGCAGAAAAAACGTCAGGGAAATGTCGAACGTGACAGAAAGAACCTGAGAAAACTCCGAAAAGACGGCTGGAAGGTACTCGTCATCTGGGAATGTCAGACACGAAATATTGAAAGGCTAACAAAAAAACTCAATAAATTTCTGTCAACTTAAAACAAAGCTCTCCCAAAGAACAACTCTCGAAATAAATGTACTATTTCCCTAACACTCTCATAGAAAAATATTTCCCCGATTCTAACAGCTTTCCAGACAAAAATACAACTCTTTTTTCCCAAAAAACTTTTTCCTCCACATAACCACCGACTAACAGCTAACCAGCCAACCACTCACCCGCCACCACAGCCGCCAACAACCGCCAAAACGCGCATAAAAAAGGGCTGGGCTGCGGAGGGAGAGGAGGGAGAGAAAGTACCCAGCCCTGTAAAAGCTTCCTTTTATACACAAAAACAAAACCCTGTCAAATCATTTTAAATTGTTTTTCTTCCAATTAACCACCGACTAACAGCCATTTAGTAAGCTTTATATAAAGTTGTATATGTCTTTATGCAGCCTGTGCCCTAGGAGTCTGTCCGAGTAATTGATTCAGACTGCATTTTTCTACCATCCTTTGGCTT
>Ga0272442_10000760_pt1 | contig 50514 bp, 55 predicted proteins | sample SSMForm2O_FD_200262 | JGI IMG/M metagenome (GOLD analysis project Ga0272442, IMG submission 200262) | Marine sediment archaeal communities from Little Sippewissett salt marsh, Falmouth, MA, United States - SSM-Form-2O | ecosystem: Environmental > Aquatic > Marine > Wetlands > Sediment ... | reverse complement strand
GAAGACCTCAAACGCATCGAATGGGAGGTAATGACCACCCCCACAAAAGAGATGCTGGGCAGAGAAGACGAACTCATAGCAAGAGCAGCTAATCTGCGCAAGACCCTCGAGGGATTCAAGGACGTAGAGAAGAAACAGGACAAGAAGATGGACTATATCGCGGATAAGAAAGCCACAGAGGCAGAGATCACCGCCATGAGGGACGAGATAAACCAGTTGGCAGAGCAGAGCCAAGAACACCACGAGCGAATGATCCTATTCTTTGAACAAGCAGATCAAGAAAAGAAGAGGGCAGACGACGCCCACTCAAGATACGTGGAAAAGATACAAGAAGTCGAAGCCATCAAAGATCATCTAAACCTTATCCTACCAGAGATGAATGCTCTCAGAGATGGGCTAAAGGCATCTGACCTAAAGATCGAAGAGCTACGAAAGATGAACTCTCAGCAAAGAGCCCAAGCCATGAAACAGGAAGCCCTGAAAAAGATGGAGAACGGCGATAAACTTAGCTTCGAGGACCTCAAACTCATCTACGGTGACGAGGAAGACAAAGAAGAATAACCCCTGATAGATTCTGGATGCTTAAACCCTGAGGACAGGACACGTCATACAGTGTATTCCACCCATGCCCTTCCTCATCTCCTCACCGGGAATCTGAACAACATCGATCCCACGTTCCTTGCACTCCTGCATAACCCGTGGGTTACCAGTATAATGGAAAGCAAGGTCCTTGTCGATTGTGAGAAAGTTAGCCGCCATATCAAAACACTCCTGATCATTGATCTCCAGTATATCCCAGTTATCCTCCCTGAGCCACTCGGTGAAACTACCCTCCCAGCGTTCACCACGAGTCCTGAAGATAGTTGAAACCTCCTCCATTACCTCGGGGTGAATCAAGGCAACCTTTCCCGGTAATTCACAGAACTCGCCATCAATATGCACAATATCCTCCGGCATATTCAACTGGACATAGAGATCAACAAGCCCCTTCCCAAGCAGGTAATCACCCATCTGATCGAGAGCACCCTGTGTAGAGCGATCACAGAGACCCGCGACAGCCACACCACCCTCAAGCAACGCAAAGCCCCCACCCTCAAAGCTATCAGGCGCCATCATCTCCAACGCGATGGGAACACCGTTCGCCTCATGGGCAGCCCGGATAACAGAAGTCTCCTCCCTCCTGCTTGGCAACCCCATCCTGAACAACATGGCACCATTATCAGTCATAGAGCTACTATCCCTGACAAAAACAAGGTTAGGCGCCTTGTAGCTCTGCATAAGAGCCTCCTCGTTGTCCGCTAATAAGTCCCTTACAAGCAGAGTCTCAACACCTGCCTCCTCTAGGGCATCGACAAGCTCCTGGTGGTCACTGATGAATCGTTTGATATCAACAGGTTGATCAAAATGATGTGCAACCGGATCAGCGTTAGCCAACTCCAGCTCTTTCCCAGGGTGATGAACCATAACCCGCTTCAGGGCACCCGATTCATGGTTAATCCCAAAATCAGACATACCATACCCTACAGGAGAATAAAATAAAACATTATGCCGAAGAAAACCTACACTACTTCTTGGCTTTAGCAGCCTTCTTATCGGCTCTAGCCTTACGCTTCAGAGCCGCCTCGGTCTCAGTCTCAGTATTGCGGTACTTACGCTGCCCATCCATATCCTTGAAGCCAATAACACGGTCCTTCTGGAACATATTCTTCAGCAGGCTGTATGCTTTCTTATCCTTAATTTCCAGTTCCTGGGCTACCTCTTTCAATGACATGGGCTTCTCTAACAGTAATACCCCAATCTTGTTACGCAGTGTTGACGCGGACATATTCCTCAAACAATGATAGGGGTATTTTTATTAAAACTTGACGCGCCCCACACACACCCAGTATATAAAGAAAAAAATAAGAACCCTTCCCACAATTTCCCACAAACTCACACCCAAAAAAAATGCACCGAGTACCCACCAGCGGACCCCAAACTGACAGTCAAGGATTAAATACCAAGACACAATCTATCATGGAATCAAGAGGCAAACCCCATGAACACCGAAGACAGAACCATCATAGCAATATCCGCAAGCCACGGAATAATGCACGCATATCTAGTACTACTACCAGCCATGATACCCATCCTAGGCGGAGAACTAGGAGACATAGCAACAGTAGGAATGCTAGCCAGCCTAGTAAGCCTATTCTATGGATGGCTAAGCCTACCAGTAGGATTCATAGCGGACCGCTTTAGCAAAAAAATGCTCATCATGGGAAGCATGATCCTCTGCGGAGGCGCAAGCATCATCATCGGACTCTCACCCAGCATCTCCATAGCAGCCATAGGGCTAATAATACTCGGAATAGGTGCAAGCCTCTATCATCCTTGTGGCTACGCCCACATGGCATTAGTAAGCGATGAGAGCCGTGGTAGATACATGGGATACCAAGGACTCGGCGGAGACATGGGTATGGCAGTAAGCTACCTAACCTCAAGCCTTCTCGGGGTAAGGTTCGGTTGGAGAGTGACATTCATTATCTGGGGTATCATCGGTCTCGTTATGGCGGCGATTGATTTCTTTGTCGCTGAGGACATCGAGACCAGTGTACCAAAAGGAGGACACGCTGGTCCAGTAGAGACACTGAGAAAGATGTTCAACACATCAGACAGGAGAACCCTAATCATAACCCTAGGAATCGTTGTGCTCAGCGGTATGCTCTGGACGGGGGTATCCAGCTTCATAATGGCATTCATCGAGGAACAGAAAGGAATCAGCTTCGTAATCGCGGGAGGACTCAGCACACTCAAATATACAGTCGGAGCATTCGCCCAGATACTGGGAGGAGAACTCAGCGACAGACTAGGACGAAAAAGACTCTTACTATTTGGTTACGCAGGCTTCGCGTTATCCCTGCTTGGATTCGTGTTATCTCCAAGCAGCCTACCAGTCTTGGTGCTGATAGTAGTGGTGCTAGGATTCACATTCTTCATTACTCAAAGCCCAATGAACGCCCTGCTCGGTGACATAGCCCCGAAAGACACGGTTGGAGTCACTTATGGGGTAAACTTCACCCTCAAATACGGCATAGGCTTCTTCACACCAGCCATTGCAGGATACTTGGCGCTGAACTATGGCTATAGTAGTGTTTTCTACTTCTTTGCAGCCCTCAGTGCCCTAGCCTTCGGGATAACCATGCTGATAAGAGAGAAGAATTAGAGGAACTCGGGAGCCAGAGCCCCGATCTTTTTGTAGAAACCGGTCTCTGAGATTTTTTGTACATCACCAAGTGTCTCTTCAAGAGCCTCATCATAGGGTACCTTTCCGAGATACTTGAGCCCAAGCTCCATTACATCAGAACGTACAAGATCAGAGGGCTTCATCACCATGTTCTCGATCACACCATTAATAGAGATACCAAGTTCCTTGAGTAATACAAGCATCCGTCTCACAGACTGATAAGCAACCACGCTGGGGGTAGATACGATGAGAAACTCAAGCTTGGGGATTAAACGAATAGTATCAAGTGTGGCATCACCGATACCTGGGGGCATATCGACTACAAGATAATCCAGCTCACCCCACTTGGTAATAGCCAATAACTCGATAATCGCGTTACTCACATCCACTCCACGGAGGGGAGCAGGCTCATCCAAGCTGTAATGAGTAATGCTCATGTAACGTAGACCATGGGCTAGGGGTGGGATTATCCCATAATCCTCCTCAGGGTACAATCCTTCTACTCCGAGAATCACATGTGTAGCTGGACTCGTGAAATCAAGGTCAAGAAGACCAACATTATAGCCCTGTTCCCGTAGATTCAACGCTAAACAGGTAGCCACCATGCTCTTACCGACACCACCCTTACCGCTGGAGACAGCGATTACCTTACCGACATCCTCGAATCTCCGCTCAATGACTGCCAGCCGTGGGTCACTCATCTTTCTCACCCTTGATGGTGGCTAGCCAGACGCCTCTTCCCTCTGATACCTCAAAGTCAGGGCTACCACACTTGGGGCACTTGAGGTACACGTGAGCCATCTCAGGCACAAAGTGAATAGCCTCAGAGACATCCTCTGTCATCCCGTGAGATTCAAACGTCCACTCGTTACCGCAGTTGCGGCACTTGAACTTTGCTGGCTGGGAGTTTAGAATGAATTTCGCTTCATTGAATAAAGGGGTCTTGAGCTGCTCAAACGCAAACTCCAGTACCTCGTGCTCTACCTGCTGAAGCTCTCCTATCATTACTACTACTTCAGTTACCTTTGTGAGGTTGTTCTCGATGGCGAATTTCTCGGCGGTCGATATTACGCCCTCAGCTAGTGCCCATTCATGCATGGGGCTTTCTCCCAGTTAGTACAATATAGGTGTTACCAAACTATGAACCCAACGATAAATACAGTTAATATTACGAAATCGTAAAAACGTAATATTATTAAACCATGCCCAATGCATCAGGGGCATGAAACTACTAATTGGCGGAAAGGGTGGAGCAGGAAAATCAGCGGTATCCGTACTCCTAGCCAAAGAACTCAGTAAAAAAGGCAACACAATTCTACTGGACTCAGATGAATCTAATAGGCTACTACCAAAAACTCTAGGACTCGAAACACCAGACACTATCGCCAATTATCTTGGGGGGAGGGCAAAGGTACACCAAGGAATCGCAGACCATGAGAAGATCAATCTCAATGAATTACCTCCAGAATACGTATCCAAGACCGATGAGGGTATAACTTACGCAGCCGTGGGCAAGATCGAGGAATATGGAGAAGGATGCGCTTGCCCGTATGGTTTCTTATCAAAGGAACTTTTGAAACGTATAGAATTAGCAGAAGATGAGTACTTGATAGTTGACGCCGAGGCTGGGATCGAGCACCTTGGCAGAGGCGTGGAAGAGGGAATTGACAAGCTCATTGTGGTAATTGACCCCACAGCGGAGGGAGTAGAGATCGCTAAGAAGCTAGTTTCTGAGGCGGAGAGAATCGGTAAGCCGATTCACCTGATTCTAAACAAGGTTACGCCTGAGGTGGAGTCGGTTATGCTGGAGAAACTGGAATCAGAGGGATTGAGGGCAGATGCATTGATCAGATATGACCACGAGATATTCAAATCCAGCCTCATGGGAGGGCTTTTCAACTCTAGAGAGGCATCAGAAGATATATCAAGCTTCATAGAAGCCAATCTTTAGAAGAGTGAAAACATGTCTGGGAACGTATCCAGGATAAGCGTCTCAATCGACCCTCAACTCCTAGAAGAGTTCGACGAGACAATTCACAAAATCGGGTATAACAGGTCTACTGCGGTCCAGCTCGCAATGAGGGATTTCCTCACAGAGCACACGTGGAAAGACCTTGAGGGGACACTGGCAGGAGTCATAACGATGATGTATGATCACCATACAGGGGGCGTAACCGAGGAACTCACCCACCTGCAACACGACTTTATAGAGATTATCAACTCATCGACTCATATCCACCTTGATCACGACAACTGTCTAGAGATACTCGCCGTGAGGGGAGATGCCTCGAAGATAAACAGGCTAGCCGAGGTACTGGGTGTAACCCGAGGAGTGCGGCAGATAAGGGTCTCTTTGATGAGGTAACCAGTCTAGGGTTATTTTGGTGAATATGGCATAAAACGCTATGATCTAGAGTTTGATATGTGAAGATTGGGCTCAATTGGGATACAGTAAACATGGTAATTGCAGCGGGACTCACGGTTTTCACCGAGATACTGTTCCTGAATTATATTAGGTACAGGCAGGGATATATTGTGGCTTATTGCTACCTGCTCTGGGTCATCGTGGCGTGGTACTATATGTTGCATAAAAGAATCACGGCAGTATGGGATTCCTTACTGGAAAACAATGAATAAAAACCACCATCGATAGTATGATGCCATCCATGAATCACTACCTAGATATTCTTGAAGAGACCGGGAACAGCCTAATGATATACAAACAAGGTGAATTGATCTTTGAGAGCGATCTCAAGGGCATCAGGCCGCATTTGAAGGCGATTGATGAACTAGGGGAGAAGCTGGAAGGCTCATTGATGGTGGACAAGATTCTGGGTAGGGCTGCTGCGTTTCTCGTGGTCTATAGCCGGGCTGCTGAAGCTATGGCTGTGATCGTCAGTACTCCGGGTAAGATGGTCATGGAGAAGTATAGCCTCAAGTTTAGTTACAGGGAGGAGGTTCCTCATATCAAGCTGGAGAACGGCGTCATCTACTGCCCATTCGAGAGGATGGTACAGGATATAGATGACCCAGATGAGGCATACAGGGCTATTGTTGAGAAGATGAGGAGTTTTGAGGATTCTTCCTCATAGCGTAGATAGCTGGTATGGCTCCTAGGTTTAAGGCTGCGCCTATCAAGAATATTGAGCTGTAGGGTAGGAAGATGGTTAGTATGCCTGATGCTATGCTTCCTATGGTGCTTCCCAAGCTGAATACACTGGAGAGGTAGCTTATGCTCATGGTCTTGACTTCTGGTTCAACGAGATCGGTGAGGAACGCCCACTCTGAGACGGCTCTTGTGCCCCAGCAGAGCCCGTAGAGAGCCATGGCTACGACGAGGAAGGCAAAGCTGCTGGTGTAGGCGACGAGGGCGAAGCTTACCACTAGCAAGGCGTAGGCTGCGTACATTGGGGGTCTTCTGCCTATTCTGTCGCTGATGCTGCCGGCTGGGAATCTGGCTAGTGTGTTTGAGAATCCGCGTACGGTGAATAGTAGTGCGATGTTGGAGTCGGTGAAGCCGAGTTGGTTGGCGGCGTATATGCTGAAGAGGGCTAGGAATATGGATTGGGCTGTGCTGAAGCTGGCTCTGCAGTAGCTGAGGAGTAGTACGTTTCTGTTTCGTAGTATCATTTTGAGTGACTCGGTTGTGCTAATAGCGGGGGATGTTGTTTTTGTTCTCTCGCGTATGTTTTTTGGGGCCATGAAGGTTAGTAGTGCGATGCCTATGAGCGGGACTCCTCCGGCTAGGTAGAAGAGGCCTGTGTAGCCGAGGGGTGTGACGAGCCATGAGCATATGGCTGGACCTAGTAGCATGCCGAGGCCGAGGAATGTTAGGTATCTTCCCATGGCGTCGCCTTGGCGGTGTGGTGGGGCTGCGTCGCTTACTGTGCTCATGGCGGTTTGGTTGAAGCTGCTGGCGGATATGCTGTTGAAGAGTACTACTAGGGTTAGTTGTGTGTATGTTTTGGCTGGTATGAAGAGTAGGGTGCCTATGCCGCTGATTATGAGGCTTATGATCATGCTGCGTATGCGGCCTATTTTTTCGATGAGTCCGCTGATGGGGATTCTGAGGAGGAGGGGTATGAAGCTTTGGACGCTGAGTAGGACTCCGAGTTGGACTATTGTGATGCTTTTCTGGGTTAGGTATAGGCTGTAGATGGGTTGTATGAGGGCGAAGTTGAGTATGAATGTGGTGGCTGATAGCATGAGGGCGTAGAGTCGGGGGTTGTAGCTGGTGGTGGTGTTCATCTTTGGGTTTTCGTGTTGGTGTGGGGGATAAGTGTTGTGGGGGGCGATGGTTTTAAGAGTCTTGGCGATGATTTGTTTGGATTCATCTGGTGGTGATGTTTGTGCTTGATGAGGTGTTAGGGTTTTTGGATTTAGTGCAGGATGAGGTGTTGAGGGAGAAGACTAGGGAGTTTTTTGTTGATCCTCCTGCTGGGTTTGATGCGCCTTGTTTGCCGCTTGTGGTTTGTCCTGGTGGGGCTTTTCAGCATCATAGTTATCGTGGGGGTTTATTGGAGCATACGGTTAGTGTGGTTCGGGTTTCTTTGACTTTGTGTGATGTGGTGGAGGAGTATTATGGGGGCGTGGTGGATCGGGACTGTGTGGTTTCTGGTGCCTTGCTTCATGATGTGATGAAGTGTTATTGTTATGAGGAGTCGGGGGATGGTGGTTTCAGGACTAGTGATTTTGGGGGGCGTGTGGATCATTTGAGTTTGATGGTGGGTGAGATGATTGGGCGTGGGTTTCCGTGGGGTGTGGTGCATGTGGTGGCTTCTCATCATGGGGATGCTGGGGCTACTAAGCCGAAGAGTTTGGAGGCTTTGATTGTGGCGATGGCGGATCTTGTGGATAGTGAGTTTAATGGTAAGCTTTTGAGGGCTGCTGAGTATTTGTTGCGGCGTGTGGGTGAGGGGCGTCCCAGGGTTGGTAGTGGTGGGGAGGCTGTTGAAGTAGTAGGAGTCAAGGACCGTGAGGGGTGGGATGGGTTGCGGCGTTTGGTGGATGGAAAGGGTTAATTGGTGGGTGTCTTGGTTTTCTGTGGATTGCAGCTGTGACAGAGTGGTTATTGTGCTGGTCTCGAAAACCAGTGGTCTTGTGCCTCATGGGTTCGAATCCCATCGGCTGCGCCAATGTTTTGGTGTCGGTTGGTGGGTATTCGGTGCATTTTTTAGGGTTATTGATGGGGTTTTATGTTACTTTTTGTCGGTTACTCTATCACTTTTTTGCGCTTATTGAGGGGTGTTCTGGGGTGTTTTGGGGCTGTTTTAGTGAAAAGAGGATGTTTGTGGCTTTGCTGCGCCTACCCCCCCCCCCTTATTTGGTGTTTTTACCCGCCTTGTTCTGATACGAAAGATACCTACAGAGAATCTTTCGCCTCCGACCAAGGTGAGTAAAATTCAGAAAAACCCTCCACTACAGCAACATAACCCTGTCTGATGGCACCTTCAACACCATAGGCACCGCCTCAGGGTACTTCTCCCTAGAGACACGGTACACCTCGGCGCCAGTCTCCCCAACAGCCATAACCTCATCCCCAACAAGAGCAATCCACCTATCAACATAATCGCCCAGATTAGGAATGGTCATCAAGCACTGAAACTCATCCATCACAGTTTCCTCAGCCTTAACCTTCTTATCGCTCACAATCACTCCGCCTTTATATTTATATAATACTTATTACTTGGCTTCGTCTTGATCCTCGGTTTTCTCCACCCAGAGCAACATGGCTTCCTCTATTGCTTGAGTAAGGTTTCCCTTCTTCATGCCTTTCTGGTTGAATACTTGCTGCCGGAACTTGGATTCTATGGAATCCTTCACGTTTACGTTTATTCTTCCCATTTTTTCACACTCATGGATACTCTGCATACGTGCATATATGTATATATGCATATCTGCATATGTAGAGTGTCATTAAAAGCTTTCTGTATCTAAAAACCATACTACAAGAAGAACCAAAACCACTAGAGCAAGGGCTTCCGCATATTCCTGTTCACTGGCTTAACAGCCCTCTGCCTCTTCTTCTTATCACGCCCACGCTTCCTATCAACCACAACCTCAACAGGCTCAACAGGAGCATTAAACAAGAAACCACAAAAAACACAAATAATCTCCCCACCAGGCTCAACCTCCGAACCAACAGGATTCACCCCACCACAACTACTACACCTCAAAAAAACAGGACCAACCAAACAATCACCACCAACAAGATACACAGCCACCATGATAAACACACCGCAAAACCAACAACCCCAAACAAGCCACCGCCCAACAATAATTATTATTGAAACCCTTAATAACAGACATAATAACCGAGTACTAACAGTAGTGACAAAAAATGGTAAATATTTATCACGACAACGACGCAGACCTCAAGACCCTCAAAGACGAGGTCATCGCGGTAATCGGCTACGGAAACCAAGGAAGAAGCCAAGCCCTAAACATGAGGGACAGCGGACTCAACGTCATCGTAGGAAACATCAAAGACAGAAGCTATGATCAGGCAAAGGAAGACGGCTTCCAGACCCACCTCATCCCAGACGCAGTAAAAAAAGCAACCATCGTATTCATCCTACTACCAGATGAGATCCAGCCACAAGTATACAAAGAATCAATCGAACCAAACCTAAACAAAGGAGACGCAATCGTATTCGCCCACGGATACAACCTACACTACGGGTTCCTCTGGCCAAGAGAAGACATCGACGTATTAATGGTCGCACCAAGAATGGTGGGAAAATTCGTCCGAGAACTCTACGAAAAAGGCAGCGGCGCACCCGTATTCTTCTACGCCCATCAGGACGCCACAGGAAAAGCACATGACCGAGTATTAGCGCTCTGCAAGGCAATAGGCGCTACCCGAGTCGGCGCAATGGAGATCACAGTCGCCGAGGAAACCGAGTTAGACCACTTCAGCGAGCACTTTATCGCCCCAGCAATCAGCAGGACACTCATCCTCAGCTACGAAGTGTTAACCGAGATGGGTTACACACCAGAAGCAGTACTCCTCGAGACCTATATGAGTGGCGAGCTGGGCGAGGTCGCCAGTAGCCTAGCCAAGGATGGCTTGGTTGTACAGCTTCCCTTCCACAGCAGGACCAGCCAGTATGGTCAGCTTCTATACGCTGATAGAGTTATGAGCGACCAGTACAGGGATCTAATTAAACAGATTGTGAAAGAGATCCAGACCGGCGAGTTCGCGAAGGACTGGCAGATGGAGCAGATGCTTGGTTACCCTGTCTTTAACAAGCTGTTGAAGAAGGCGTTTGAGCACCCCATCAATGAGGCTGAGCGAAAACTCAAAGAACAGGTAAAACTCGATTTCGAGTAAACCCCATTTTTCTATACTACAGAACCCGCATAAAGGTATGCACAGATAAAATAATGCATACTCTAGAAGACTCTACGCTTCTCCTTTGGAGTGGGATAAAGAATTTTACTCTGACACAGATTCAGCCTAACTAGACTCTCAACCGTCTTCAAAGCAACTCGAATAGGATCAACAACGGGGAAACCCAGTTTCGCCTTTACCTCCTCATAATAATCAACCATAAAACCACACATCTGAATAACAGCCTGAGCACCGTCTTCATCTACTGCCTTTTTCGCTTCCAAAACCAGAGAATCAATAACCTTCCTAGGATTGGACCTAACATCCGCAACAGACATATCAAGAGAACGAACCGAGGCAAGTCTATCACTATACCCAAAAACACTAACCTGTTTCCGTTTTCTAGGAATCATATACTTAGCAGGAGTGATAACCGAGAATCTATGAGAAATTAACCCAGTGAAGCTTAAGGAAGCCTCCATCGGACCTACCACTGGGATATCCAGATATTCACGTATACCCGAGACAAATGGATCTCCAGTATCCCCGATAACAACCCCATCGAAACCCTCCTCCAAGTCAAATATTGTTCTAACTATTGCTCCTCCTGCAACATAGTCATCAAAATCTCCTTCACTGTTTTCAGACCCTTGACTTAACCCCAAACCAACTAGTTTAACATCTTGACCCAAAAGCTCTGATACCCAACCCCAGCTATCCAATCGCTCTTGCACAGATTCATTCGTCCTCAAACCCGGTGAAATATACAGAATTTTCATTATCACACCACATAATACATGTGAATAAACATGCCCTACGTATTTTAGTCAATACTCCTAGCAACCACAAAAGCAATCACTTTGTCTCCAACTCATTCTTCCAGATAACTGCTTAGTCTTTGAAGGGTTTCATGTTTTTAGCTCCAGTATCTGGAAAAGAAGGATAAAACCACAAAATAGAAAAAAATAATACGATGAAATCAAATCTTCAGCAGAACCACATCAACGTATTCATCCATGATCTCACCAAGCTCTCTGATATAATCCTCTGAATGCGGTTTAACATCATTATACGTAGGGTCCAGCGTTTTCTCGGGTCTAAACTGCTGAAACACAAAACGCCTGGCACCGTTTACCAGTTCACCCATCTCACGAATAGTCTCGGCTTCAACAAACCCGGGTACCGCGGTGCATCTGAACTCGTAGTCTATCCCACTAGTTTTGATGACCTCAATGCTCTCAACCATAGGCTCTATTTCTGATGCTCCAAGCTCCGAATATTTCTCTGGAGTGGTCTTGACATCCATCGCAATATAATCAAGACTAGACAAACAAGCCCGTAAGAGATCTGGCTTGAAGCCGTTGGTATCCAGCTTCACATTAAACCCATTCTCCTTGAGTCTCGCTAGAAACCCGGGTAACCCAGCGTGAATAGTCGGCTCTCCGCCCGTCAACACCACCGAGTCAACAAAGTGTTTACGCTCCAGCAATGTCCCCAACACCTCATCCCCCTCAATATAAGCCCCAGCGTAGCTATGCACCAACTCACCGTTATGACAATAAGGACACCTGAGATTACAGCCAGCCGTAAACAAGACACTAGCTACCCTGTCAGGGTAATCGATGAGGCTGGTCTTCTGAAAACCAGCGAACCTCAATCGTCCAGTCCCTCAACTAGAGGCGCAGCCATATCGAAAGTCTTACGGATACTATACTCAGCCTGCTTACCGTCATTCCACTGCTTCACAGGGCGCATATAACCCACAACCCGGCTATACACCTCACACTCAACCGCACACGTGGGACAGCTATGATGCTCACCCGAGATATATCCATGAGTGGGACACACGCTGAAGGTAGGCGTCAATGTAAAGTATGGGATATGGGTGTTCTCAGCCATCTTCCTGATGAGAGCAGCCGCAGCCTTCCATGAATGCACCCGTTCACCTAGGAAAGTATGGAACACGGTACCACCGGTATACAGTGGCTGCAACATATCCTGATGCTCCAAGACATCAAACAAGTCACCGCTACCATCCACAGGCATCTGAGTACTATTAGTATAAAACGGCTCCACGCCTGGACGCAGCAAACCCTCATTCGCCACCCGAATACTAGCATACCGCTGCTTATCCAGCCTAGCCAACCGGTAACTGGTGCCCTCCGCAGGAGAAGCCTCAAGGTTATAGATGTTGCCTGTTTCCTCCTGATAATCACTGAGCCTATCCCGCATATGCAGCAACACGCGCTCAGCGAACCTCTGACCCTCAGGGGTGCTGATATCCGAGCCCATATGGTTCAGTATAGCCTCATTCATACCCACCAAACCAATGGTGCTAAAATGATTCTTCCAGTAACTACCATACGCCTCCTTCACATCCCTGAGATAAAACGCGCTATAGGGATACAGCCCATTATCACTCAGCTTCTCAACAGTCTTTCGCTTAATCTCCAAGCTATCACGCGCAATATCCATCAACTCCATGACACGTTCAAAGAACTCCTCCTCAGACTTGGAGGTAAACCCAACCCTGGGCATATTCAAAGTAACTACACCAATACTGCCAGTCAACGGGTTAGCGCCAAACAAGCCCCCGCCACGCTTCCGTAGCTCACGGTTATCAATCCTGAGCCTACAACACATGCTCCGCACATCCTCGGGGCTCATATCACTGTTAATGAAATTGCTGAAATACGGGATACCATACTTGGCAGTCATCTCAAAGACCTTCTCCGAGACAGGGCTATCCCAGTCAAAGTCCTTAGTCAGGCTGTAGGTTGGTATTGGGAAAGTGAAAACCCTTCCAGATGCATCGCCCTCACCCATCGCCTCAGCGAAACAAGTATTGAATAAGTCCATCTCCTCTTGGAAGTCACCATAAAAATCTTGCCTGATCTTACCCCCAAGCACCACCGGCTCATCCCGTAGGAAACCCGGAATAGTCATATCCATGGTGATATTCGTGAATGGAGTCTGGAAACCAACCCGGGTAGGCACGTTAATGTTGAACAGGAACTCTTGGAACGCCTGCTTAACCTCACGCTCACCCAGTTCATCATACCTGATGAAAGGCGCAAGATAAGAATCAAAATTACTGAACGCCTGAGCCCCAGCAGCCTCACCCTGCAACGTATAGAAAAAGTTCACTATCTGGCCAAGCGCGGTCCTGAAATGCTTCGCAGGCGAACTGGAAATCTTGCCCGATACACCCTTGAAACCAGAAAGAAGTAGGTCAGGTAGGTCCCAGCCTACACAGTATGGTCCAAGCACAGCCAAGTCATGAATATGCAAGTCACCGCTGTTGTGGGCCTCCCTTATGCTCTGAGGATAAATCCTGTTGGTCCAGTACCTACTGATGACGTTACTGGAGATATAATTATTCAAACCCTGAAGGCTGTAGCTCATGTTGCTGTTCTCACGGATCTTCCAGTCATCCAGCATCAGATACTTCTCAACCATATCATCGCTGCTCAACCCAGCCGCAAGCTCCCTCAGCTCATTCTGCTTGGCGCGATACAAGATATACGCCTTGGCTGTACGAGCATAACCAGCCCTGATAATGGACTCCTCAACATGGTCCTGAATCTCCTCAACAGTAGGACACCCATCATCACCAAACTTAGCCTCCAACTCACCCAAAACAATATGAGTTATACCAACCGCGGTCTCCCTGTTACCTTCTCCAACCGCCCTCAACGCCTTATCAATTGCATTCTCTATACGGGTCTTATCAAAATCCGCAAGCTTCCCATCCCGCTTCCTTACATACTTCATTATCTCACTCTCAAGTATTCAGCCCACAGGGAAACGGACTCAAGGTGCAAACTAGTGGCTGTGTTATCAAAGATGATGACTTCCTCCCCCGAGTCTTTCCCCTGTATATAGTGGCTGTGATTTGCTAATACACTACTGGTAGAGTCGAGATTATAATAGTTATGTTTTTTTGCGACAATTCATTGAGACAATACTTATACCAGAAAAATGATAAAAACATCAAATTGTACGAAAAAATACGAATGATTCCTATAAAAGAACATTATTCTGATGTAAATAGCCACACAACAAGATCCCGTGGAGAAAAACGCACAGGGAAAATTTCACGAATATATTAAAACAATAGCCTCTATATACGGGATATTGCTGTAAAGAATTGATCTCTGAAACAATACAACCCCACAACAAGCACCAGATACCCACAAAATAACCATAATAAAGAAACAAACACAAAAAACATGCAACCTAGTTTTTATCAAACAAAAACAATCCTAGAAACATGAAACCAAGTAGACAAGCCACCATAACACTGGTAATACTACTATCATTGGCAGCAGTCTACACATACCACACAGAAGAAAAAAAACTAGAACCAGAATACAGCTACCAGATAACCAACAAGTACCTCCACGACCCAACAGCATTCACCCAAGGACTAGTCTACCACAACGGACGGTTCTATGAGGGAACAGGACTCAGAGGACGATCCACCCTACGAATAGTGGAACTAGAAACAGGAGAAGCCGTAGAGGGTATCAACCTAGCACCAGAGTACTTCGGAGAAGGAATCACCATACTGGACGAAGGGGTTTATCAGTTGACTTGGCGATCCCGTGCGGCATTCACCTACACCCTAGAACTAGACCCTATAGAGACATGGAGCATACCAGACGAGGGCTGGGGACTCACAACAGACGGGGAATATCTTGTAATGAGCGACGGCACAGCGACCCTCAGCTTCATCGACCCAGACACATACACCATAACCGACACAATAACAGTAACCCATCAAGGCACAGAGGTCACCCGCATCAATGAGCTGGAATACATCGAAGGCTACATCTACGCCAATATTTGGCAGACAGACCAAATAGCCATCATTGACCCAGAGACAGGAAACGTAGAGTCATGGATCGACCTAACAGGAATACAGGATCACCTCGACGCCACTACGGGCATCGATGTACTCAACGGCATCGCCTACGACCCAGAAAACAAAAGAATATACGTAACAGGCAAACTATGGCCAAACCTATTCGAGATAAAACTAGTACCAAAATAAGGGAAGCTACTTCTTCCGTTTAGCTACAATCTCCAAGTAATCTTCCCTTGGAGGCGTGAAACACTCAATCAACACAGCCGGCTTATCACCGGTAGCATCAAAGTTATGCGCCGCATTGGGGGGAACCCAGAAACTCGTCCCCTCCTTGATATGCTTCTCCTCACCATCAATAAACAATATACCCTCACCCTCAGCCACGATACCCATCTGCTCATGAGGATGACTATGAGGCGGCGTAGGCACATTAGGCTGCACAGTAAGCCTCATCATCATCGCCTTCTCACCAACTATGATAATCTCACCGAACCTCCCAGGCACGGTCTCCAACGTGGGATGCTCTCCCGGCAAAACAGTCTTCAAATCGATCACCACAAAACACAATGCCATCAATAAAAACTCTAACGGTCCCCCTGCATACTGTTTTATAATAAAACCACTCCCGATACCATAATGACCATCGAAAAATACATCCGCAAGGAACTCAGAGGACCCGCCAGACGATCAGCCACAAGAATGTCAGGACCCCCAGACCCAGAGATGATAAGCCTAGCAGCAGGAGACCCCAATTTCCTACTACCAGACTACATCGCAGACGCAGTGCGAAAAGCCATCGAGAAAGGGCAAACCCACTACTGCTTCGGCGGAGACCCAGAACTCAAACAAGCCATCGCCAAATACTACACAAAATACGGATACCAAACAGAACCCACACAAGTAAACATCACATCAGGCGGAAGCCAAAGCATACTCAAAAGCTATGGAGCCATACTCAACCCCGGCGACGAAGTAGTAGCCTTCGACCCAGCCTACAGCGGCGGCACCATGGTACCAGCCTACTTTGGAGCCAAGACAGTTTTTGCTCCATTAAAAAAGCTTGAGGATGGCTCATATGATTTTGACGAGGAAGCCCTCAAAAAAGCAATAACACCCAAAACCAAGTGCCTGTATATAGAGAACCCTGGAAACCCCAGCGGCAAAGTCTACGGAGAAAAAGAACTCAATGTAATCGCTGATCTCAGCAAAGACCACGACTTCCTGATTGTGAGTGACGAGACCTATACAGAGTTCATCTGGACAGGAGCAACACACATCCCCATAATCAACATGCCCGGCATGGAGAACCGAGTCATCGTCGCCATGGCAATGACCAAGATGTTCGCATGGGCAGGAATGAGAACAGGCTGGGTAATCGCAGGACCAGAACTCAACCAATACGTAGGCAGAGCCCCCATTGGGGGAGCAAGCTGGCCTATACAGCGTGGATGCCTCAAGGGGCTGCAGGATGGCTACCAGTTCGTACTGGACATGAGGCAGGAGTACAAGGAGCGCATCGAGTACACCATGAAGCGGTTCAACGAGATGCCTGGCATAAAATGCCCCCACCCAGAAGGCGCCTTCTACATGTTCCCAGACATCACCGCCACAGGCATGGCAAGCGGAGACTTCACCCAGAAACTAATGATAGAAGAAAAAGTCAGGGCAGTCAGCGGCGCAGGATACGGAGCAGGAACAGGAGAAGGAAACGTAAGATTCAGCATGATAAGACCCCTCAGCACACAGAAAATGAAGAGCTGGTTCCCCCACAAACCGGGGATGATGCTGGAAGACGCCATGGACAGGATCGAACGATTCGTCAGGCGCCACGCCTAATCTACAGGGGGGTAGTATTGACTACCCTCCTTCAACTTGTTTTAATCAAAATCAGCCGAACCAGTAGTATTCACTACTAGTTGAACCTGTAGTATTTACTACTAGTTGACTTTTCCCCGCATCTTTTCCAGTTGTTTTGATTGGTTTCATATGCTAGTGGAGGGGATATTGGTGTATGGTTAAGCCCGTTATAGTGGTCCATGGGGGTGCGTGGGGCATCCCCGATGATCAGGTAGAAGATAATATTGCTGGAGTCGAGGGGGCAGTCAAACAAGGCTGGAACATACTCAAAGATGGTTCGGCGTTGGACGCCGTGGTCGCGGCAGTCAATAGCTTGGAGGATAACCCCCTCTTTGATGCCGGTGTAGGCTCGGTACTCACTGAGGATGGCACCGTGGAGATGGATGCATTGATCATGGATGGGAGTAGCCTTGAGGCTGGCGCTGTAGCTGGACTCGTAGACATAAGATACCCTATCAGGTTGGCGAGACTGGTAATGGAAAAGACCCCACACGTATTCATGATCGGGGAAGGCGCAGACAGGCTAGCAGAGGAATTCGAAATAGAACGCATAACACAGGATCAACTAGTTACCGATACTGCACGAAAAGAACTCGAAGAGTGGCTCAAGGATCGGCGATTCGGCGAGACCTTTGGACACGAGACCGTGGGAGCAGTCGCCTTAGACTCTCAGGGAAACCTTGCTGCAGCGACTAGCACGGGGGGAGTCACTGGTAAAAGGGTTGGTAGGGTCGGAGATGTGCCCATAGTGGGCTCTGGTGGCTATGCTGATAACAAGGTCGGAGCAGTATCCAGTACAGGGGATGGTGAGGCAATACTCAAGGTGAACCTAGCCAAGCTGGTCCTGTCCTATTTGGATGCTGGATTGGATATTCAGGAGGCTGCCGAGAAGGCGCTTGACTATATGCATGTCAGGGTCAAGGGTAACGGAGGCGTGATAGGAATTGACCCTCAAGGCAACATTGCTCATGCCTTCACAACCAAGCGGATGGTTTGGGCAAGCATCAAAGAGGATAAACTCGAATCAGGTATAAACCCCACCTAGTACTCAGCCCAAGACTGAGACAACAGCTACCCCTAATACAATCAAGAGGCTGCCAACTACAATATACCGGTTTAACGGCTCATCCCTGAGAAGCACCCTCGTGAGCAGCACACTGAACAATGGGTAGCTATAGATGATGGAGGAGACTACAGAGACCCTGCCCAAGTTGATAGCCATGGTGAGTGTAATCCATGCAAATGAGTTCACAAACCCTGCGCCCGCGAGCCAAGGAATATTCTCCCGGCTCACCCTTAGATCCTTGAAGCCACCCTTAACAACAAGATAAACGACGAACACCAATAGTCCCGCAAGTGTGCTAGACTGTGCCCCCAGTACTGCGTGGGGCTGGAGATTGGTACCCATCTTCCGGATAATATTTGATACAGCGAAGAGGAGTGCCCCGAGAAGAGGAAGATACACTGAGCCAAGCTCAATGGATAATCGCCCATCCTTGAGATTGAGAGACGCTATCCCTACTACTACTAGGACCGCGCCCAAGACCACAGGGAGGGCAAGGGGCTCACCAAGGAAAAGGATGGCTAGTATGGTGGTTATCACTGGACTTGTCCCAACAATGGCGCTCCCAGCCGAGACCCCGATCCTCTTGTAACTGGTCAAGGTGAGTAGCCGCCCAAGGAAGGAGGCGCATATCCCAGATAACCCAAACCAGATCAAAGCAGACCAGTTGAGCTCAGGCAAATCCAGAAACAGGATACCAGTAAGAACCAGTGTCTGGATACCAGTCAGTAACAGGTTAGCCGTATCCGGGTTACTGTCCTTCATACCCCTCGTCGCCATAACGCTGCTGAGGGCAGTCAAGAAAGACGCCGTCAAAGCAACCAGCTCAGCTAACATAAGTAAAGAAAACCCCGGGATGAGAAAAGTCCTCCCCTCGGACCCAATAATATAAACGGTGCCTTTCACTGGTTCAAGATATGAACACCTGTGAGCTATGCAGTAAAACAGGAGAAAACCTGAGCCTCAGAGAGGCAACCCATAAGGAAAATGGAAAGAAATGAGTATGCCAGAACTGCTGGACAACGCTTTACGATAAAAACAAGATAGTAGCAGGCTCCAGCGGTGGTGCACCCGGCTGTGCCATGGGATGCCCTGGCTGCAGAAACGCATAGACCCTTTTTTATTGCCCGTTGGGTTCCTTTGCCATATATGCTGTTCCAGCTGCAAGAGCCATACCAGCAGACAAGAAAATCAACGTAGCATAATAGTTGCCTGTCTTATCAACGAGCCACCCACCAATCAAAGGGAACAAGCCACCTCCAATACCACCCACCAATGTTAGCATACCAAACAAGGAAGTACTGTGGCTCCTACCGAAATAATCCGTTATGATAGCCGCGTACTGCTCCGGTGCACCACCATAGCTCAGCCCATAAAGGACCGTCCAAGCGTAAAGGAACATTATATTTGCCGGAATTATGGTCGCGATCCCAAAGACTATCGCAATTAACCCAGTTGTAGACACGATAGTCCATTTTCGTCCAAATCGATCCGAGAAAACCCCAAACATGATACTGCCAACCGCGCTCATCACCCCAATAATACCGAAGGCGGCACTGGCTTGAACAGACGGGATACCAATATTGATCATATGGGGCACAACAAAGGTCATTATGCTGATGATCCCCCCGAGACAGAAGAAATAGCTGATAGCCACCAACCGGAAGCTCCTGTTATCCGCCGCAGACCGCATATCCCAATCAGACTTTACAAGGTTGTCCTCCATCTCCTCTGGAGGCTTATCTGCTCCATCAGGATACAAGCCAAGCTCCTCAGGGTCCTCCCGCAGGAAGAGAAAACCGATAACACTGGTAGTGCAGATCACAAGGATTCCGAGAAAAAGCATACTTGGACGCCAGCCCCAATCCGGGATTATCCTAGCTATCCAAGGAATTATCAAAGCCTGACCCGCTGAAACCCCTACACTGCTCCAGCCAACAGTGCTACCACGTTTCTTGTGAAAGAACTTGCTTAGCACCATCGTCGGCACGATATACAATGCGGCGCTCCCAATGGCAGCAATGAGCCCCCATGCAACATATAGCTGCCAGAGGGCGGTGATCTGGGATAGGATAACCCCTCCACCTCCAAGGAGCAGCCCTCCCAGCAGGACTATCTTGCGTACACCAATTTTTCTGGCTAGTTGCCCAACTAGGGGCGCGGCGAAGGCATATACCCAGAAGAATATGGTTACGCCGCTGGCTGTCATGGCGTTGGTCCAGCCGAACTCTTTCCTTATGGGCTCAAAGAAAATACCCACGCTATACCTGAGACCATACATGAACATATAGATGAAGAAAGTGATAGCGAAGATCACCCAGCCATAGTAGAATGGCAAACGCTTCTCCCATCTATCACTCATACCACACTACCCGTCATAGCTTGCTAAAAAATATGTGCTCAACAGGCTCTATGAATAATAGTATATCAATGAACCACACTCTACATGGTATGGTCTCGGTAGAAATAGGCAAACTAGTCACACTCCAAAGCAAGACACTGGACGAGAAAAGAGAAATAGTCATAACCCTACCAGAAAGCTACCATGGCTCAGAAAACAGGTACCCTGTACTCTACATACTGGACGCCAATTTCTCGCCTTTCTATGAGAAAAACCTCTTCACTGTCCAGTTCATGCGGCTCTGGCAACTGGTGCCTGAACTCATCATAGTCGGCGTCTACAACACCATCAGGGACAGGGACATGATACCAGTAGAGGTACCGGAAAAAGAGGAATCAGGAGAAGCAGACAAATTCCTAGAGTTCATTACCGGGGAACTCAGACCCAGGATAAACACAGAATACCGTACCACTGACTATAATCTGATCTACGGAGGGAGTAACGCGGGATTATTTGTCTTGTATGCGTTGTTGAATAACCCTGAGATATTCAATGGGGTTATCTCATCGAGCCCAATGATAGGCTGGTGTGAGGATTATATCTATGAGCTAGCTGAGAAGAGCTTCCAGACCAAGGAATATACGAACAGGCTCTATATGATATATGGAAAAGAGGATTATCCACAAGTAACTGATACAGTACCAAGTTTTACAGAATACCTCACAGAAAACGCCCCAGCTGGACTCAGATGGGAGCTAAAATACCTCCCAGACGAGGGACATGTACCATACACCAGCATATACGACGGACTCCGCTTCCTCTTCCCCAAAAGAAGCTAACGATTCTGGCTGAGTAGGACCTCAAACGCCATAGAGGCATCTTCCTCATGGATTATGAGGTTGATCTCGGTCTGACTATAGAAAGCGTTCACTAGATGCACCCCATGCCTGAAAAGCAGATCAGTGAGCATAGCGATCCGGTCATATCGACTGGTCTCATGAGCCAACTGGATATTAAGCTCAGCATACCCCTCACGAATAACAGGCTCATATTGCCAAAGACCCTGCATAAAATCAGGCATATCATGGCTCGTGGTGATAATCTTGAGACTCCCCTGATACTGATGCACCTTGATGTTCGCGCCCCTTTTCTGGAGCTCAAACAACTGCTCCAAGACAGCAACCTGATCCTGAGGACTGATACGAATAGAAACATCCACGATATCAGTAACCAGATTAAACCTCGCACCAGACAACGCGCCCTCTTGTCTAGCTAGCTCTTCCCGGCTTGCCTCCCTGCTGAACCTCATTATAGCTGTTACGATTGTGTTGGGGTCTACGCTGTTTCCAGCCATATCCTGTACTTGTTCTTGGATGTAACGGGCTACTGCGCTATAGTTGATTACCTGCATTCGGAGCCCTCGGTAGAGGTATGGGTTCTTGGTTATGATGACCCTGACTGCTTCCTGTACTGAGCTCCTTCTGTTTGACATCTTATCTTGTTTAATCTAGCGTAATATAAAAATTTATGACATGTGGTTATAATTCCTTCAAATCCCGGATTTCTTGTATTAAAACCACTAAATATGTCAGATATATGACAATTTGCCATAAACTTTATTAATGGGGCTACCAGAAACAAGTCCGAGAAAATAAAATGGCATGGATAAGAGACGAAGACATCAACAAGCTATTCGAACGCATGCTCAAAAACATGGGCTTCAACCAAGAAGACCCCAAGGTCCAGTCATGGAGCTACGGTTACAGCATGACCACAGGACCAGACGGAAACCCAATCATAAAAGAATGGGGCACAGGACTCCCAGACACCCCCAACCCATTGAAGCCACAACCATACATACCAGAGACACCTGAACCGCTATCACAAGTCGATATCGACACCGAGAACAAGCAAGTACGTGTAATCGTCGAGATGCCCGGATTCACCAAGGAATCAATCAAGATAACAGGAACCGAGAACAAGCTCCAGCTATCAGCCAGCCTAGAGACAAGACAAATCGACACCGAGATACCAATCAACGCACGAGTCGACCCCAAGTCAGCGAAAGCAACCTACAAGAACGGTGTACTGGACATCAAACTCAAGCTACTGGAAGCACCCAAACCAGATGGCGTGGACATCCAAATCAACTAACCCATTTTCAATATCAATCAGAGGAAGTAAAATTGTCAGAAATAACATTGAGAGTCGCAGAGGCTCCGCAAAACCTAGTCGGCAGGGGAATAGCCGTTATAGACCCCAAAGTCATCCAAGACCAAGGATGGCAGAGCGGGGACGTAATAGAGATCACGGGAAAAAACAAGGCATACGCCAAGGTATGGCCAAGCCAAACCCTAGAATACGGCAAAGGACTCATCAGGATAGACGGATTCATCAGAAGCAAAGCACAGATAGGTATCGACGAAAGAGTCACAGTACGCAGAGTAGAGGCAAAACAAGCAACCAGCCTAACACTATACCCAACAGAGCCACTGCGCATCGTTGGAGCAGAAGGCTACCTAAGCCAGTTACTGGAAGGCAGAGTAGTAACACAGGGCAGCAGCATCACAATCAACATCATGGGTCGCAGGGTAGACCTACTGATAGCAAAAGTAGAGCCAAGAGCAGACGTAGTCATAGTAAACAGAGGCACACAGATAAAATTCACAGACAAAGCCCCCAAACAGACAACCAGCAACATACCAAAAATCACCTACGAGGACATCGGAGGACTCGACAAAGAGATCAGCCGCGTCCGCGAGATGATAGAACTACCCCTCAAACACCCAGAGCTATTCGAACGCCTAGGAGTAGAAGCCCCTAAAGGAGTACTCCTACATGGACCACCAGGCACAGGCAAGACACTTCTCGCCAAAGCAGTGGCAAATGAAACCAACGCAAGCTTCTACCACATCGGCGGACCAGAGATCATGAGCAAGTTCTACGGAGAATCCGAGGAACGCCTCAGGGAGATATTCAAGGAAGCCGAAGAAAATACTCCGAGCATCATTTTCATCGACGAGATCGACAGCATCGCTCCCAAACGTGATGAGGTCAGCGGAGACGTAGAGAAAAGAATCGTCAGCCAGCTGCTAACCATCATGGATGGTCTCCAAAGCAGGGGACAACTAGTAGTAATAGGAGCAACCAACAGACCCAACGCCATCGACCCAGCACTCAGAAGACCCGGTAGATTCGATAGAGAGATCGAGATCGGGTTACCCGATAGAAACGGCAGACTACAAGTACTCCACATACACACAAGGGGAATGCCCCTAGTAGAAAACGTAAATCTAGAAGAAATCGCATCCAGAACCCATGGCTTCGTAGGAGCAGATTTAGAAGCCCTAGCAAAAGAAGCAGCCATGGGTGCCCTACGCAGAATACTGCCAGAGATCAACCTAGACGAGGAAAACATCCCAGCGGAGCTACTCGACAAAATCAATGTAACAATGGATGACTTCGAGAACAGCTTACGCGAAGTCCCCCCAAGCACAATGCGAGAGGTTCTCGTAGAGTCACCCAACGTGAAATGGGATGAGGTAGGTGGGCTAGAAGACACAAAACAAGAACTCAAAGAAGCCATCGAGTGGCCACTAAAATATGGAGAAATCTTTGATTACTCTGGAGTAAAGCCCCCAAAAGGAATAATGCTCTACGGTCCTCCCGGCACAGGCAAGACCCTAATAGCCAAAGCAGTAGCAACGGAATCCGAGGTCAACTTCATCAGCGTCAAAGGACCAGAACTACTCAGCAAATGGGTGGGAGAATCAGAGAGAGGCGTCAGGGAAGTCTTCAGAAAAGCAAGACAGGCAGCCCCCTGCATAATCTTCTTCGACGAAATAGATAGCATCGTTCCGCCTAGAGGCAAGAACCTAGGCAGCAATGTCACCGAGAGAATGGTAAGCCAGATATTAACAGAACTAGATGGCCTAGAGTCACTCAAAGACGTAGTAGTAATCGCAGCTACTAATCGCCCAGACATGGTAGACCCAGCACTAATGAGGCCAGGCAGAATCGACAGGATACTCTACATACCCAACCCAGACAAAGAGGCAAGAGAAGCCATCCTAAAGATACACACAAGAGGAATGCCTCTCGCAGAAGACGTAGACATGGACAAACTCGCAGAACTAATGGAAGGCTACAGTGGAGCCGATATCGCTGCAACATGCCAAGCAGCAAGCCAAACAGCCATACACCAACACCTACAGAAATACACAGACCCCAATGAAGCCATCAAACACAAAGAAGAGCTACAAGTAAAAATGGAACACTTCAGACAAGCATTCAACAAGGTAAAATCCAGCAGCTACCAAAAAGCCACCATCTTCTGGGACCAAAACAAAGACGCAAACAAGATAATCGCCTAACCCACTTATCCAGAAACACCCTCACCCCTCTCCTTCTCCCTGCTGAGATACCTATATTAACCGTCCAACAGTCATACACACCGGGTGCACAAAATGCCGATGAGACAACCAATAGTATGCATGCTAGGCCACGTAGACACGGGAAAAACAAGCCTCCTCGACAAAATACGAGGAACAGCAGTCCAAGTAAGAGAAGCAGGAGGACTAACCCAACAAATAGGAGCAAGCTACTTCCCATTCGACACCCTCGTAGCCATCACCCAGAAACTAATGCAAAACGTCGATCTCAAAGTCAAAGTACCAGGCCTATTGGTTGTGGACACCCCGGGTCACGAAGCCTTCGCAAACCTCAGAACCAGAGGAGGAAGCGTCGCAGACATCGCCATACTGGTCGTAGACGCCATGCATGGATTCGAGAACCAGACCTACGAATCCCTAAACATACTCAAATCAAGAAAAGTCCCCTTCATCATCGCAGCCAACAAGATCGACAGGATCGACGGCTGGGTAAGCGAGGAAAACAGGCCATTCATGAAAGGCTACAACACCCAATCAAAATGGGTCAAAGAAGACCTAGACAACCGACTCTACAACATGATGGGAACCCTCAGCCGAGAAGGCATCAGCAGCGAAAGATTCGACAGAGTACGCAACTTCACCAAAAACGTCGCAATAGTACCCGTCAGCGCCAAAACAGGAGAAGGGATGGGAGAACTCCTAGCAGTACTCATCGGCCTCACACAACAATACCTCGAAGAAAGACTCCAAGTCACCGAAGGCCCCGCACAAGGAACAGTCTTGGAGGTTAGAGAAGAAGTTGGACTCGGCGTCACACTCAATGCCATCATCTATGATGGAACACTGCACGCAGAAGACACCATAGTAATAGGTGGAAAAGAAGGACCCATCTCCACCACCATAAGAGCCATACTGGTACCCCAGCCCCTAGAAGAGATCAGGGACTCCAAGAAAAAATTCAACAGCATACCAGAAGCCCACGCAGCAGCTGGAATCAAGATCGCGGCACCAGACATTGATGATGCTATACCAGGATCACCTCTAATTGCTGTAGGAGGCGACATGACACTCGAAAAAGCCATGGAATACGTTGCCTCTGAAATGGAACGCCTCAAGGTCCAGACCGAACAGACAGGAATCATGGTGAAAACAGACACACTGGGAAGCCTAGAAGCCATAGTCGAAAGCCTACGAGATAAGGAAATCCCCATCAGGGTCGCAGATATCGGAGACGTTAGCAGGAGAGACGTGATGGAAGCCCTCAGCGTCAAACATGAAGACCCATTCCTCGGAGTAATACTGGCATTCAACGTCAAGATACTACAAGACGCAGAAACTGAAGCCCGAGACCAGAAAGTACCCATCTTCTGGAACGATATAATCTACAACCTCATGGACGAATACATCAGATGGGCAGAAGACGAGCGAGAAGCAAAGGCCCGCAAAGAATTCGATACACTAGTCAAACCAGGGAAATTCGAGATCATGGAAGGCTACGTATTCAGGCGCGCAAAACCAGCCATATTCGGCGCCAAGATATTATCAGGCTCAATCACCACCAACGTATATTGTATAAACCAGGAAGGAACCCGGGTCGGCAGGATAAGTCAAATACAGGACAGTGGCAACGCTATCTCCAAAGCCGAGGAGGGAAAAGAGGTTGCAGTAGCAATGCCTCAGCCAATTTTAGGTAGACATATAAAAGAGCGTGATCTTCTGTTCGTAGACATTCCAGAGAAAGATGCCAAGCTCTTGCGAACAAAATTCGCCAACAGGCTCTCTGAGAGCGCCCTCGAAGCCCTCCAGGAGCTCGTCGGACTAAAACGCAAGACAGACATACTCTGGGCAATATAGGAGAATAGAGAAAAATGCCAATACTCATCATCTCAGACCCCGTAGCGGGAACAAGCCAACGAGTAGAGATAGAAGACGCCCAGCTAAGACCACTAGTAGGTACACGAATAGGGCAAACCATCGATGGCTCACTTGCAGGAATGCAGGGGTATAAACTAAAATTCACGGGCGGAACCGACAAAGACGGCATACCCATGCGCCCCGATGTTCATGGGAGCGCCAAATCACGGGTAGTGCTCAGTGGAGGAATCGGTTACAAGCCTAAAAACCATGGAGAACAGAAGCGCAAAGTCGTTAGAGGAAACACCGTCAGCACAGAAACCACTTTCCTCAACTTCGTGGTCGCAGAAGCCCCCAAGAAAAAGAAAAAAGCAGAACCAGCCCCAGAGCCTGAAGCTGAGCCAGAAGAGGCTCCAGTTGAAGAAGAGACAGAAGAATAATCTTCTAACTATTCCTTTTTACCAGTTATTAATTGTTTAAAGTCTTCCTCGCCTTCACTGTACCCGCTTGCTACTACTAGATCGCCGGGCTCAAGCCTTGTACTTGGTCTTGGTCGCATCCAGCGATTACTGCGTCTGATATAGAGTACCCACATACCGGTCTCATCGGCGATCTGGGCTTCCCGAAGCGTCTTACCAGCAACAACCGATTCCTCAGTGACAGTAACATGCTCAACAGTCTCCTCGGCGTCCTGAATCACCATACCAAGAATAGGATGCGGCTCACCGCCACGCAAAACCACCTCAGCGATCTCACTAGCAGCATCAGCGATCCGCTCAGTCACATTACCCATCCTGATTATACCGAGCAACTCCTTGGGATCAGTCTCCTCATCAGTGCGACTTAGCACCTCGCTCTGGAAATCAATATGAAGCTCATCCATCCGTTCCTCCAGCTCCATGACCTCCTGAGCCAGATAACTACTTTTCAGCAACAAGGCAGAATAGGCGAGGTCCATCATCATCTCACTAGTGTTCTTCAGAGTCACCAATTCACGGGTGATCTTCTCCCAGTGCAGCTTATCCGCCTCACTCAAGATAATCAACCTCCCCCTTGGCTGCCTTACTCAAACTCTCCAATCCATCTGCGGTTCCACGCGCAACCAGTACATCTTCAGGGAGCAGTATCTCCTTATCCGGGTTGATATGCCATATCTCGCCACGCCTAATAGCGATAATATCGACACCAACCTCAGCGGCAAGCTCCAAATCATCAATCGGCTTACCAGTCAAAATAGAGCCTTCATCCACTCTAACACGGATTAGATGCTCCTCAGCCCTCTGGAAAACCTCCTGTACAGCCGGATGAACCATAATATCATGCAATACAAGACTCGCGATATCAGCGGCAGCATCACTAATAGCATTAGTAAGACTACCAATTTTAGCGACGCCGGAAAGTTTCTCGGCGTCATCACGGTCCCTTGCAGCCAACATGAGGTTCATGTTAAGCAGATATACAAGATCATCTACCTTGGTCTCTAGCTCCAGAACCTCTCCTGCAAGCTCCTTGTTATGAAACAATGCAGCGGAATAAGCGAGATCGATCATTAGCTCCGAGATATCCTTCATCTGGATTAGCGTCTCCCGAACGGGAACTGGTCTATACTCTGTTTTCTTTACTTTAATCATAAAAGCGGTTCAACCCGGTTAATGGCTGCATCAAATCTACACCCAATGAGTCAAATCTACAATACTCAGACCCTTCTTAACCATTTTGGTTAACAAAACCTACCCACATCGACCCATACTAAGGGATATAAAAAAATCATTATTCAGGGTAGTTGATCTTGTAGACAACAACATACCCATGCTCGCTGACATATACAGGATCAAACACATCGAAGGGAGGAACCTGATACATCAGTTTAACCAAAGTGCTATCGAAGAATGCATCAGTATAAACGCCTGCAGTGTAGTTAACATAATCATCAATATCCAATCCAGCGATTTGAACCATCCATTGCCACTTCACATTATCTCCAAATGGCCACTGATTTTGAATATTATTGGGATTATAAGTAATAAACACTACAATGTAATCCGCCCCATATCGATCTAATATCTTGATTGACTCGTTTGGTTGAAGCATCATGATCTTGCCAATCTCGGCTATCTGTCTCAGAGTCTGGGTTGCTCCATCTGCCATCGTAGTTTTCCCAGACATGGCCTCGATCCAATATCCATAGTCCCACCAGCTACATACAACAGCGTCCTCTTCCACATTGGTCTTCATCCATTCAAGGGCTTCTGGCCAATCCTTAGCATATTCTCCGTCAACCTGTAAACTAATGCTGCTTGAGGCTAGTTGAGTTGGTCCTTCAGCTGAGTCAATAGCATTGTAAACATTGGGTATCATGGAAATCAAAAGGAATGCAGAGAAAACAAGCACAAGGGGTTTACTAACACCGAAGGCCATTTGTCGTCTTTTTGAAACTCTGCTTGATTTAGGAGACTGATCTTTAAGAAATGGAGATACTGCGCTTACAAGACCGTAGCTACCAATGAGACAGGCAGGAGCCGTTAAAATCTGGGTTAAACGAGACATTACACCGGCAAAGTATAGACTCGAAAGGAAAAAGATAACAGCGTACAAGTTTTTTTCATTTGTTTTGGTAATGCTTAAATAGGTTCCGAATACGCCGAGAGTCAATACTATACCATAGTTATTGAATAGGGTAGCCCAAGGTATTACATGGTTCTCTGCAACTGAATCATATAGATAACTGTCTGTGGATGTGAACGGGTTCAATACTTTTAGGAACTTGTATCCAATAGGTATGTCTATTCCAATTGCAGGAAGTACAAAGATCGCGAGAACAACCAGAATGAAAATTCCAGCGGCTGTGATGCTAACAAGACCAACATCAATTTTGTCTTTGATATATTCATAAATTATTAATGCGAAAACAATTCCAAATGCTGCTACACTATCTAGACTCAGAATACTCATGGGGCCGAGCCTTGGAGTAAAGAAAACAATTAGGAAACCTAATCCGATTGTGATGGTGTATGTAATTAAGTGTCTTGTCTCGTATTTTTCGCTGATTACTAGAAATACCATGTAGAGTATCAACATGCCTGTCATGTATTTTGCCGCGCCCCAGCTTGCGTAGATTAATCCAAGGGTGAGACCGGACAATACTCCATAGATGGTCCTATGTTCAATGCTTCTAGCTTTATCGCTTGAGCGCAAGAAGAACAGGCTTGTTGCTACAATGGCGAAGATACCTATGTTCTCGGTATCAAAGAACCCCAGGGAGGTTCTTTGTATGAAGGCAGGAGTGATAGCTAAAAATAAGGCAGCAAATATCCCTGTTGGCTTGCCTGATAGTTCTTTTCCTAGATAGTAAATCGTGATTATGGTTAAGACAGCCATTAATATCGGGAAGAAGAGGCATACATTGTACAGGCTGATACCTAATCCAATTGTCTTTTGCACTAAATATAGAATCGCAGCTGCAAATGGAATACCAGGGTATGCACTATTTGCTACGTTTCTTCCCATAGGATACCAACTCATTGTATCATGCCATGTCCACCATGATGCAAACCCGTTCTCAACTACATATTGGGTTGCTCTGTACTGGAATAATGGGTCGAATGCTGTGAAGTATGCGCCATACTGTAGTGGTAGTATCCTGAGTATTGCGGCTACAATTGAGATGACTGCCAATATACTGATCTCAATTGCCTGTAATCTGGTGGGTCTTAGTTTGCTAAGAATGTCTTGGGTGTTTACTCCAGTGTCTTCTGCCATAGTTTGACTTCCTTTTCATGAATGATATGCGGGTCTTTTATTTAAATTGAGATAACCCTGTTTTGATTATTTCATTCGAGTGATCTTATTGACATATCACTACTAAAAAAAGGATATGGGAAAAAAGAGACGAGAAAAACTGCTTTTGCGAGATAATCCTTAACAACCATGAAGGCTCATTGAAGCATAATGAGCCTCAACTTCTCAAATAAAAGCGTAACATTCGATGAAAAACAGCTTTATGGGTCTATTGGAGAGCTTGATAACGCGGTTATTGCTTTGTTCTGGGTCGGGGATAAGCCCAAGCTTGGTAGTTTGAGCGTTACTCTCCCGGATAAGAGTAGCAGTCAGTTACTGGGTGACCGCGATGAGATGCTCTCCAAGATGATAGGGGAGAGAATAGCGTCCAGTTTTGGAAAGATTGCGCTTGTTTCAACTAATCTGCCTGTTGGTTTCGATGGTAGAGTGGTCTTGAGGCTGCTTAATGAATTATTGGGTGAAGAGAGTTGAAGAATCTAAGAACATTCCTAGATGAAATAAAAGATGAATTAATAGATATCAAGGAGCCTCTTTCAAGGCAATACGAGATTGCCGCTGCTTTGCGGAGATTTGATGGTGGAAAACCGATTGTAGTGAAAGAGAAAGATACAGGAGTAACTGTGGTTGGTGGGGTAAACGGCGATAGATCAAGACTGCTAAGTTCAATTGGGGTAACACAGGACGATCTTTACCAGACACTGGTTGAAGCCACAAAGAATCCTATCAAGTGCAAAAGGGGAGAAGGTCCAGTAAAGGATGTAACGAAAGAAGGAAACCTTGACGAGATTCCCGTGTTGACTCACTTCGAGGGAGACCCTGGACCATATATTACCTCGGGAATAATTCACACAAAGGGATCAAATGGTGAGCATGAGAACGTTAGCTTCCATAGACTTCTAGTTTTGGACAATAAGCATATGGCAATCAGGATTGTGCCGAGACATCTCTATCGTATTACTCAAGTCGCACGAGAAAAGGGGTTGAAATCCTTGGATATCGCGGTTACTATTGGGCACCATCCAGCTACGCTATTAGCCGCCGCATTACCTGCGAGTTATGGTATTAGTGAGTTTGATGTCGCAAACAGGCTTCTAGGCGGATCACTAAAGCTCACTCAGTGTGAACATGTAGATGCTTTAGCTCCAGCGGATGCAGAGCTTGTACTTGAGGGAAAGCTAAGGCTGGACAAGAATGTGACTGAAGGCCCATTTGTAGATCTCTCTGGGACGTTTGATGTTCAACGCCAGCAGCCTGTGATAGAACTAGTAGGTGTTATGCATAGGGAGAACTATTTGTATCAAGGATTACTGCCCTCAGGTAGCGAGCATAGACTATTGATGGGTATGCCCAGAGAGCCACGTATATGGGAGTATGTACGTAACGTGGTGCCAAACGTGAGAGGGGTGAATATGACTGTTGGTGGAATGGGTTGGCTACACTGTGTGGTTAGCTTTGAGAAATTCCGGGAGGGCGACCCCAAGAACGTCTTGATGGCAATATTTGCAGCGCATCCAAGTCTCAAACACGCGGTTGTGGTGGACAGCGATATTGACCCTTATGATATGCAACAGGTAGAATGGGCTATTGCTACACGGTTCAAGGGTGATGAGGATATTCTCCTTGTGCCTGGTGCTCGTGTAAGCAGTTTGGATCCCGCAGGGGATCAAGAGAAGGAGCTTGGATGTAAGGTGGGGATCGATGCTACTCGTCCAATGTTCAAGGACCCTATGGGGTTCAAGAGGGCTGAGATCCCGGTTTCAGATAAACTGAAAGCGATTCTTGACAAGTATAATTAATTCTTCTTTCATATTTTAGTAACAGTTAATTGTGGGGGTTTATTTGTTTTAAGGGCTTATGGAGCATCTAAAAGTAGCTGTAATTGGATGTGGAGAATGGGGATATCAACATGCTAGGGTTTACAGCGAGCTTCCAGGAGTAAGTCTTGAGGCTGTTGTTGATATTAACCCGGAAAGAACCCAACGGGTTACCTCGATGTTCCACTGTAAAGGATATGGTTCAATTGATCAATTATTGGATAGTATCGAAGTTGAGGCTGTTTCGATCTGTACCCCCACGATTACCCATTTTGATTTAACTTTCCATGCATTGAACGCCAAAAAGCATGTTCTTGTGGAGAAACCGATGACTAATTCTTCCTTGGAGGCCATTAGGTTAATTGATACTGCTCGAAAAAAGGGCGTCTTTCTCTCTGTTGGATTTGTTGAGAGGTTTAACCCAGCGGTATTAGAGGCAAAGAAAATTGTGGAATCGGGTGAGATTGGTGATGTTCTTATCATTCACGCTAAAAGGGTAACTAGAAGACCAGACAGGGTGGGGGATATTGGAGTTGTCAAAGATCTTGGGGTCCATGATATTGATGTGATTAATTATATCATGAGTGAGCCCCCCAAAAACGTGTATGCCAGAGTGGGCAATCATAATCACTGTTTTGAGGATTACGCCAACATTATTCTTGGGTATTCGAATAATAGATCCGGTTTCGTGGAGACCAACTGGTTGACCCCAAAAAGGGTTAGATCACTAACTATAACCGGCTCAAAGGGAATTATTGAGGTAGAATATACTACACAAGAGTTGAGAGTAGAGAAAAAAGATCACATCTACCAACCACTGAAAAGGTATAAAGAGCCACTATACCTCGAGTTATCCGATTTTACATCGTCGATCATGGAGAAAAGGAAACCATCCATAACGGGGGAGAACGAGCTACAAGCGTTGAAGGTCTGTGAGGCCGCTCTATTGAGCGCTGAGAGTGGGCAAGTCATATTTGTCAATGGTGAATCTGTTTGAAGGTAGCAGTGGTTGGGCTGGGTTATGTTGGAGTATCCTTGAGTGTAGTGCTTGCCCATAGTGGTTATGATGTTGTGGGTATCCAGCGTAGGTCCTACAGAAGTGGTTGGAAGATAGATTGGGTAAACAAAGGAAGATCACCTATCAAGGGAGAGGAGCCTGAGCTAGCAGAGTTATTATTTGAGGCTGTTGAGTCAGGAAAACTTAGGGCAGTCGATAATTATCAAGAGATCAAGGACTCGGATATTGTAGTTATCGCAGTTCAGACCCCAATTAAGGAGAATAGAGAGCCTGACCTGATTCATCTGGTTAATGCATGTATAAATGTTGGAAAAAATCTGTCTAGATGCTCACTGGTGAGTATAGAATCCACGGTTCCCCCAGGCACAACTGAATCTGTAATAAAACCAATATTCGAAGGATACGAACTCAAGCCAGGTATTGATTTTAATCTAGTATATAGTTATGAACGAGTCACACCGGGACATCTTATTGAGAATTTGCGAACACTTCCACGAGTGATTGGGGGATTAACCACTGACTGCGCTATTCGTGGAAAAGGATTCTATGAGACATTCTGTATGGGGAATATATTCATTACAGATACAAGGACAGCTGAGACTTCTAAACTCGTAGAAAACAGTCATCGAGACATGAATATCGCTTTTGCTAATGAGACATCTCAAATATGTAGTGCTCTTGGCGTGGATTTTTATAAAGTAAAAGAGTATGTGAATGCCTTACCAAACAGGGAAGGCGCAGGCAATCCATACAGAAACATACTTGAACCAGGAGCAGGAGTAGGAGGACACTGTCTCCCAAAAGACTCTCACCTTCTTCTACACGCATTTCAGAACACAAAAAATGGATTCAAGCCTCAGCTTATCCCCACGGCTAGAATGATCAATGAGGCTATGCCTCTTCATATGCATGATATGATATCTGAAGCATTAAGCGAGGCAGGGAAAACAATACATGAATCAAAAATAGGGGTACTGGGACTCTCATATAAGGAGGACACAGGAGACCCACGAAACAGCCCCACGATTAAGTTAATTGAGTTACTCGATGTCCCCGTAATAGTCCATGATCCCTTCATCGCTGATCATACTCGGGTAAAGCCGCAGCCACTTGTTGATACTATTCTAGGCTCTGATTGCTTGGTTGTGATGACACGGCATAGTGAGTATCGAAAACTGGAGCTTGAATGTATTGCATCCATGATGAGAACCCGCGTTATTGTTGATGGTAGAAACCTATTTGATCCAGAAGAGTGTGTACGAAACGGGTTCATCTATAGGGGGATTGGACATATTAGGCGTTAAGAAAAACCTGAATCCAGTAATCGAGGATATTGTCAGTTTATGCAGACCCACATTTAGTAAATCGGTAGTCGATGATATTGAGTATGTGTTAAAATCCGGGATGCTAAGAGAGGGCCCAATCACTGAAAAATTCGAAGAATATTTCAGAAAAAGAATCAATGCCAATTACGCTTACAGCGTGTCAAGTGGCACTGCAGCACTTCAATTAGCGATACAGAGTTGTGTTCCAGCTGGCTCCAAGATACTAGTACCAGCTTTTACGTTCATATCTTCTGCAAGCGCTGTGATACACGCTGGCTGTATACCGGTTTTCGTGGATATTGATCCTGATTCTTTTCTATTGGATATTAATGATGCTTGGGAGAAGACTGATGAAGAAACCTGTGCAGTACTTCCAGTCCATCTTTTCGGTAATATAGTTGACTATGAGTGTTTACTGGAGTTACGGGAGGAGTTTGATCTATGTATCGTGCATGACTGTGCTCAAGCTCTTGGTTCAACCTACAAAGAGCTTGAACTCGGGGAATTAATGGATCTTAGTTGCTTTAGCTTCTATCCCACCAAGATAATCACTACAGGAAAAGGGGGAATGGTGGTAACAAACAACGAGGAGTACGCTTACAGGGGAAGACTCATGAAAAACCATGGAGAGACAGAGAAGTATCATCACACCATTCTCGGATACAATAATAGATTAAATGAGATTTCCTCGATTCTTGGAATCGACCAACTAACTCGACTTGAGGAAGAATTGAAGAAGCGAAGTGAGATCGCAAAATATTATGATCTCGCCATGGGAAACATTGAAGGCATTACTCCTCAAAGAATTACCCCTGAAACGACATCGTGTTATAATTATTACACCGTTCAAGTTGATCTCAAAAAGGGATTGAACAGAGATAAAATCGTGGAAAAACTAAGAAAAATGAACATCGAGACTGCTATCCATTATCCTCGTGCTCTCACTGAGCAGTCTGCCTTGAAAGAGTACATCACTGAGGCTTGCCCAGAGGCAGAGAGACTATCAAAACGTGTTTTCAGTATACCCATCCACACGCGTTTATCTGATAATGAGATAGAGTACATTGTATTGACGCTTAGAAGGATAATAAAAAATTATATCTGATTCTCCCATAAGTCTTTACGTTTCTTGTACTCATCCAGACCATATCTTGGAGAAGCTGGGACACCAAAAACCACAGTTCCTGGTGCAACATCATCACAAACTACGGCACCCATACCCACTACAGCACCCTCACCGATTGAGATTCCTGCTTTGAGGACTGCTGAGGCACATATTACTGCATCAGAACCCACGGTGACTCCAATCATAAGTTCTGAAGGAGGATAGGGATCATTTGTGAATACTACACCGGGACCTATGAAGACCCTGTCTTGGATGACTGTATAGGGAGGTATGTATACCATTCCCTGTATCTTGCACTCTGAGCCGATCTTTACGTGGTGATCGATGTGGGTTAGGCTTCCGATACATGTTTGGTCTCCGATTATCGTGTGATCTCCAATATAGGAAAAATGCCAGATCTTTGTTGATTCTCCGAGTTTAACGCTTTCACCGATGTGCTTAACAATCATGCTCTCCACCATCAACTATCAATATTTATTAAAATTTATATTTGTAAGGGTCTAAATACTGGCTCACCTCCATTTCTGGTGAATTTCATGTATCTCACCAGAAAACAGGAGCGGATGATGGCGGGCGAGGAAGGCGACGCGGTTAGAAAGTCCATGGAACTCCTTGTAGCGCTTGGAAACGTGTTTGGTGCTGAGAAGTTGGTTCCAGTGGAGTCGTCTCACATCAGTGGTGTTAGTTATAAGAATCTTGGAGAGGCGGGCACTGAATGGCTTGAAGAGCAAGCTGCTATGGGCGCAAAGTGCAGGATCAGAGCTACGCTAAATCCCGCTGGTATGGACATGGAGAAATGGGAGGAGATGGGCGTCCCACGGGAGTTTGCTGTTGGTCAGAGGCGTGTGTTGAAGGCGTTTACTGATATGGGTGTGGAGCCGACTTGTACCTGTACTCCTTACTTGATTGGGCATGTTCCTAGGCGTGGTACTCAGGTTGCTTGGGCTGAGTCTAACGCGGTTTGTTTTGTGAATAGTGTGTTGGGTGCCCGGACTAACCGGGAGTCTGGTCCAACAACGTTGGCTTCTGCGGTTACTGGTGTAGCTGCGTATTATGGGTATAGGCTGACTGAGAACAGGCGGGCGGTGAAGATTATTGATGTTCAGACAAGGCTTGATTCGAGACTGGATTACAGCGCTCTTGGGTATGTTACTGGAAAGTTGATGAAATCATCTGTGCCCTACTTCAAGAACATGGGGGACCCGGATATGGAGTCCATGAAGACCCTTGGAGCTGCCTGTGCTACCAGTGGAGGTATTGCTTTGTGGCATGGGGAGGGAGTGACACCTGAGGCTGAGTGGGCTTCCCAGTATCTAGAAGGAATAGAAACAATCGTAATTGAGCAGAAGGACTTGGAAGCTGCCAAGGATAACCTCATGAGTGACCCGGATAACCCAACATACTGTATTGGATGTCCACACTGCAGCCTTAAAGAAATCGAAGAGACAGCGAACCTAGTCAAGGGTAAGGAGCTTCATGGACGGCTCTGGGTTTTCACAAGTCGTGGTGTTTATGAGCAAGCGGAGAAAGCGGGTTTAATCAAGGTTATCGAGGATGCTGGTGGGAGGGTCTACAGGGATACTTGTATGGTTGTTGCGCCGCTTCATGAGATGGGCTGGCATGGGGTAAGTACCAATAGCATGAAGGGTGGGCATTATAGTGTGGCTCATGGGTTCCCCACCAAGTTGGCTACTGTTGAGGAGTTGGTTGAGGAGGCTTCTCGATGATTCTTAAGGGCAGAAAGGTGATGGGTGGAAAGGCTGAGGGTTTGGCGTTGGTATCGTCTGAGCCTGTGAGTTTCTACGGGGGGGTTGATCCTGTTACTGGGTGTGTGACTGAGCCGGGTCATTGCTGTTGCGGTGAGAATATCACTGGTAAGGTGTTTGTTTTCCCAACTGGTAAGGGTAGTACTGTTGGTAGTTATGTGATTTATCGGATGAAGAAGCTTGGTACAGCCCCTGCGGCGATTATTAACGTAGAGACCGAGGCGATACTGGCTACAGGGTGCGTTATCAGTGATATTCCGTTGGTGGATAAACTGGATCAGGACCCGGTTGAGACGATAAAAAACGGTGTTTTTGTGAAGGTTGATGCTGATGAAGGCGTCGTAGAGATAGTGGACTAGTCTTCCTCTTTCCTTTTTTCCAGTATTGATTGCATTATTTTGATCTCTTTCTCGAGGAGCTTTTTCTGTTTACAGAGTTCATCTAGTTTTTCCTCAAGGTCATGGAGTTCTACGTCCTCTTGCATGAGGTGATATACCTCTGAGTGCCCGTATTTTATATGGAAATCTATCTGGTCTTTCTTGGGCTTCTCGACGCCGCAGAATGGACAAACATATACCTTGGACATGTGCTCGAAACCCCCATATTAGACTCGGTAGAGCCGCTATAAAGGGTTTTAGTAGCTTATCTGGGTAAGGGCAGATGCCTTACCAAACTTGGATTCCGCTGCTTTGCATACTGTTTCCCGTTCACTCTTGGGGGTATAGACCCGCATAATGTCCAAGTAGCCTACCAGTGTACCGCCTAGGGGGCTGAGGCTACTGAAGCTAACTGGGTGTTTTGCTCCATCTGCTGTCTCTGTGTATAGGGGTATGTCTTGGGGTTTCTGTTGTCTCGCGTAGTAGGGTACGCTTGGGGCGGATGATACGTCTATGATGACTGTGGTGGGGTCGATGTTGGCTTCGTTTGCTATTTCTTGTTCGAGGCTGGTTCTGATGTTTCCCATGAGCATCATGTTCACAGTAAAACGGTCTTTTCGGTGGATGATGGTCTCGTAGCAGCATTTGAGGAGGCGCCTGTCTTGATAGTCTCGGGTTAACTGGTATGCGATCTTGCTTTTCTTGCTCTTGGAGTCTTTCAGGGTTAGAAGCCTTTGGATGGCTGTACTGTCGTCCAAATGGTGATATTCATCAACGGTCTTGAAGTCTGTTAAACCGAGTTCTTCATCGCCTAACTGCATGGCTCTTACCAGCATGACCTCAGCCGCCCTAACGCTCCTGTGGAAGTAGACTGCTTTGAACATCTCATAGCGGGCTATCACCATGGCTTCGAGAACATAGAGTGCTGTGTCCTTTACTGCGAGACGGTTATCTACTACATCCATGCTCCTGACGAGTCTGTCGATATCTACTCTTCCGTATTCTACGCCTGTGAAGTAGCTGTCTCGTGGGAGATAGTCCAGTACATCTGCGCTGAACTGCCCAGCTATCACCTGATTTAGGTATGATTTCTCGTTCTCATGTTGTCCAATTGCGAGGGTGGACATCTCATCGGCGTCTATGTCGTGTTCGGTGAGGATATCAGCTATTTTGGACTCTTTTATGATTCTGGTGCTCATCTGCTCGTGATTAAGGTCTCGTTTTTGGAGAACCTCCTCGAAAAGGTGACTGAAAGGACCGTGCCCGATGTCGTGTAGGAGTCCGGCGAGTCTTAGTTTTTGGGCTTCTTCTTGGGTTATTATTTCAGCGTTTTGGAGTCTTTTTGCTATCATTCCTGCGACGTGGAGGACGCCGAGGCTGTGGTGGAATCTTGTGTGTTCTGCGCCGGGATAGGTTAGGTGGGCTGCTGAGAGTTGACGAATTCTTCTTAGCCGCTGGAACTGGGGGGTGTCTACTATGTCTATTTCTGGTTTATTTAGCTCGATGTAACCGTGGATAGGGTCCTTAATCTCCCAGCTTTTCATGATTTAGGATCATTCTTTGGGGTCTTAAGAGTGGTGGTTAATTGCAGATGGTCATAAACGATTTAACCCATATTCGATGAATAGTAGGTATGACTGATTATAGGAAACGACTTGAGGGATTACAGGGGTTAATGGATGAGAAAGGGCTGGATTTGGTGGTTTATGGAGCCAGCCCAGACTTCCAGTACCTTACAGGAACCTCAGTTGAGTGGAGAAAGCACAGGGACTTGAATTATCCAGCGGACTCGGTGTTTGTGCCTCGTGAGGGTGAGCCCATTGTTATGGCGGGGATGGGGAATAACAGCAAGATCGCTGATTGTTGGATAGGTGAGCAGCGTCCCTTGGGGATGTTTGAGGACTTGAGGCCTACTGTGAAGAAGATCATGGAGGATTTTGAATATCCGAAGACCATTGGTGTTGGTGAGTATACTTGGGGCAGCCTAGTACTAGCGGTGGCCAACTATAGTAGGGGTGCTACCTTCAAGAGCGCCGAGGGCTTGTTGGACCAGATGAGGATGATCAAGGACAGTTATGAGATTGATAAGCTCAAGCGGGTGGCCAAGTTGACTGATGCAGTGATGGGTAAGGTGATTGATGAGCTTGATGAGGAGTCCACCATGAGTAACACCCGTCTGAAGACAGCTCAATTGGGCAAGGGGTTGGGGGCGACGGATTTGAGCTTCCCAACTACAGCTGGTTTCTGTAAATCAGGCAGCGAACCCGTTGGAGTCTTTAACTATGACCAAGATCAGACTCTAGAGCAGGGTACGGCTATCGCTTTTGATATCGGATTTGTCTTGGATGGATATTGCAGTGACTGGGGCAGGAGCGTCTATTATGGTGAGCCAGCTGAGCATATCGAGAAGGCATACCCAGCATTGATGGGAGCAGTAGTCGAGACCATTGACGCTATAGGTGGAGAGGTTCAACGTGTTGACCAGATATTTGATCATATCGAGATGGTCTGTGAACGGGAGGGATACAAGGATAGGCTTCTTGAGAGGCTTCCTGACAGGATGGTGGGGCACCAAATTGGTATCGAGGTTCATGAGGACCCTTGGCTGAAGCCGGGTCAGGATCAGGAGCTGGTTGATGGCATGGTGTTCTGTGTGGAGCCCAAGCTCTGGCATAAGGGTGAGTATTATCTCCGGGTTGAGGATATGGTGCTCATCAAGAACGGTAAAGCCGAGAGCATAACCAAGTATGACCGGGAGCTATTCCAGCTCTAACCCATACAATTTTATCCCCTATAAGCCTCCTTGAATGCGATGAAGAATAAGGGGATTTTCATCGTCTTCGAGGGGATTGACGGTGGGGGAAAATCTACCCAGATAAAGATGCTCGCCGAGTACTTCAAGGACAAGGGATACCAAGTAGAATTCCATATGGAACCCACAGAGGGCATGGTTGGAAGCCTTCTCTGGACATATATGAAATCAAAAGACCGCTCATTCAACCCAGAGACAGAGGCATTATTGTTTGCAGCCGACAGGATAGAGCATGGAAAAACCATCAAACAGGCGCTTGAAGAGGGAAAAGTGGTTATCAGCGACAGATATCTCCACAGCAGCCTTGCTTATCAGGGTGCTGCAGGTGTGGACCCTGATTGGATGCAGTCCTTGAACAAGCATGCGTTGAAGCCGAGCCTTGTTATCCTTCTTGATATTGATCCAGAGAGGAGCCTTGAGAGGGTCTCGAATAGGGCAAAGACTGTCTTTGAGGAAACTGAGTACTTGAAGAAAGTGCGTGCCGAGTATCTACGGTATGCTGAGGCTGGGGAGCTTATGGTTGTTGACGCATCACAGCCTATCAAGGATGTTCACGCGATGATTCTTGGGCTTATCACAGAGATTCTCGAATAGCTCTGATGTTTGTTATTAAATAATGGCAACCCTCTATCTTGTCTAAGGTTTTGGGGATGAAGGATAAGATAGATATTTTGATCAAGGGTGGAACCCTTCTCACCATGAATACAGAGGGGACCATGTATGAGGACGGCGCCATCGCAGTAGACAAAGGAAAAATTGTTAAAGTCGGGAAATCCGGGTCACTGGAGAAAAAATACAGCGGAGAGAAGACGATAGACGCCAAGAAGAAGGCAATAATGCCCGGACTCATCGACACATATGGTCACTCTGGACATGGATTAATCGGAGGCTTCCATCACCCAAGATACGGTTGGCCCGCTGGCAAGCTCTACTGGCACGCCACAACGGACAAGTGGTGGTACGCAGAAGCACAGTTAGCTGCCTTGGAGAGGCTCAGATTCGGTGTAACCACCGGGGCTTCAATCGTGGGTTCTACTCCTGCGAGGACGGATAGCCCAGTATTTGGTTTCAGGAACGCTGAGGCGTATTCCAAGGTTGGTACAAAGATCGTGTTGGGGGTTGGTCCTCCCGATATCTATATTCCGCATATTCAGGAGTGGAAGGGCAGCTTCTATGAGAACGGGGAGTGGGTTCGAAAGGAGTTCACCTACGAGGATGCATTGAGGAACAGTGTAGAGATCATTGAGAAATGGCATATGGGTGCCGATGGGAGGGTTAGAATAGCGTTGGCGCCACCATACATCTTTGGGAGACATACTTGGACTCGTTACACCCACAAGTATGAGCCCGAGCATGTCCCAGTGATGAAGGAGAAGGCACTGGAGTTCAGGGAGCTAGCGGACAAGTACAAGGTCCAGATACACAGTCACATCTTCGGTGATACCATTGACTGGGCTGTTGAGAACTTTGGACGTGAGACAGTGGACAAGATTCTTGGTCCAGATGTTGTTATTGCCCATGGGAATGGTCTCAAACAGAGCGAGGTAGAGGTAATAGCTGCCAACCAAGCTAGCGTTGCTTCTGCTCCGTCTACTGGGGAGAACCTCTGGTATGGGTACGCTCCGTTGGTTGAGCTTATCGAGGCTGGTGCTAACTGCACTATAACGACGGATGGGTCGGCTCCAAGGTTCAGCTTCGATCTCTTCAAGGACATCGCACGTGCTATGTGGCACCAGTGGATACGGTTTGAGACACAGGCAGTATTACCAGGGGGAAAAGCACTCAGGATGGTTACTATTGATGCTGCTAAGGCGCTTCAGATGGATCATGAGACGGGGTCACTTGAGGCTGGGAAGAAGGCTGACATTATACTTGTTGACCTCAACAAGCCCCACTTGACGCCGACCACCTATGTGCCCCACCAGCTGTGCTTCTATACCAATGGGCATGATGTGGACACGACAATCATAGATGGTAAGGTACTGATGGAGAATACTGAGGTTCTCAGCGTGGACGCCCAAGAGGTGATGGACTTGGCGCGGGTTGAGGCTCAGAAAGCCATCGATCTCATCGATCTTGATGAGTTCAGACCAGACGACAGGGTCTTCTGGCATGGCTCTAGGTATGAGGAGGTCTAGGATTGGTCCTGCTGATAGACCCAACTGTTATTTCCAAACTGGATATCAAGCCCATCGAGGTAATAGAAGCAGTAGAAAGCGCGTACAGACAGGATGGCTTAGGACTCGCAGAAGAGACACCACGCCTTGAGATCAAGATAAAGGGCAAGGACTTGCCTCACATCGCACCGGGTACGAGTAGCGTAGGTCATGGCATGGTGTATCTGGAAGAGTCCCGGGTGTTCATCACCTCATACGCTTACCATTTTGATTTCCACAAATACATCAACGAGATAATCGACCCAGAAACAGGGCAGACCCTAGCAGTAATCAAACGAACCAGAGGCGCCTTCGGCACCAAACCTAATACCATTGATTCCGGTATGTTACGAACTGGCGCTGCTGCGGCTATTGGAGCCAAGTATATGGCGAACAAGAATATCGAGGCTGTTGGGGTTATTGGTACCGGGAGAATTGGGAGGGGCTCGCTTGCCTGTCTAAATGAAGTATGTAACTTTGACAGGGTTTACACTCACTCGGGTAGAAAACGGGATGATGCCTTTACCGCGTTTATGCGAGAACATGTCTCTTCAGACATAGTTGCTTTGGACTCGACTGAAGAGGTCGTGAAAAGAGCTGATGTGATAGTCACAGGAACCTACTCGACTGAGCCAATTGTGAAAGGCGAGTGGCTCAGGGATGGTACCCACATCAGTGGGATGGGGGCAGATGGACCCAAGAAAACCGAGATGGACCCTGAAGTATTCAAACGGGCAAGCCGAATCATTGTTGACAGCCAAAAATGCCTTAGTATCGGTGAGTTAGCGGCTGCCCTTGATTCAGGGGCTATCACCCATGATAATATTCAGGGTAAGATTGGAAAAGTTGTTGCGGGTAAGATCACTGGTAGGGACTCTGAGCAGGATATTACTGTATTTGAGAGCGATGGGACCCATATCCAGAGTGGGGCAGTGGTGAACCTCATCTACGAGAAAGCCAAGAAGCTGGGAGTAGGGACTGTGGTTGATGGGGTCTCTGATTTCTTCATCAACCCCTAGTAAACCATATCACTGCCGGTCCCCCTCTATACTATATGATTGTAACCTCAGAGAACTCCATGAAGCTCTACAGAGAGATGGCGGCAAACCCACCAAAAGCACCCCAGATGCCGATGAAGCAATGGCACCCTGATCATTACAGGAAGGGGGATAAGAATCTTGTATCTATTGTTCACACAGATGACAGGGAGAAGGGTATCAGGAAAGCCGTTGAACTCATCGGCGGCGTTGAGCCCATGATTAAGGGTCTCAAGGGAAACGTGCTCATAAAGCCCAACTGCAACACAGATGACCCATACCCAAGAGACAGCCACCATGATACCATCAAGACCATAGCTGAGCTTCTAATGGAAGCCGGTGTAAACCCAGCGAATATCAATGTTGGGGATATGTCAGGTAGAGCCAGAGGATTACCAACAAGAGCAACGATGGAGAATCTGGGTATAACGGAGGTGGCGGAAGACCTTGGGTTAAATGTCAGCTATTTTGAGGAGGAGAAATGGGTGACCGTCAAACCAAGCAAGGCAAAGTGGTGGCCCAAGGGACTAAAGATCCCAAAGACCGTCCACGAGGCAGACAGGATAATATTCACACCCATACTCAGAAGCCATTCAACAGCAACATTCACATGCTCATTGAAGCTAGGGGTAGGTTTGATTGACGCCGAGGATCGTGACTGGCTGCATAATGGTGAGGACTTTTATGAGAAGATGATAGACATCAACCTCGCATACCAAGTGGACATGATCATCGCTGATGCACTACGAATGAATACAGGTTTCAGGACAGACCCAGAGGACGAGGCAGCACCCAGAATAATCACCGCCAGCAACAATATGGTTGCCTCAGACGCTGTCTCAGCGGCTTTGATGCAGCGATACGGCACTGTACGGGTAGTGGATTTCAATACGCATGACCAGTTACAGTTCAAGCTCGCCGAGAAACTGGGGCTAGGGAGTACAAACCTATCTGGGATCGAGGTGCTTGAGCGTGATATGATTCAAGATGAGGGATATTCTGAACTAATAGAGTTCATAAAAAAGGAGCTTAAGTAAACCGAGCCTCTTTCCACCCACCTTCACGGGTCTGATACTTCGCCTTCTCAGGAAAATCGATCTGTTGATAAACAGACTCTAGGAGCTTTCCCTTGTTCCGTTTCATTAACTCGATTTCTCCAAGAGCCATCAACTCCTCAGCCAGCTTTCTGGATTTGAACCGCTGCCCTGTTATACCGTCCCCCTTCTGTAATGCAAGGAAGACCCATGCGTTGGTGAAGTGTTGGATCATCATATCAACCTGAGCATACCGTTCTCGAACTTTCTCAGGCATCATTGAGGCTTCTTCCTCTGTCAACTCTGTGGGCTTCAACCTGTACCCGGGTGGAGCACCAACGTTAAGCGAGTTAACGGCAATGTTATGGTTCTTCAACTCTAGGGCAAGACACTGGGTCAAGCCCTCCAAACCATACTTACCGCTACAATAAGCTAGTTCAGCCATGAATCCAACCTCAGCCGACCTACTAGTAATATTAATGATACTACCACCGCCCTTCTCAGCCATCCCCTTGTATAGAAGCTTGGTTAGCATGAAAGGTGCCCTGAGGTTCACCCCCAGAGTTCTATCCCAGTCCACTGGAGTAATCTGATCTATCGTGAGCCAAGGACTCGTAGCAGCGTTATTGACGAGAACATCCAACCCCCCAAGGGCTTCAACCATGTTAACCAGAGCATGGATCGAGGTATCATCAGTGAGATCGCATGGAAAAGTCGAGACCCTTCCCCCCACCGCCTCTATGTATTGCTCTGTGTTCTGAAGCTCTGACACGGTTCTGGCTGTCGAGATTACATGCGCGCCCTCAGTTGCATACGCTACTGCCATAGATTGACCGAAGCCTCTCCCAGATCCTGTGACCAATATATTCTTGTCTTTTAGCCGGTCTCCCATACCCCAGTCTAAGCCTCTGGGCATAAAAGCCATATCGAGGATAGACCCATCTCAGAATGGTATTAGATTTGTCAGACATTCTCAAAGTACAGGACATTGAGGCGCCCAAGGGCACCAAGGTGCATGGCTACCTCAATATAATGGAGAGACCTGCTGGGAAACACAAAGTCCCTATCACACTCATCAATGGAAAAGGCGATGGCCCCACCATCATCATCAACGGCGGAGAGCACGGCTCAGAATACAATGGGCCAGCAGGAGCCATAGCCCTCATGAAGGAACTCAAGCCCGAGGACATCAACGGCAAAGTCATTATCGTGCCCATGGTGAACACATTGGCATTCGAATCCAAGTGGATGCACGGGAACCCCATCGACTACAAGGACCTCACAGGTCACTATGTCGAGGAGATACCAAGGGGAGGCTCAGGTCACCCCAAGGTCACCTACTATGTCACATCCACCTTCTACAAGGAGGTACTATCTCAGGCAGATTACAGAATCAACCTCCACGGTGGGGACATTGAGGAGGACCTCATGACAGGCACCATGTACAGGCAGTCAGGGGACAAAAAGAAAGATGAACTTAACTTGGCTCTCTGCAGGGCGTTTGGCTGGGAGTGGATCAGGGAAAGCAAACCAAGGGCATCCAGTAACCCAATGAAGTTCCCCATAACAGTGGGCACAGAGGCAGGGGGAATGGGCAGATGCCAGAGCGATATAGTCTCTGAGGTAATCAGGGGCTGCAAGAACGTACTCAAGAAGCTAGGTATGATGCAAGGAGAACCCATCATACCGCCCAAGGCAATGACCTACGAGCCATACCACCTCTACTCTGAACACGGCGGATTCTTCATCAGCAACGTAAGGGCAGGGGACTTGGTCAAGGAGGGACAGGTACTGGGCGTCATCAAGGACTTGTTTGGAGAGACCCTTGAGGAGATCAAGGTACCAACAGATGGCGTCATCCACATGGTTACCAGCCCAGCAATATGGGAAGGCGACGTGGTCTACGAGATAGGGAAAAACATCAAGGAGATAGAATAGTGTTTGACCCATACAAGGTACCAAAAGGCAGTAAAGAGTTCGGCTGGGTCCCAGTAGTAAATAACCTACTTGTTGACGCAAAGATACCGGTAGGTGTTGTGAACGGAGCAGAGGATGGTCCAACACTTGCAGTAACAGGAGGTCTTTATCCAACAGAGTACTGTGGCGTGGAAGCAGCTTCAAGGCTTTACCAACTAGTAGACCCCGAGAAGCTGAGGGGACGATTCATCACCATACCCGTAATGAACATGCCTGCATTCCAGTGGCGCCTCAGGTGGCTCAACCTCAGGAGCACAGGAAGCAGCCCATTCGACGGAGTAGGAATCAACGGTGTCTTCCCCGGAGACGCAGAGGGAAGCCTGACTAGTCGAATCGCTTACGCCAACTACCAGATACTCAGCAAAGCAGACTACCACGTGGACTTCAGGGGCGGCGACTTACCCGAGAGCCACTTGGTTCACACTATCCAGTTGAGGATCGGGGAGAAGATCGATGAGACCACTGAGGCGATGGCTAAGGCTTTCGGTTTGGAGTACGTGCTTCCCGGTGCCCCAGATATTGGGCACACGAGCCCGGGAACCATGATACACACACTGGTGGCTAATGGTGTAGCTAGTATAATCAGTGAGTCTGGTCTCGGGTTCAGGACCCAGCCTCTGGAGGAATTCGTTGAGGACCATGTGAGGGGCACAGTGAACCTGTTAAAACACTTCAAGATGTTGGAAGGTGAACCAGTCAAGCCCAAGAAGCAGCACTACCTCGATATGGAGTGGTTCGGCGTTGTGGCGCCTGAGGCAGGTATCTTCGAGGCGAAGGCAGACTATGGGGATATCTTGGCTGAGGGACAGGTCATTGGGTTGATAAAGCATCTTGATGGCAGCACATTGGCTGAGGTGAGGTCTCCTATTGATGGCATTGTACATACCATGTATCCAGCTAGACTGGTTTTCAATGGGGAAAGACTCTATACTTTGCTAAAGATTCGGGATGCAACGGGGCGGTAGCTCCGGGTTTATTTAGGTAGTTAATACTACCTGAATTATTTTTAAGTAAATTCTCCTAGTTTCCTTGAACCGAAAACCGGAGCTGGTTTCCGAATTATTAACTAATTAATTTCGGTAGTATTGACTACCTAATTTCATACGCGACAAAACAGCGAACATCAGCACCATAAGCCTCTGCTAAATCTCTCAAAGCTTTTGCCCCACGCCTTCCACCAAGATAGAGGCTATACTGGATTCGTTCACCTCCTGCCTGTTTGATGATTTCTTTGAAGTTACTCCAAAACCTGTGGTGGGGTTTCTCCTCGATAAAATCATATGAGACAAGATAGATGTCCTCTGTTTCTTCCTCGTCTTTAAGCTCTTCCAGTAGTTTTTGTGCGAGGCTTCTGCGTCCTCTGGTCATCTTAATTAGGGTAGTTAATGCTACCGAAATTAGTTGAGCGAGACCAAAAAGAACCGCACAAAGCTACACCAATAGGATACTGATTTGGCTCGAGAAAATATATTGAGGTAGTTAATACTACCGAAATAAAATAAATCCCCCAAAGAAGCACCCAGACCCTCTCCGGGCATATGGTTCATTCGTTCAAGAACTCTGTTACCATGCTGGTTATGATATTGGGTTGATTTATATCCCATCAACACTCCTCTGCGTCTACTATGCGGTACGAGTTCTACGCCTTACTAGCGGCAGTTAGCTTCGGGCTTAACGCTGTGCTGGTTAGGAAAGGAATGAAGGAGAGCACACCAGTAACCGCAACACTGACAGTCGCAGCAGTACAAGTCACCATCCTCAGTGTACTGTTACTATTTGATCTGCCAGAACTCAACTGGACAGCGATATTCTACTTCGTCTTAGCCGGGTTCTTTGCAGCGATCCTAGGTAGAACAATGAATTATCTGAGCATCGACAAGCTAGGGGTCCCCATAAGCACAAGCCTAACAGGGACAAACCCGATATTTGCCTTAATACTCGCAGTATTGTTCCTCGGAGAGACGGTCTCTATCGCGACTATACTAGGAACATTGTTGGTTGTTGGGGGGATCGCTTTGATGAGCGGATGGGGAACAGAAAACAAGCTAAAGGCAAAAGCCCTAGTTATACCACTAGCCTCAGCGTTCTTCTACGCTTGCAGTAGCGCTGTGCGCAAAGTCGGTTTAAACATACTCCCAGAGTCTGTACTGGGAGCGGTGGTTGGTGCATTGACCAGCCTCATAGCGTACCCGATACTGTTGAGGCTGATGGGACGCAGCGGCGAGTTTAAGCTCAGCCGGAAAGCGCTACCTTGGCTCATTGGAGGTGGGATCGTCACCAGCACCGCTTGGATAGGAATGTTTACAGCCACTCAGATGGGCTCGGTCAGCGTGGTCTCGGCGATAATCGGTGCTAACCCGTTATTCAGTTTGATCCTCAGCGCAGTTATGCTCAGGGATTCCGAGAAGATAACCAGACAGGTAGCGCTGGGATCAGTGTTGATAGTCGTAGCCGTGATAATTATAACCCTGTTCTAGCCTATTTTTCGCACCCTTTCACGGGTGTCTAGAAGCTTCATCAGGGTCTCCAATAATGAGTTTATCTTGGATGGGTCCTTTTCGTGCTCAAGCATATCCTGAATCTCCTTGATCTTGTTCATCAATGTCTGGTCTATGCTGCCCTGTTGAGCCATGCCTTCAGTATCTGCATCAGCGGGTACGACCACAACGGGTTTATTGCACATTGGGCAAACCAAGCTGCCGTCCTGGAGCTTGAATAGCGGTGTGTTGCACTCTGGGCAGGTCTCGCTGAGCATTGTGGCTCCTTTTCTGAGGAGTTCTGCCATCTGTTTCATGCTTCCCTCTGACAAAGCTATCAATACTGATTTCATTAGCTCCTGTTTAAACCATGTGCATATCGACACCAATAAAACAAAGAGAATAGAGATACTTGGATCAATATGGTGACCTTTACCCACGGCGGAGACATAGAAGAACTCAGAGCCCACCTTGAATCACTAGGACTGAGCCTTGGAGCAACAGAGGAGAGACTCATCAGGGAAAAGCCTGAACGCCTGATAATGTGGCGTGACAATGGAACCCTTGTGGGTCATGCTATCTGGCACGCAAGCAACACAAAACAGCATCCTGATGGGGAACCCAGAGAGCCAGATGACAAGAGAATACTGGAAGAAGAACTAAAGGTTAAGGGAGATTTCATCGAGCTACATGAGATATGGCTCAACAACACATACAGGGGTAGGGGATATGGATTAAAATTCTTTGATTACTTCGAAGAAATGGTTGAGAGTAAGGGATTCAAGTCTATAGTCTATTATGCCGATCATCCTGCTGCCATGGTCATCTGTTTTAGGAGAGGCTACAAGCATGCTTTTGGCGT